>Ga0181466_1000280_pt1 | contig 18674 bp, 16 predicted proteins | sample InSIn4gowninarea_FD_119078 | JGI IMG/M metagenome (GOLD analysis project Ga0181466, IMG submission 119078) | Clean room microbial communities from NASA Spacecraft Assembly Facility at Jet Propulsion Laboratory, Pasadena, California, USA -... ... | reverse complement strand
CCCTTAGTAAATTAGGTTTTGTCCAAGTATGTTTTAACCGCAATCTTGATATATCAAATTAATTAGTTATTTTTTTGGTTAGATTGCATTAAAGCTCTTTATGTTAGTCAGAACCTAAAATAATATGGAAGGCTATTTCAGAAGATTTTTTGTTGGTCATTTACTAGTCTTGATAATTGTAGCTTTAACACATTTACCAAGGTATTTCTTGTAAAACTGGTAGCGCTGCTTTGATCAAATAAAACAGATAATAATCACCTCCATCCAGATAGACCATTCCGTTTGTGCTTGGCACACCTTTAACATTATCCGTTTTTAAGATCATACTTGCAGCATAGTCATTGGTGATTAATACTTCGCCTTCAGATACCGATTTATAATCAATTAATGACTCACCATACAGATATAGTCCTTAGACATTTCGGGTAAATGATTCCTCCTTTTGTTTAACTTGAACAAGGACTATTGACTTATATAAGGACAAACTTAGTTCCTATTCATACCTAAGCAATTTGGCTGGGTTGATCATGGAAGCTTTAAGGATCTGAAAACCTGTAGTAAGGAAAGTAATAGACGAAATTAAGCCAATCGGGGCCAAATATATCCACCAAGTTATTTCAATCCGATACGGATAGTTTGCTAGCCAATTTTCCATACTAAACTCAATGATTGGAATTGATAGCACACCTGCCACTAAAACTAATGCCATGACTTGTTTAGACATCAAGACTATTATCTGGATAAAGGAGGCACCCATGATTTTTCTTAGACCAACTTCTTTGATTCTCTGGGTCACGTTAAGAAGTGTAATACCATAGAGTCCTAAAGCGGCCACAACAATTGCGAGCAAAGTGAATGCACCAAGCAATTGTCCAAATTTTTGATCAGCATGGTATTGACTGTTGAAGAAGTCGTCTAAAAAGAAAAATTCGAATGGCTTATCAGGGAATACTGCGTTCCAGGTATTCTGTATTAATGCTACATTCTCTTGCGCATTTACTCCATTGATTTCATCAAATTTGATAGACACGTATTTGTAAGGAAAGAAAGTAGACGTATAGGCGATGGGATAATTGGATTCCTTAAAGCTAACTGCCCTGAAATCAACAACTCCTACAATTTCAGCCTTCGCTAAGGTTTTATTTCCCCAGTTGACTTCATGGCCTATGGCATCTTCAGGGTTTTTATAGCCTAAAGTCTGTACAGCTTCCTTGTTTAGGATCATAGAATACTGATTGTCCACACCTTCAATGAAATTCCTTCCTGCAATTAAGTTGACTCCGAAAGTTGGTATAAATTCGTAATCCATTCGAGTGAAATATAGTGTGACAAGTTCATCAGGATTCTGGGAGTGCCTAAAGTTAGGCATTAAAGTCAGGTGTTCTTTTCCTGGGATATCGTGTGAGGCAGTAATTCCCTGTACCTTTTCATTTGCATTCAACTTATCTCGAAAGGTGATAAGTCTTCTAGTGAAAACAGAGTCTGAACCTGGAGGGCCAAAAGTAGCTTGGGTATTGACAACGATTGTGCTTTCAATGTCTATTCCCAAACTGCTGTTCTTCATTAAGCTAAGTTGCCTATAAGCAACAGTAGATGCTGCAATCAAAGCAAGGGAAATTACAAATTGAAAAACAATCAGACTATGTTTCAGGCTGAAGATCGAACTCTTAGGAAGATTTGAATAATTACCCTTCAGTGCAAGAATAGGTTTAAAGGATGAGGAGACAAAAGCAGGATAAATTCCTGCCAATACACTACCCATTACTATAAGTAGCACAAGCCCCACAAGAAAAGCAGGATTGGAAAAGAGTGAAAGAGCCGATTGTCCCCCGATGAAGGGTGATATATATGGGTTAAGCAAAAACAAGAAAAGGCATGAAATGGAAAATGCCAGTAGATTCATTACAAGCGATTCGGTCAGGAACTGTATGATTAGCTGTGATTTTCCAGATCCTATGACTTTTCGGACTCCAACTTCTTTTGATCTTTCTAGCGATCGGGAAATAGATAAATTTATAAAATTAATCCAAGCAATAATCACTACAAAAATTGCTACAGCCAATAGAGCATAAACGATTTTTGCTTCATTGTTGGACTCTACTTCTGCGATTAAATTGGAATTTAAGTGAATAGCTGTTAATGGCTGCAGAGAGAAAGAAGAATTGATATTATTGTTCACCTTGCCGGTAATATATTTTGCGACAAATGAAGGGAATTTGGCCTCTAAAGTGGAAGAATCGGCATCAGGAGTCAACAAAAGATAAGTGTAAAACCCGTCCCATCTCCAATTTTCATTGTCACCCCCGCTATCATTATCTGTCACTTCCTGCCATGCAAATAAGAAGTCAAATTTAATATGGGAATTTGTTGGAATATCTTCAAAAACCCCTACTATTTTATAACTCTCTGCATAATTATGGCTTATTACCTTTCCAATAGCAGATTCTTCCCCAAAATATCTTTTAGCAGTAGACTGGGAAATTAATGCTGTCTTTGGCTCTAAATGTTTTATTTCTGAATTGCCTGCTATAATCGGGAAAGAAAACACTTCAAAGAAATCACCCTTAACATGATATACTTCCTTTTCGGCAAAACGAAGAGTTTCCCCATCGTCCGCCAAATGAGTCACCACTATATCGGATTCATTGCTGATCCTAAACATTGTTGTGTAGTCCTCGACCTCAGGATATTCATTCATCATGGCTTCCCCTGTAGGAATAAATGTTTGGGCTTTCTGGTATTGGAGTTCTCCGTCAATGTATCGGTCATGTTGGACACGATATATTCGATCCGCCTTTTCGTGAAAGCGGTCATAACTGAATTCAAATTGAACATAATGCAGGATAATCAGACAGGCCGCCATTCCTAGGGCGAGGCCTAGTAAGTTGATGGCACTAAAGACTTTATGCTTTAATAGGTTACGATAAGCAACGAGAACATAATTTTTCCACATTTTATTTTGCTTTATGATGAAAGGATAGTTGTTTTTCTATTTTCATGCCAAAATAAAGAAGCGGTATAGAGCATAAAAGGAAGAATCTACTTCTATTTAGCCAGAAAACCCGAACAAAAATGTTCGTATTCGGGCAAAATGAATTTCTGAATTTGTTATTGGGAAATGATTATTTAAATTCTTTTACTTTACGATATCTTTTCTTGCAATTTTCCCAATCTTGATCTTCGATAAAGTTCTTCAAAGAAACTTATGTAAATTTGCAAATCAGCTGACTTTGAACATGGGACAAATTTTGAGCGTATGCTTTATTTTTGCCGGACCGACATCAATGTTTCTGCGGCGAAAGCTCAGTGCAACATGATATTGCAAAAGCACGGCTGACGGAACTAAATCAACATTTGTACATCTATTAGCATTTGTAAATAATTGCTCACACAAGAGCTATTCAGGTTTTGAGTCGTAAAAGGTTATGCGATAGTAAAGGGAAAATATTCCTGGATCTAGCCCCAATCAATTGATTTTTTTATTCCTTTAATAAAAAGTACCTGTGCGGTAATGAAAGCTACTTACATCCATTTTTCTGATCTTTGTCCAAATACGGACAATTTTGTTCGTTATTTACCAAAATATAAATAACGGATGCTAATTTAAGGCATAAGGGCGGGGGTTTTAATGGCATGAAGATGGAAGTATTATAAGCTAAATATTATTATAATTTCAGAAGATTAGAAAGCTTCTACCTTTTTAATTGATTTATGTGATTGTTAAATGATTACAACAAAACTACCATTAAATGACACTTCTATTTGTTACCAGAAACCTGATCAAAAGACCGTTTCTAAACATTATTAAAATCATTGGATTAGGCATGGCATTATGTGCGACCTTGGTTATTGTTTTGTTTTTAAAAAACGAATTGTCTTTTGATAATTTTCATCCAAAGTCAGATAGAATCTATAGGTTTACCGTTACAGATCCCGCCCAGTTTGAGGGAAAACATTTTGCCAGGGTTTTCAATCCGCAATATGTCCCCCAAATGGCAGAATATTTCCCAGAGATAGAGAATTATGTAAGATTGGTGCCTGTTTTAGGGGGAGTAGTAAAACTTAATGAAAGATTTATCAGTGTGGATCAGGCATTCCAAACCGATAGCACCTTTTTTGATATTTTTAATCCGGGATTGTTAGTTGGCAATCCGGCTCATATTTTGGACAATCCCGGTTCAATGGTCGTTTCAGAAACCTTTGCCAAAAAAGTATTTGGTGATCTTGATCCTTTAGGACAAGTAGTTACCCTTCCGGACGGGCAATATTATAACACCAGCGTTGATTTCGTCATCAATGGCATCATGAGGGATTTTCCCCCAAACAGCCATTTTCATCCGGAATTCATTGTCTCCACTCAGGATAAAGGGGAACTTGATCGATTTGCTTGGACATATTTTCTATTAACCGAGAATTCCAGCAAAAACAATATTTTATCCGGATTTAAAAATTTCTATTCCGAGCACATTAATCAAGAAGCAAAGGAAAGGGACATTCAAGCCCACCTTCAAAATGTTTCCGACATTCATCTACATTCAAACAAGCTTCGTGAGATTGAGATAAACAGCGATATATCAATAGTTTATACCCTATCAATAGCTGTAATAATTCTATTATTGATTGCACTAATTAACTATGCCAATCTCAATATTGGAATGGCGGCCTATAATCAAAGATATATTTATATCAGTAAAGTATTGGGTTCTTCCAATTGGATGAACCTAAAATATTTCCTGATCGAAGGGATCATCATAACCATTACCTCCATTTCTTTTTGTGGATTACTCGCAATGAGCGCTAACTTTGTCATTCAAAAGCATTTTTCGATTAACCTCTTCGTGGGTAATTTAATGACAATTATTGGTGTTGTAGGTATTTTTAATTTGCTGAGCATATTGTCTGGATGCTTACAACCTTTGAGGCAGATGATCATCAATTTAACATCACCATTGGATTTCAGGAAAAACCCAATTCCGGGCAGAAAGGGCATAAGCAAAAGCTTGATCGTGCTACAATATGCTATTTCTATTTCTCTTATTGTAGCTGTCATAGTGATCCACCGACAAACAAGCTATGCACTAGGGAGGAGTATGGGAGTTGAAGATAATAATATGGTTGTTTTTAACAATGTGCATACGGATGTTCAAAATAAGTTTGAGGTATTTAAGGCTGGACTGCTGAGATTCAATTCCATTCAGTCTATTTCAGCAATGCTGGAACCGCCTGGAGGCGAGGCAAATGACAGGTTTGAATTTACAATGGAAGGCAATTCCAAGGATGAAACAGGTAACGGTAACAATACCATTGTCGTTTTTCCCTGCGATTATTCTTTACCTCAGGTATTTAATCTGAATTTCCTGAGTGGCAATGATTTTTCTGAGAAGAACATAGACAGTGAAGGTGCTGGCGAGTATATTATCAATGAGTCTGCATTAAAATTATTAAACCATATAAATCCTCAGGATATCATCGGCAAGGAATTCGGTCTTATTTCCAACATTGAAGGAGTTCAAATCCCGAAGGGCACAATAATCGGTGTAGTGAAAGACTTTCATCTTTCAAGCATCAAGAAAGAAATTGAGCCGATGGTATTGTTTAAACAGGAAAGCCTTTGGCTCCTGAATTTTGTAGTTTCGTTTAAACCGGGCATGCAAACTGAAGCTATGAATGATCTTGAAAATGTTTGGACAGAGATGTTTTCGGAACATGAATTTCAATACGAGTATGTCAGTTCCATGTACAAGAGTGTTTATAAGACAGAGATCCTGCAGGCTAATTTATTATCCGTCTTTACCTTTGTAGCTCTATTCATTTGTTCCACAGGTTTACTTGGGATGGCGATGTTAGCCATCCGCCGCCGCACAAAAGAAATAGGGCTGCGTAAAATAAGCGGTGCTACAATAGGTGAGATTGTAACAATGCTATATTGGGATTTTATCAAATGGATAGTCTTATCTTTCCTTATTGCTATTCCTTTCGCATATCTGGCCATGGACAAATGGCTGGAAAATTTTGTCTACAAAACTGGCCTCAATTGGTGGATTTTTCCCTTGGCTGGCGCATTTGCTTTGATATCAGCTCTTATCACTGTTTCTATACAGGCATGGAAAGCCGCAAGTAGAAATCCTGTGGAAACGTTAAGATACGAGTGAGGTCCGATTATCACGATCAAGTATGCAAGAAAATCTAGCGCATAGGGCCTTTTGCAGGAAAAACCTCCATGATGTAAGCTCCAAAAGGCGGCCACGGTGTATTCTTATTTGCCAAATGTAGCAAACATGAAGCAACCCTTAGGATGGCTCAATTATGGGCTGCAGAACAATAAGGCAATCAACCACCACAATATATCTGGATATAGGCCCGCTTGTTTCAGTATGTAAGCCTTTGTAAACAATCGATAAGTCAAACTATCCCCGAGAGACGTATTCCCATCCAGCCTCTGTAAAGTTAGCCTCCCCTGCATGCCGGCCCCTCGCTAAATTGCTCCACAGGAGCAATTCTTAACGCTCGGTCCTCATTGGCATCATAGGAGTAATCCACATCATGACATAGTAGGATTATCCCTTAAGGCATAGCCCGTAGTTTCATACCCGGTCAGACTCCTTGCCTGCATGCGGTTGCTGCCCAGACCGGAAGGTCGGTGCTCATCCAGGAGATGTTTCCGTTGTAAAGGCCCGTTGCCGCTGTGGTATCCCGGATGTCCTTATACCTGTCCCAGAGTTTGTCTCGGGTACCGGATACTGTTGCATTCGGGTTGATCGGCTTATAGTCTCCTTCATAGTATCCCAAAGCAAAGGCAAACGCATCGGTTCCGGTACGGAATCTGACACCATCTTCGCCCGGATCACCTGCGGAAGGCATATTCACACCCTTCAGCCATCCCTGCTGGGTGTAATAGTAGTCCATGCCTTGAGGCTGTGTTCTCCGAACTCTACTCTGGCTAGTTGGTAGTAAGGTGTAATTATGAAAATTATTTCATTTCCTGCCAACTTAAAACATCCGTAATTAAAAAAGTAGGTAATGCGTGTAACTCATAATTAATACCATTGTTTTTTATTTTATGTTCATTAAAATCCTTACAACCGAGGAAAACAGGTGTTTTTTGTTGAGTCTCCCCTATATTGACGACGATTACCTTTACAAGAAATTTACTGTAGTAAAGCCCACAATGTGGATTTAATTGTGTTTCACTATCACCCGAGTGAGTCCAATAGATCCCCATTAGATGTAATTTAAAAGATCCCAGAGAAGTTAAATTAAAATTAAGTTTTGGATTGACTTTTTTATACTTTTTTAGAAGACCTAAATCACAGAGATAATACCCACTTTTATAAGTGCTTAGATTGACAGTTGACATATCTTTGACTAAGCCACCGGCCTTGGTTACCGCATCTTCTCCTGAAATATAAGACTCTACATAGCTTTCATAAAGAAATAATCCCTCTAATGTATCATAATTTATTTCCGTTAGTTTGTCAATGCTGGTGAAGTCAACTACTTCCCCTCTCTGTTTCTGAATTATTGACCCACTACGAGTACATGAGAAAGATAAGATAAGACAAAACAAAATGAGATTTTGATTAATTTTTATCATGTTCTAGCCTCTCCATTTTTAAATTCTTATTAATTATTGCTTTTGTATCCTCTTGAACAGGATATATCCTTCCAGGTACATTGCTTTCGAGTGTCGGACTTGAGGGGTAAATTGCCTGGCCGCTCTTAGTTTGACTATGCAGTTTTCCTGCCATATTATGGATACCAACTTCATGAGTAATCACCTCCTCTGGCGAAAGTCCCCCACTAAAACCTGGATTAAGCGTAACCTGAAGATCTGTTCCTTCAGTAGTTCCTGCACGAGCACCGGCCCCAGGTTTTACATTTCCTTCTACGTCCTTGAAAGGTGAATTGGAGGTGTATACTTTACTTACTCTACCACCATCACCACCAAAAGAGGGGTCAAGGCTAGATGGTTCAATTACCTCTACATTCACATCATAAACCACATCTATTTTGTAGCCTCCTTTTTTAAGCCAATCTCGTTTTTTTGTAAAATTCACAGGTTGGCCATTTATAGGAAGTTCTGAAGTATATAGAGTAGTATTCCCCTTACTGAATAGCTTATTTACCCTTCCATTATCTATGCTAGCATAAGACGCAGGAAGATTAGGTGTATTAGCAATTTGAATATCTTTTTTAATCGTTATTTGAGCAGTTCTAGTTTCGGAATTGACTTTTGTCATAATCAATTTCTCAAGCCCTTCCAAATCTATGCTTCTGATCACATCATTTTCTGCAAATGCATAAGGAGAATTCCAAGGGAAGCTTATTGCCAAAGGATCCACACTCAAAAACTTCGCAATACTTGGATTATATATCCTGAAACCGTAATCATAATGGCTCTTGCTGCCCCATTCGCCGTTCTGGTCATGCTCCTTCCCGTTGAAGCCGTAACGGTACGAACTGTCCTGCTCCGTTCTGCCGTCCATGGCCAAACCAAACGGATAATAATCCGTGGTATTGATAACATTGGCCCAGGTAGTGTCCTGATCCAAATTGATGTTATCTGTCACTACGGCAAGAACATTTCCCAGATGGTTGCTAAGCTCATATTTCTTCCCGCCTAAGGTTCTGTATCCGGTTTTGGAAGAAGCCGTCATTAAACCCAGCCTAGAACTGCCATAAATGGACTGCTCAATCAGGGTATCGTTTTTATACACTCCCATCACGTTGCCGGAGGCATCACGAACGTATACCGTGGTATCGCCATCAGAAATCTTGGCGATCCCCAACCCTACATTCCGGCCCCTCACTTAAATGATCCGAAGGGATCATTTCTTAACGTTCGGTCCTCAGCCGCATCATAGCGGAAGCTTACCGAACTGTTGTCGTTTTTCTCCACTTTGCGGACTTTCCGCTAGTAGTCTAGACAATCTTGCTATTTGCAAAACTTATTTAATTTCCTGCCAAGTAATTACATCAGTTATTAAGAAATAGGTAATGGATAGTACTCATTCTGATACCTTTAGAGTAATTTTCAGCTGAATCCTATTATAACACACGGAAAAGATATCAATTGAAAAACCCGGCCAGTCCCGGCTTTTTCAATTGATATAAACTAATTCCAATTCTTTATGATATAAATAATCAGGGCTATTATAAGACCAATTGATAACACAATAAATTGAATTCTTGCAGATTTTGTTGATTCTGATTCCTTCATCGAATTATTCTTTTTTCTCTTCCATAAAAAAATCAATTATATAACTTGAAATTTTATTGACCCCTTTATCAATCGTCTGAAGTACAGACTCTTGTACAAAATCATTCTTAGGAGCATTCCCAACCGATTTTGAATAATCTACTGCCTTACCTACTGCCTTTCCAGTTACAGTAGAAACTCCTGCCTTTGAAAATTCAGCTCCTGCCGAATTATAATCTCCTCCTATTGTGTAACCAATTCCTTTTGTTGAAGAACCTACTGCCGAAATCCCATCTCCTAACTTCATAATTGTTAATCCTAGAGGCCCCGTAAGCGGAGTAGAGGCTAGCCCACCTATTGATATTGCCTCTCCACCTTTATCCAGACCGTCACCAACATCCACCAAACTCTCCTGAGTTAACTTTACTCCTACATCTGCCACCGCATTTAAATCCAAAGATAGTCCTGTTATCTTAATAGAGGATCGCATCTCTTGATTCATCCCGATATTGGAAGGTGTATTTCCTGAAGTTCCCGCTATTAACCTTTGTGCTGGCGCATTGGCTTGGCGAATAATACCCGCATACTTCGTCTTTGCTACTTGATATGCTGTTTGGAGCGAAAACCAACAGCTAGGACACCTTCCATCCGGGTCATTCCATTTTATCGGATTGTTCCACATGGCAGCATAAGGACTCTTATCAATTTGTTCAGGAGCATTCGCCAATGGATCCACACTAAGCCATCTCCCGACTCGAGGATCGTACATTCTAGCCCCAAAGTCATAAGATTTGCCAGAGTTTTTCCATTCATCATCCCGTTCCTTGCCGTTGAAGCCGTAACGGTACGTACTATCCTGCACGGTACGGCCATCCATCGCCAATCCAAACGGATAGTAGTCCGTCATGTTGACCACACTGGCCCAAGTGGAGTCCTGATCAAGGTTGATATTATCACTTACTACCGCCAGGACATTGCCCAAATGGTTGCTCAACTCATACTTCTTGCCACCAAGCTTACGGTATCCGGTTTTGGAAGAAGAAGTCATCAAACCCAATCTCGAACTCCCGTAAATGGACTGCTCAATCAGGGTATCGTTTTTATAGACACCCATCACGTTGCCTGAGGCATCCCGGACATATACAGTGGTATCGCCTGAAGCGATTTTGGCTATCCTGTTCCCTGCGGCATCATACCTGAAGCTTACCGAACTGTTATCAGCCTTTTCTACTTTGCGGACTTTCCCGTAAGGTGTCCAGACAATGCTGTCAATACCTTCTTCCGCATCTGAGATTAAATTCCCTACCTCATCGTAGGTATAGTTTTCCCCGTCAGCGGTATCGGTGTTCCTCAACCGGTTGGTTCCTATATTATACTCGTATTCCAAATCATCCCGGAGAGACGTATTCTCATCCAGCCTCTGTAAAGTTAACAAATTTCCGTTGGCATCATAGGAGTAATCCACATCATAGGGCTTAACAGTGTCACCTCTTTCCCCGTAGCCCGTGGTTCCATACTCCGTCAGGCTCCTCGCCTGTACGATCCTGTGCAGCTGGTCATAGCCGTAAACCATCGCCTGCATGCGGTTGCTGCCCAGCCCCGGCAGATCGGTGCTCATCCAGGAGATGTTGCCGTTGTAAAGGCCCGTTGCCGCTGTGGTATCCCGGATGTCCTTGTATCTGTCCCAGAGTTTGTCACGGGTATCGGAAACCACGGCATTGGGATTGATGGGTTTATAATCACCTTCATAATATCCCAAAGCAAAGGCAAACGCATCGGTTCCGGTACGGAATCGGACACCATCTTCGCCGGGATCACCTGCGGAAGGCATATTGACGCCCTTAAGCCAGCCCTGCAGGGTGTAGTAGTAGTCCATACCCTGGACATTGTACTCGCCCAGCTCCACCCTGGCCAGCGGCCCATGGGGATAGTAGGTGTACTTCGCCTCCCGGTTCCACACATAGCCGTCGGTGCTGGTGTGCACTTCCTCGATCCTGTTGTCCCCATCGTAGCTGTAGCGGTGGACAAACTGGTCGGGTCTGCCGTACTGGTACAGCACCAGGTTCACGTTGCCGCTTACCAGGTCGTAGCGGTATTCCGTACGTTTGGGTTCCCCGATACCCGGCAGGTCCTGTAGGAGGGCCTTTACGTTGCCGTGGGGGTCATAGCTGTACAGGGTGAATACCGTATCGGCAGAATTCTTCTCCACCATAGCGGTCCAGGAAACCCGGGTACGCAGGTTCTCCTGTGTAAAGGTGGGATCCGAGTTTTCCCTTGCCCTGTCATAATAGGTCAGGGTGATGTCACGGCAGGTATACGCCGTGGGGTCGGGAAAGGAGGGGATCTCAAGCTTTGATGCCAGCGTGTCGGCAGGTTCGGCCGAAAGGAATTCCCCCGTTTCGGTTACCCTGCCCTGTCTGTCATATTTTGTATAGGAGTAGGCACCCTCCGTGGCCTGACGCGCGTCCCGCGAGAGCCTCAGCTGCCCTGCTTTGTTGTAGCGGAACACGGATTCACCGGCATCGGGACTTTCCTGTCCCGTCAGCTGGCCGCGGCTGTTGTAGCGGTAGCGGGTGTCAAGGGTATGGGTGGGATGGGCTTCTTTCCCGTTCCTGACCAGGGCCACCTGGCTGTTGCTCAATATATCGCTAGGATCCAAAATGCTGCTTATTACGCGTATGCACAATAGCAAAATTCCATAAGAATTTGTTTAGCATTTGCAAAAATGAAAAAACTCCAAATTGCAAAATCTTAGTTTACTTTTTTTTATACCCATCCAAGGGGTATTCTACTTTTTCAAAAAAACCTTTAAAAGGATAGTCAGGAGGCACCAGCCTCCAAATATCTCCGTAAGATCGCTCTTTAAACCAGCGATCTTCATTTATACCCAACATACTTTTGCCATGATAATATTCCTTTGGTTCAATTTCTTCTATCTCACCTTCGTTTAATCTATCAGCTAAATACTTGGCAAACCGCTCATATTCTGAATACGAGGTAAATTCTTTAATTTTTTTAAGCCAACACATAGTTATTTATTTAGCCAATCGGGGTTCAAAGACTCCTTCGGAATATAAATTTGATTTCCGCCACCAATCAAATTGCCTTGAGGTGCCACCGCCCCTTCATAAAATGTTGTTCCTTTGGGAATGGTTATAGAAGATACTTTTTCAGCGGTATTTCCCCAAGAGGGATCCAGAGCACTATCAATCGTGGACTGTAAAGGCCCCGTAGGTTGGGTTCTTGTCCAGTAGCTACCTAATTCCTTCGCATTCCCTCCATAGGATCTGTATAATGTTAATGGATTTTCTGCAAAACTTTCCGAATATGAAGCCCCCCTAAATGTTTTTGCAATAGCCTCTGGTAAAGGGCCTGGATTTACTGGTGAAAATCTATCTCCGGCGTTTACGATTGGAGACAATTTACCAATTTTACTGGCCTTGAGCGCTGCGCCTACCCCAAAAGTTGCTAGCCCACCGACCCCTTGTTCATAAGTTTCTACCGAGTTTAGGACATCTTTTACATCTTGCCCGAATTCATCAAGAGATGTACCCGTGGAATAATGGTAAATACCTAATCCTATATCTGTTGCATCACTTTTGACTTTTTGGGCGGCAGATAGCGGACCTTCATGAATTCCGGTCTTGGTTATTTGCACACCATAGTTCCAAGTCCCTGCCGCATCGTTGTATATACTCTTTAGGGAATTACCGGCAAATCTCCATCCTTTGGATAATGCCCCTTCTGCGCTATTGTATTCAGATCGATCCCAGTAGGGTAATTCTTCAGCTCCATCTAGATCTATTGCATAGATTGGTTTATTCCCTGCAAACTGGTACGGTGTATAGAATGGAAAATCCTTAGTGAGCGGATCCACACTTAAAAACTTCGCAATAGAAGGATTATAGATCCTGAACCCGTAGTCGTAGTGGCTCTTAGATCCCCACTCTCCATTAGAATCCTCTTCCTTCCCGTTGAACCCGTATCGGTACGAACTATCCTGCACGGTACGACCATCCATCCCTAGTCCGAAAGGATAGTAATCTGTGACGTTCACCACACTCGCCCAAGTCGAATCCTGGTCCAGATTAATATTATCGCTTACCACAGCAAGGACATTACCTAAATGGTTGGAAAGCTCATACTTCTTGCCTCCCAAGGTTCTGTAACCTGTTTTAGAGGAAACTGTCATCAAACCCAGCCTCGAACTGCCATAAATAGACTGCTCGATAAGCGTGTCGTTCTTATAGACACCCATGACATTTCCACTGGCATCACGAACGTATACCGTGGTATCGCCATCAGAAATCTTGGCGATCCTGTTCCCAGATGCATCGTAGCGAAAGCTTACCAAACTGTTGTCCGACTTTTCAACCTTACGCACTTTTCCGTAAGGTGTCCAAGAGATACTGTCAATGCCCTCTTCCACATCTGAGATTAAATTGCCTATTTCATCGTAGGTATAATTCTCCCCGTCAGCGGTATCGGTGTTCCTCAACCGGTTGGTTCCTATATTATACTCGTAAGTCAAATCATCCCGGAGAGACGTATTCTCATCCAGCCTCTGTAAAGTTAGCCTCCCCTGCATACCGGCCTCCCGATACTCGGGACAGGCTCTCGCTAAATTGCTCCACAGGAGCAATTCTTAATGCTCGGTCCAGGTTGGGATCAACTATAGTTTACATCGTATTTGTCGGAATTGGCAGTTCTGGTAATCCGTTCTGCCCGAAGTTGCTCAGATACCTTATTTTGGTAATGCTGTCTTGTTTTTTAAACTCCAAGCCTTCCATACTCCAATTTGAACCGTGATTAATTGCTTAGCACGAAGGTAATTCCTTACTCAAGTAAGCTTCACACCTGGGCTTCAGCACATTTGTTATGCTAAAAGAAAATTTGGCCATCCCACGGACTTAAGGTTCCTCTTAGTAAAGTCATCTGAAGTAAAATCCACAACATAAATATACCTGCAATAATCAAAATTAACTTTTGATTTCTCTGAAAAAAGCCAGTTGTTTTTAGAGACAAGAGATAGATAATATCAATACTCAAAACAAACACAATGATAATCCCAAATATGAAAGCATCACCCAAACCAAGTCCAAAATGGATATTACCTTGCGCGCTTAAAATGGCAATCAATCCTAATAATAGGTTCCAAAAAGCCATGAAGATTATATTTCGAGTCATTTTAATCAATTTGATTCTTTTTTAGTAATTCCGGGTTATTCCTATGAATTGAGTGTGACTCAATCGGATTGTTCAGCGGTACATTAATCGTTTGATTCATGCCAGGGTTCAGGACATCAGGAGACGCCATCTTCTTAGTATCGCTAACTTTAATGTTATTGGTTAATGGATTTTTATAAGTTCGAGAAGCGTCTTTTGATCCAAATAAATTGGCCCCCCTTGTCTGGACAACGTCATTTTCACTATAAAAATGGGTATGTGAATCCATTCCAGAGTTAGCCGGATTCCGGATCAGAAGCGCCGTTGTATGCAGGAGTAGCAATTGAAATAACGTGAATTTTTCGACTATCTCCTTCATCAAGCTGTGCGTTTATCAACTTCACAGCTTGCAGTGCAACGTTCCCCCCGTGACTATGCCCTATTAGTGTTATATCCTCTCCACTTTTCATATTCGAAATGACGTGTTTTGATAGTGCTTGTGCAGCCTCATGTCGATCACTCTGATCATTAAAAAACGTATTATCAAAGCCTTTATCCGTTTCCCAGGAGAAATCCTGATTTACAGTTTTGTTGCCAGATAATTGCTTGATGTCACGATCTGTCATTTTATTAAATGTCGCTGGATTTGACGCCGTGCCATGAACGGTTAAAGCTTCGAGACCTTCAAGTTCAATAGCGTCAATAACCCGATTCTCACTGAATGCATAGGGAGCATTCCAAGGAAATGAATTACTCAAAGGGTCTAAACTTAAAAACCTTCCCAACCGAGGGTCATACATTCTAAATGTGTAGTTGAATAAGTGTCCCGTAGCTTTGATCTCGTCATCCATCTCCTGTCCCTGAAAGCCATAACGGTAGGCACTATCCTGCACCGTCCTCCCATCCATCGCCAACCAAAGGGATAATAGTCCGTGGCGTTGATCAGCCATATATAAAGAGTGCTGTTTAACACAAGTATTGGCAACATCCTTTACTCCACTTGATAAGGAATCGTAAAATACCAATCTCCATCCGACCTTGCTATTCTCTCGTCTCTTTTAAAATCAAGTTCTTTTATTTGATTTTCTATTAGTTCAAAATATGGCCTTATGGAAAGTGGGTAATCCAATAATGTATATCCTTTATTCACAGCTTCTCTATAACGTATGAAACAATTCCCTTTGTCATCATTTAGTAAAAGCGCAATCCATTCGATATTTAAAATATTGGCGCATCTATCCAATTTTAGATGTACAATTATTTTTCCACTTACCCCATGAATTCGGAGATCAGATGGCAACTTTAGTTGGGGATAATCCTGCAACCCCAAATAATAAGGATCCCCGGTTTGAGCTCTTAAATTGGATATAGACAATGCTACAATAAAAACAATCACCAAATTCTTCATTTTATTAATCTTTCAATAATGGAAAAAACTCAGAAATTATCGGTTTCTTTAAATTCACAATAGGAAACTGGCTATAAGGACCATTAGGATATTTATTATTCGGTAGATTTTTAGAAGAACCCATCTTAAAGTTACTTACAGCTTGCTGGTACTGTTTAATATCAAACTCAGTACTTAACAACAGCTCAATAGAAGCATCATGATATTTCGTTGTAGCAACCGGGTCCTGCCCCGGAGCCATTCCACCAAAACCTGCAACTAAACTTTGTCCAAACAAATTTGCCCCTACTTCGCTGTTGATTGTGTATGGATCCTGTCCTCTCTCAAATTGATAACCATGAAATAATTCATGGCCTAATTTTTCAACTCTACTTAGATTTTCTAATCCTAAAATCGATCCTGCCTTGATTTTTCCACCCCCATTTTCACCCTTTTGAAACCCAAACGATGCTGTACCTGCACCTCCGCCTTCATCAAGAATTGAATATACATTGTTCGAATTACTCAATCGAGACAAAACCGTTTCCCCTCCATCTTTTTCAAATATCTCGTTTAACGTATTGATAGTAGAACTAGCGAAATCATTCTCTCCTTCATGTTTCATTCCAGGAGAATAATTTATAAAACCACCAGTACCCGCTATTTTTATCGTATCCCCAAGATGATCACTATACCATATCGGGCTTCCCTGCAAAATAGCATAGGAACTAGAGGAAGGGTTTGGTCTTGGATCTAGATTCCAGCGATGAACAACTTTGGGATCATACTCCCAAAACTCCGCAGTATAGTGGTTCCCAGGACCTTTGATCTCATCAACTTTCTCTTGGGCGTTGAAGCCATAACGGTACGAACTGTCCTGCTCCGTCCTCCCGTCCATCGCCAAACCGAAAGGATAATAATCCGTCATATTGACTACACTCGCCCAATTCGAATCCTGGTCCAGATTAATATTATCGCTTACCACAGCGAGCACATTCCCCAGATGGTTCGAAAGCTCATACTTCTTCCCGCCTAAGGTCCTGTATCCTGTTTTGGAAGAGAAGTCATCAGTCCCAGCCTTGAGCTGCCATAAATGGACTGCTCGATCAAGGTATCGTTCTTATAAACTCCCATCACGTTGCCGGAGGCATCCCGGACATATATAGTCGTGTCCCCCGAAGCAATCTTGGCTATCCTATTACCGGAGGCATCATACCTGAAGCTTACAGATGTTTTAAAATTGAAGATCGGGAAGACACCACGTGTCTAAACTTTTTACCTCGAAACTAAGTGTTTAATCAATAATACTATGATGGTAATAACACAACAACTAATTACAGCATGCATATATGGACTGCTGGTTTCTCTAACCTCTCTAAAACTTCTATTTTTTCGTTGAAATAACCAAACCAAAAAAGTTCCAGGATAGCTTAAGATCCACAGCACTAATATCCTAATTACAATCTCCATACCTTATTTATTGATTAACTTTATCTCCAGAATTTACACTACCCGCTGTATTTTGGTTGCCTGATAATACATCAAGAGTTTTATCAACGGCGGGAGGAACTATAACGTCTTTTACTAATAAATCCGCAGCTTCATCGGCTACTTTTTGAACTGTTTTGTTTGTAAAAATTACTGGGGATTTCACAGGCAATGGCAATACTATCGCATCTACCGTTGATTTAATTAATTCTTTACCATCTTCATAATCAAGATATCCTCCCATCATGTGATTCTGAGGAACTAAGCTCCAGTCCTTTACTTTGTATGGGACAGCCCACTTTACCGTATTGTTTACATCAAATGCCACGCCCTCATGTATACCCTCTTGTGATATTATATACCCTTGATTAATTATCGGCATTAAAACTGAAGTAGACACTAGAACCAAACTATTAGCTGTACCTTCTACAACATCACTTGCAACGGTAACCATTTTTCCTGTCCCATACTTAGTTTTTTCCCATGCTTTCATATACCATTCATCTTCTCTTCCATCTAAATCAACTGCCCAAATTGGCCGATTCCCAGCGAATTGATAAGGCGTGTAATATGCAAACTTTCTGGCAAGAGGATCCACACTTAAAAACTTCGCAATCGAAGGATTATATATCCTAAACCCATAATCATAATGGCTCTTGCTGCCCCATTCCCCATTGGAATCAGCCTCCTTGCCGTTGAACCCATAACGGTACGAACTGTCCTGCATAGTCCTGCCGTCCATCGCCAATCCAAACGGATAGTAGTCCGTCATATTGACCACACTCGCCCAAGTCGAATCCTGGTCCAGATTAATATTATCGCTTACCACAGCAAGGACATTACCTAAATGGTTGGAAAGCTCATACTTCTTGCCTCCCAAGGTTCTGTAACCTGTTTTAGAGGAAACTGTCATCAAACCCAGCCTCGAACTGCCATAAATAGACTGCTCCACCAGGGTATCGTTCTTATAAACCCCCATCACGTTGCCTGAGGCATCCCGGACATATAAAGTTGTATCCCCTTCGACGATCTTGGCTATCCTATTACCGGAGGCGTCATAGCGGAAGCTTACCGAACTGTTGTCTGCCTTCTCCACCTTACGGACTTTCCCATAAGGTGTCCAGGCAATACTGTCAATGCCTTCTTCCGCATCGGAAACCCTCCCCTGCAACCTGGCTCCTCGCTAAATCTCTCCACAGGAGAGATTCTTAACGCTCAGCCCTCGATCTCATCATAGGTATAGTTTTCCCCATCAGTTGGGTCGCTATTCCTTAAGCGGTTGGTGCCGGTGTTATACTCATAAACCATACTCCAAACCGCCATCTGCGAGCTCAGCAGTCATCAAGTCAATGTTATTCCCTCGCGGTTTATCTAAATCAGGGTAAACTGTGAGGCTTTTGATAAACTCTTAGACTCGTAAATTTCAAGCTACCT
>Ga0181466_1000279_pt1 | contig 18688 bp, 23 predicted proteins | sample InSIn4gowninarea_FD_119078 | JGI IMG/M metagenome (GOLD analysis project Ga0181466, IMG submission 119078) | Clean room microbial communities from NASA Spacecraft Assembly Facility at Jet Propulsion Laboratory, Pasadena, California, USA -... ... | reverse complement strand
CAAGGAGGACGTTAAAGAGCTGCGTGTACAGAGGAGAAGGGGAGGGGAGGCTCACCGTCCGGCTCAACTATAACGACATTACTGCCCTCGCTTACGCTAATCTCGCCCTCTCCGTTCGCTTGGTACGGGCACGTCTATGCCGCGGGCGAGGACGTTGGTCGTGATGAGGACCTTCGCACGGCCGTCACGGAAGCGGTCGATGATCTCGTCGCGCTGGGGGCCCTCGAGCGCGCCGCTGAGTTGGGCGACTTTGTGCCCGTCTTGCGTGAGGCGGCGCTCGATTTCGGCGGCGGTGTCGCGGCGCTGCGATAATGTTAGTCCTCTCGTGTACCTGAAGCCAAGGGGTTGGGAGACGAACCTTCACGAAAATGATCGAGGAGGCGATGGTCATGAGACCATAGAGTTGCACCAGCACCCTGTATTTGTCGTCCTCGCCGTTGCAGTCCAGGAAGACTTGCTTGATGCCCTCGACCGTGAGCTCTTCGTGCTTGAGCGTCATTTGATGCGCGTTCGGCGCGAACTGGGTCGCATATTGGATAACCTGTGGTGGAAAGGTGGCGGAGAAGAGGACGACTTGGATGTTTCTCGGTAGCAGCCTAAGTTCCTGTTAGCAATGCGTTCTCACCTGCGCAGCCGGGCGAACCCACGCCTTCACCCGCTTGCACTGATCACCTAAGCCCTGCTGATCCAGCATGTTGTCCGCCTCGTCTAGGACGAGGATCTTGATCTGACGTGCGTCGAGCAGCTTCCTCCGGATCATGTCCATCGTAGTCCCTGGCGTGCCCACAATGACCTGTCCTTCGAACTTCTGACCTCGCCGGCTGGGGTCCGGTATCGCTGCGGTGACCACAAGACCCTTTGTGAACTGACCCATAGTCTCCACAACGCCCTTGATCTGTCTCGCCAGCTCCCGACTCGGCGCAAGAATAAGCGCTTGCGGCGCCATTGTTTCGAGATTGATGCGGTGGAGGATGTTGAGCGTGAAAGCCGCCGTCTTGCCTGTGCCGGACTGGGATTGAGCGATAAGATTCGCCGGCGGGTTATGCATGAGTATTGGGAGCGCCCATTCTTGGATCTTGGAGGGCGAGCGGAAGTTCATGTTGTAGATGCCATTTAGGATAGATCGTTCACTGGCGCATGCACACGCGATCAGCTGCTTCCGTCCTTCGAACGGATTTGGACGAGTAAACCTACAGTCCGAGCTCCTCAAAGGTCTTTACGGAATGCAACGGGTTGTTCGGGTCCGCTTGTAGATCGCTCAGCTTCACATCCACGTCGTACTCTGGCTCTCGCAGTTCTGAGCCGTGCTTCTCGGTTGTCGCGCCGTCACGCTGCGCTTCCTCGACTGTGCTCTCTGTCTCCTCGGGAGCGGTGGTAGAGGCCTGGGGCTCGCTGACTGTCTCAGCCGCTGAGGGTAGGGTGATGCGGCTCTCGAGCGAAGCTGAGTTCGACACTGCGGCGTCGGCCTGTGTGTCGGCAGGAGTTTCGGAAGCCATGTTGTTCAAAGAGGAGAAAGAACGAAGAGTATGTCGTGAGCTTTGTGACGGCAAGACGCTTTGTGGCTGGCGGCTTCAACGTCGCGTCGTGCGTGTAGTGAGAGTGTTTGATATGAGAGAAGAATGATGGAGAGGATGAGACGAGCTTGGAGCTATGCGGCCGAATGAAGCGAACGAACGATCGGAAGTCTTCGCGCTATTGAAGCTGATGTGTACCTCGATAGCTCTCAAGCGGCAACTTATTCAGTTTCCTGGCGATGTAGGCAGCAGATGCGTTATACTGCCTAGCTGTTACTCTTATGGTTGTGGTTGCAGGCAGATAAAGCACAATAACATTTTCCCCCCTTGACATTTGGAGGCGTCGCGGGGCACTCGCCGCCTTGGCCCGCCCGCCGCTTCATCCCCGCGCTCGGCGTCGAGTGTTCGCCAGCAGGTGCAGTCCATCGCTGCCCCATATAATACCGTTGCGAGCTGCAAGCTTTCTTTAGCACATATGTCTGTTCGCCCTGGATATGCCTATACCGGAAGAGTACCACACCAGACTCTGAAGCTAGACCGCCGCATAGAATGGCAGAACTGGATATAGCGCCCAAATTCGGCGCCGAGCTGAAGGTAGATAGTGGCTACCCTTGTGTGTTCACTATGTAAGCTGACAACGTGGATGTACAGGATGGCTATAAGGTTGTCAACGCCTGGGTACGTCCCTATCCTCATGACTACACCTTCTGCATACGAGGCCTCCGCAATACTACCATCAACCCGGTCAATACTTCAACGGGCTAACCAGGTGCTCACCAGGTGTCCGGGGGGATTGCGTGGCTGGACGATATCCAACAGTTCTACCGCGAGCGTAGCGCAATCGAGAAAGAGTACTCCGCGAAGCTGAACGCCTTGGCGAAGAAATACTTCGAGAAGAAGGCCAGAAAGTCTAGCAGTCTCAGCGTCGGGGACACCCCTACCGTCACTCCAGGCTCACTCGAGAGGTACCCTCATACTGCGCCCGAAGACGGATATGTCAGGCTGACAGGCTTCACCCAAGTGCTTCTATGACCACATGGAATGTCCAGCTCACGACGCTCGAATCTCGAGCGGCAGAGCATGACCAGTTCGGCTCACAACTTATAAGTAACCTCGCCGACCCCCTCAAGCAACTCGCTTCTCGATACGAAGACCTGCGCAAATGTCACGCCGACTACGCTGCGAAGCTCGAGAAGGAGCGGGACTCGTCATATGGCGAGCTTAAGAAGATGAAAGGCAAATACGACAGTTCATGTCAAGAGGTGGAGAGCCGGCGGAAGAAGACCGAGAGCTCCTTCGACCACAGCAGAACCAAAGCGCAAAATGTCTTGGTACAGCAGATGGCCGAGATGAACAACGTCAAGGTGCGACCTTTCCTGCAACGAAGTAGAGCATGCTGACCCCTGCAGAACTCATACCTCATCAGCATCAACGTGACAAACGTGCAAAAGGAGAAATACTATCACGAGTATGTCCCCGAATTGCTCGATGTAAGGCCTCACGTGCTCGACACAAAACGTCATCTAGCGACTGACAGTTATGCCTACCCTAGAGCTTACAGGACTTATCAGAAACCCGCGTCGCCAAACTCAACTCGATATGGATGGCCGCCGCTCAGATCGAAACAGCAACGCTGGCGCGAAGTACAGAGTTCCTCAAGCACTTGGCGTCAGAAATACCGAGGAACAATCCAGTGCTCGACTCCATGATGTTCTTACGACACAACATCGCCGACTGGCGCGAGCCAGCAGACTTCGCCTTCGAGCCCAGCCCAGTATACTACGATAACGACGCGATGGTCACGGACGAACCCGCCAAGAACTTCCTCCGCAACTACCTAACGAAGAGCAAAGGGCTCTTAGGAGAATACCGCCGCGAGCTCGAGACCAGACGGCGCGAAGTCGAGAACGCCAGGCGGGTCCGCAAAGCAATCCGCGAAGGCAAAGACAAGCGCGACGAAGTCGAGGTCGTGCGCGCCATCTTCTCTCTTCAAGAGAACGCGCACGAAGCCGAGCGGCAGAAAGTGACCGCCGAAGTCGAAGTCTCGACCATCACCTCCGCGGTCGGAGACGTCAGCATCGGCGCGCGCAACCACAACTTCAAGTCCCAGACCTTCAAGATCCCGACGAACTGCGATTACTGTGGTGACCGGATCTGGGGGCTCTCGGCCAAGGGCTTCGACTGTCGCGACTGCGGCTACACGTGCCACAGCAAGTGCGAGATGAAAGCGCCTGCCGACTGTCCCGGCGAGCAGACCAAGGAAGAGAAAAAAGCACTCAAAGCCCAGCGCCAATCGTCGGCACAGAAGGCCGCCCCAACTAACGGCGCGGCAACGGATGCGCACTCCAGCAAGCCGTCAATCAGCAGGAGCGACACAGTCAACTCGATGAACACGCTGAGCTCCGGCTACTCGGCGACAGCGCAGCGATCCATTTCCGGCACCGCTGCCACGCCGCCGGTAGAAGAGCCTCAGCCGGAGAGGACCTCCACGATCAAGGCGTCGCCGTCGCGCAGGAGCCGTATCCTTGCGCCGCCGCCGACGAGCTACATCAAGGATTCCAGCGACGGCGCTGCGGAGACTAGAACTGCGCAGCCGCGGGGCAGAATGACGTACCCGTACCAAGCGAACGGAGAGGGCGAGATTAGCGTAAGCGAGGGCAGTAATGTCGTTATAGTTGAGCCGGACGGTGAGCCTCCCCTCCCCTTCTCCTCTTCTTCTCCCTTAGCAAGACGCCCCAGGAGCGCACGAACTAACCCCCCACCAGACGGCTCAGGCTGGCTCCGCGTCACCTCCGGCTCCTCCACCGGCCTCGTCCCGGCCTCCTACGTCGAGCTCACCCCCACCGCCAATTCCACCCCACCCCCCTCAGCCCACGCGACCCGCCCGCACTCAACCTACTCCAACAACTCCTCCGTCTCTCTAGCCGGCTCCCACGTCTCAGCCTCCGGCGCCTCCTCCTCCGGCGGCACTCTAAAGAAAAAAGGGCCAGCCGTGGCCCCCAAGCGCGGCGCTAAGAAGCTCAAGTACGTCGAGGCGTTGTATGAGTATGAGGCGAGGAGCGAGGCGGAACACAGCATGAAGGAGGGAGAAAGGTTCGTGCTTATTAGCCCGGATTCGGGGGATGGGTGGGCGGATGTGGAGAAGGGGGGCCGCGTGGCGAGTGTGCCGGCGAATTATGTGCAGGAGGTTTAGGGTGGGATGAGGGAGCGCGCCGTGAATAGAGAATATGCGAGGGCGTTGCGGAGGTTGTGCTTGCACGGCCTGGGAGGCATGAGACGTGCTTACGTGGTCGGGGCGCTGGAATTGACGTTTTGAAGAGCCGCGGGCAGTGGGCTTGCACGCAGCGCTCGGAAAGGCAGCGGTCTGGTGGGTTGTTAGTTGGTAGTCACCTCTATCGATCATGTCCCTGATCAAGGCTGTCAAGATCTGCTTCCTGGCTTTGCTTCACCTATGATCTCGTGTCTTGTCTGGCTCATTCTGCAGCCGCAGACAGCATGAGAATACTGACCTATGCTAACGAAGCAACACAGGTTGCAAGGAGGACGTTAAAGAGCTGCGTGTACAGAGGTACCGCCACCTTCTCACAATGTTTCCACTGTTTTTACAGCTTCTCACATCCACCGTTTCTCACCTTTTCTCAGCATTCAACATTCGTCAACGATCTACGGACACCATTTACTTCCGAATACGGTAATCCACACGCTTTTTATGGAACATCGTTTCATTTCAGCTATCACACCTCACTTCTCAGCTCACCTCTTGGCTCACCCCTCAGCTCACTCCTCAGCCCACTTCATAATAACTCTCAACTCTCACTTCTCACTTCTCAGCTTTCTTCTCCACTTTCGGATCTCATCTCCCATTCGGTTCTTATCTCTACAGGTTAGATTTTGGATTTGAGAGTGCAGCGTGGGGGACGAGATACAAATACAATATCGGTTAAGTGAACTGCAAGGCCTCCCATCGACATAGCACCTAGTATACTATGAACCATCATCCACAAACCCGTATGTGCGCAACCGCTATGGTCGCCGTAGATATCTTAATAATGTATCCGCTGAGCCTAGCAGATTACATCCATGCAGGTTGCGGACTTTTGGCTCGAAGCACGGAGGGAGTTGTGAGGAGTGAGATGAGGTCGACAGCTTGCTATATTTGTAACCTTGTAGAACGAAGGTCAGCGGCTAACAATGTAGAGAATTTCAAAAGGCCTACAAGGTCCACAACATTTCTCCATCGGCTGCCCCCCCAAGGTTTGAACGTATTACTCTATGCACAGCTTCCTCGAGGATCACATGTTTGTACGAGTAGGCATGATGACTTGGTAGCTTATCCAGAGCTTACTCAACCAGCACACATTATGAACCTTGGCAATGTCAGGGCTGTACTCATCTAGATAAAGGTTCTGTATTTTGCATGGCAACGAAACAGGCGGGTAAGAGGAGGGAAAGGTTTGTCCTGGCGTCGACATTCGATCCGCCATCGTCGTTTCTCTGCGCGGTTCAGTATCATGCCACGTGGTGTTGATGACCGGTTTTCCAGACAGGGTCTCAAGTAAACAGGATCTGAACAGAGATTGGGCTGCATGAATGGGGGCAGTATCAAGCGTCGATAACGCAAAGTGGTAATCCACGGGAAAAAGACTTGCAAAGCGGGCCAGTGTCTGTGGGACAACAAAAGCCTCACCAGCCGGCTTCACATGCTGATAGTGGGCATGAGAGGTATTTGGGTTTTGGGGTGATGCTCGAATGAGGAACCTTGCAGTCCTACACTAACGTCCTGCTGCTCTATCCAGTAGAAGCCTCGATGCACTACATGGCCATTGAGGGTTGGAATGATTGTCTGACTAGAATTCACTCTCAACGTTGAACGCTGGACACCAGCCAGTCGGCTTGGGCCGTTGATGGGAGGCTCAAAAGAAGCGGTGCATCCTGATTTGATGGACAGACGACACGGCACAGCGGAGATGAGTCCAGCGGACCCTTTTCGAGCTGCAGGGATGATCAACCAGCCAGCAGACGGGACAACAAGTGTTCTTGACCAGTGGCAGCGATCGACTTTTCATGCGGCAGAGGCGCCGGCCGTTGCAGCAGCAGATTGGATTGAGGGTAGCTGTTCACCCGCTGCTGGTGGCCGTTGCTCCCAACGCGCAGGGAGTTGAAAGCCCGTCCGCACGCCGACAAAAAGCTCCTTCGGGAAATGATGTCATCTTCAAGGACCCTGCGACGCTCAACACCGAGCCCAAAAACCGTCGATGCAACACTGCAGCCGGGAATGCGAAGCTAATCATTGAAAACCTCACGGCATCGCCCGAAAGCCTATCTTGAGTGGCTGTTGAGCGCCCCTGTCAAATCCTGCGCCGCTATATTCTTGTGGCCACCGACTGACAGCGAATGATAGAGCAACAGAGCTACGCAAAACATGAAAGCCCCTCCAGCTCACGCCGTCATCAGGGCAATGCTTGGTACGCGGCCTGCACCGGAGTCATCTACGGTTTTGATAAGCACACCGCTAGGGTTTCGATTGTCCTCCAGGGTCCAAACATATGGCTCACCGAACTTCTATAATGCGATAAGCGTTGCGGGATCGCTGGGTAAACCCCACTTATAAAAGTAAAATCTCGGGTCTTTGTGTTGTGGTCTCTTCATGTTCTATCTCTCAAGAATCTTGCCTTCTCAAATCTTCTTCAAGAGAAATCTACTCCACTCTTTAAAAGGTTTATTCCCCTGCATAAAACCAGCCCGAGAAGCTCAGGAGTCCCAGTCAAAACCTATACCAGCGAAACACCGACTCCCCTCAATCTGCTTGGGAGTTGCTACGCTCCAATACAAACACTGCTGAAGCAGCGAACCTCGAATTATCTTACCAATATGTCGGCCCCATCTCTCATAGTGCCTCCTCCCCAGGGCCGTTTCATGCGGCGCATCAGCTCGACCGATGTGTCCCGCGAGAGCCTCAACCTTGGTCCCACAGTCGTCGTGCCTCCAAAGCACCTCATGGCTCCCTCAGACGCCCATGAGACCGCGGCTGCCATGGAAATGGCGAGGCATAAGCTGGCGGAGGGAGCGGTATCACGAGCCGGCACTCCTCCGACACCAGCGGAGACCACCGTTACTGGAAGGTACGCTTTCGCGTTCGATATAGATGGTGTCCTTATTCGTGGCGGTCAAGTCATACCGGAGGCGATTGAGGCTATGAAGGCTCTGAACGGCCAGAATGAGTACAGCATCAAAGTGTGAGTGGCGTGAAACCACGATGCAGTCCGACGGACACTGATGTTGCCAGACCCTACATTTTCGTAACGAATGGCGGCGGCAAGACTGAGCAGGAACGTTGCATACAACTCAGCAAGCAGCTCGAGATGGAGGTTTCGCCGGGGCAGTTCATCTGCGGCCACACTCCGATGCAAGAGATGGCGCAGAAATTCAACACTGTTCTAGTCGTGGGCGGTGAAGGCGAGAAGTGCCGACAAGTAGCAGAAGGCTACGGCTTCAAAGACGTAGTCACACCAGGCGACATCATCAAGGACAACCAGGACACCACTCCCTTCCGCAAACTCACGCCCGAAGAATTCAAGAACTCGCGGTTACGAAACTTCGCCGAAGTCGAGATCGAAGCCATCTTCGTCTTTGCCGACAGCCGCGACTGGGCGTCTGACCAGCAGATCATCCTTGATCTCCTAATGTCCAAACGCGGTCGGCTAGGCACACGATCAGAAAACTACGACGATGGCCCGCCGGTCTTCTTCTCGCATAACGACGTCGTGTGGAGTGCCTCCCACGACTTGACCCGTATCGGCATGGGCGCCCTCCGCGTCTCGCTCGAGGCCATGTACAAAGCCGTCACGGGCAAGGATCTCAACACCATCGCGTTCGGCAAACCTCAGATCGGTACTTTTGAGTTCGCAACTCGCCTACTGCAGCGCTGGCGGAAGGACACCCATGGCATTGACGCGCCGCCCGAGACGGTCTACTTCGTGGGCGACACACCTGAATCGGACATCCGTGGCACCAACGAGTACAATGAACGCTCGGAAAATACGTGGTACTCGATTCTCGTCCGCACCGGTGTTTTCCAGGAAGGGACGAAACCCAAGTTCACGCCTAAGGCGACCGTCGATAATGTCCTTGAGGCGGTCAGGCACGGTATGGAGCGCGAGTACAAGAAAGCGCTGAAGGCCACCATTGAAGAGGAAGCGAATATGAGCGCCATTGCTGAGTAGGCCAAATTCTCATCACGTATCTTCCGTTCGTAATGTTGAGCTGGCTCTGCGTCGCGGCCGGGAGTGAACTGCATTGAAGGAGTTTCCATATTGGTTCTGTGTTGCTTTTTTGGTTACCATATGATATCCCAGCCACATGCGGCATAGCATGCATTGGTCTGCGGCCAGCGAGATTATGTAATGGTTGTAGGTATCAGGAGTAGTACATTGGAGATATCCCATAGATTAGATTGATGATGGCCCGGTGCACAGGCATCTCTCTGCTAAGAACGCTTGCCGCCTATATCAATTGGCTTTTACTTGGTGGTTTACTCTCACATGTCCCAATCACGCATGTGAAACCCCAAAGCAACACGATAAGTAAGTTTTACAGAGATAACTATCAGACACGTCTCCGCCGCACAGAGGAGTGCCTGAAACTCACCAAATAGTAGGCTGTTGCGAGCTTCTCATGGAAGCCATGACACGAGGCATATATCTCGACTGATTAGACTGTAGAGATCAGCAGATATATAAACTTCCCTCGTTGAAAATTCTCAATCACCATTTCGCCCAATTTCCATAGCGCCAAACCGCAGCTCCTATCAGCACAGTAGTAAAACAAGTGGCGACCACTCACGACCATTCACGAGGACGACTAGACCCTACTGACCGGTCTACTCCTCACCCCGTGCCCAGCCTGCCACCCAAGCGCCCCCTTCGCCCTCTCCCAATCTCCGAAGAACTTGCGCCGGTCAAACGGCGCATCATCGACAGGCATCAAGTTGACGCCCTGCTGGTAGTGGAACGGTCTCCTCGGCTCGGTCTCCTCCCTCTCCACCTTCCCCTTGCCACCCTTCCTCCTCAACGGCTTCTGGCTGTGCTGTCCCGATTGCTGCTGTTCACCAGTCTGCTGCGGCCCGGATCTAACGTTCCTGATGATATCCCGCAACTCGGCGTCATCAGCCGTGATCTGCGCTTTCAGAAACCCGAGATCCGTGTCCCTGGCGCTGAAGGCCGCCATGACCGGGAGCCTGGGCTCATACGTCCACTTGGCCAGCTCCGGCTCCTTGTTTGGCCGTATGTTTGGATCCAACAACGCCGCCTCACCCTTGTCGAGCAGCTGGACAATATCCAGACTCTCCCCCGGCGGGATCGGCGTGGAGTGGCTCGGCGTAACACAATCCATATCGACCTCCTTCCTGAGTACATGATCAACATCTACAGCGCTGAAAAACGCACAACTCTGCGGGAGGTCGTGGATCCCCATCTGCTGGCTGAACATGGCGCGAGTCCACAGATTCGCAACCTGCAGTGCCATCGCGGCTCTATACTTGTCCTCCTCCTTGACCAGATACCGTATCTCGTCGTGGACGGTAATCGCGAGCCGCGCGGAGAGGTTGTACCGCCGGACCAGGTAGTCCATGCTCACGATGAGCAGGTGCAGGTAGTCGACGCCCGAAGACTGGATAGCCCAATTGATGCGGCTCGTAATGAAGCCGCCCTTGTTCAGGAAGCGGCGCAGCAGGGCCTCCGTGATTCCGGCGCCCAGCACCGGCGTCCGGGGGCGCTCTTGCTCCGCGAAATCTTCCAGCCGGTTGAAGACCAGCGACTCGGTCCCCCCGCGCCAGAAGGGGCGGTCATGCAGCGCCTTGCGCGTGCTCTTCTTGCCCTTCGTCGCTTGGTACAGCTGCGCGGCTGTCTCGGCTGTCTGCGCCTCCGTCAGGCTCGGGTTGAACTGCCGCAGCAGCGTGGCGGCAAACTTGAGGCCTGCGCCGTAGATGCGGCCGTAATTGAACACTTTGGCGTCGTTGCGGCTTATGCCCAGGATCTGAGCCGTGCGCGAGTGCATGTCTGTGCCGGCTGCCTTGGTGCCTTCGAGCGTCATGAAGCCGATTGCGTTTCCGCCGTGTAGTTGGAACTGCGCGTCGCCGACTAGGGAGGCGATCCAGAGTTCTTGCGAGTCGACGTCTGCGCCGACGAAGCAGTAGCCGGGGGGCGCTTGGATCATGGATTTGAGCTCGGAGCCGACCCGGTTGGGCTTGGCGTTGCTGGCGGTTAGCCAGGTGTTTTCGACGGCGCGCCGGGTTATGGTGCCCATGGGGATGATCTGGGGAAGGATGAAGCCGGTGTCCTTGTCTGGAACAGATGAGGACGAGGGTGTGTCAGAGGCGGTTTCTGAGGCGTAGACGACCATCTGAGACATAATGCGGTCGCGAGCGGAAATCCAATATGAGCATGATGCATTCATCTCAAGAGCTTCCTTCGCGTACGCGTATTCTGACGAAAGTCTGCCTTGCTCAAAGTGCTGCAGATAGCCCTTGGCCAAGGGGTTAGCGCATCGGGCCATTGGCCCATCCTTGTGTGGGACTTTGAAGTACTGATGTTGCGTGTCGTCATGAAGAGTCAGGTTCTCCTCCTCAGACATGTCACACTCCCTCATGCCCTTGTTGTTGTACATAAAGGCCTGGTCTATGGGTACTTGATACGTCCATCCGTGCTTGTCTGACCAGACGAGAGGATAGCTATCCCATGCCAGGCGCAATAGTAGAGGCGCTATTCTAGTCCGGACCGTCAGGTTCATTGGGCCATCGTTCTTTGCGAACAGGCCTTTGTACCAATTCGGCATCCCTGGCTTCTTCTGTCGTGCTGCCGGCTTCGGAGGATCTCCCTTCTTCTTCGGCTTGAGATACCTTATCTCCTGGCCCGACCAGTCCAGTTGACTCAGCCAAGGATCGTTGGTGTACTTTTCCGGCTGGTCTTTTATTTCTAGCGCTTTCGCTGCGAGAGCTTCGAGGCGCGCTTGAACGGCGTCTGAAAGCTTGTGATAGGTGGCCTCTGCGTTGGCGATGTAGGCGTCCCACGTCTTGTTGACCGGTAATATCTCCGCGGACAAATGTCGCAGCGCAGCGAAGCTGACCGGGTGTGGGCACGTTTCAACAAACAACGGAAAGACCTTCTGGTACACTCGATGGGTAATCTCCACATCGGCTGCACAGTAGTCCAGAAGCTCCTCCAGTTTCCCCCGGATGCCTGCTCGATCAAGCTCTCCAAAGTATTCTCTTTGAGCTTTGTCGATTGTGATACCGCAGTGGAAGTGCGCCACGTCCCGTAACGAGTTGACGGAGCTCCGACCTATCCACAGTTCCTCCTCTTCGCTCGTTAAGTTGCCGGACTCCAGCAGAGCCGATAAATCAGCCCCTTCATCGGAAGTCGCAATTCGGTCCCTCAATTCGCGCTCTTTCCGGCGCTTGACCCACGTAGGCCGCTGTCTCGAACACATGCCATTTACGGCCACATGCAACGACATGGTGTCCACAAATCCTGTGCTCGACTGCTTGATATCGTACTCTTCCGCTATTCGTGCCCGATCATATCCGATGTTGTGTCCGATTACGATCTTGGCCTGATCGGGGTCCCCTAGCGGTATAAGGTGGCGATCCGAATCCGACTCCCCAAGCAACCAAGGCGATATCCACGCGTACCACGCATTGGGGCTGACGGCGCACGCCATGCAGGCAAATGAGGTCTCCTTCCACATGACTTCCGTGTCAAATGTAAGCATAGACTCATTCGGCGCGTCCACAGCCTCCGATGTCCCATCTCGATTATATTTTGTCCAGCCACTTCTACGGAGCCATTTTCGGGGTTTCGGCGGCGCGTTTGCACGGGCATACTTCTTCGCTAGCGATAGCCATGGCTCAGCGGCATCCATCCCAAGCCGGTAGAAGTGCTCGTCCAGCGAAGCGCCCTGCAGGCCTGGTATGTCGAAGCCGACCGGCGGCGTGGAGTCCTGGTTCTTGCCGAGGAGGTCATGGCGCGTGAGGTGGTCTTTGGAGAGCTCGACAAGCTCTTGCGGAGGATGTGTTGCGGTGCCGGGGAACACCTGAGGGTGGACGGTGCTGCTGAGCTGCTGGACGCCGATGTCGTTGAAGCGCGCTTGGGATGGGACTATGAGTAGTTAGCCGGAGAGCAAGGGGCTTGTTGCGCGGGTCTGTGTACTTGAGAGGCTCTGCAGATTACTTCTGTGCTCTGGTTCTTGCGAGGAGGCGTCGACAGCATAGCATCTTCGCGAGAGGAAGCCGTAAGGGGCGCTGGAATTTCGCGCGGAGGAGGTATGCCGCAAGGGGATTTGCGCGATGAGCCGCGCGCGTCTGCTGACACGCATCTCCAAGAAGACAATGAGTATATACAACTATGGCATGGTGTAGCTACAGACTTGATGCGAGAAGGAGTGGACGCTCTGACAGTCTGAAGCTTCTCCTTCATGCGCGTCATGCATCCGCCCGGCGCCGTCGAGCTTCAGGGCTTTCTCACAGGGCTGAAGAACACCACACGAGGCTCAGTGCACTCAACTTAGACGTTGCCGCACCTCTATCGCATTCTAGTAGGAAAGGATGCGGCAATGACTAAGTGCACCGAGCTTTGACCCAAGCACCACCCAAGCACCACCAAACGCCTCACCGGCCCTGCACCGGCCAAAGCTGGAAGGAGCCCACATCCGCCATGGTCGCTCACGACCGGCGTTGTGTAGCGGGTTCTTCGTCCGCACTGTCGGCAGCTACTCACCTTATCTCCATCTCGCATTGGTTCGTTCAGCATGTCCAACCGTGATTTCAAACCTTTGGGACCTTTCTTGCGTCAGACAACCGTCGATCCCCGGTTCATTCACAACCAGATTCGAACGACCGCGAACGGCTCGACGCCCAGTAACAACCTCACAGTCGCCAGTCCTCCGGCGTCTGAATATTCAAACCGCTATCAGTACCTTCCACAGCAAAACCATTCAAGTCCGCCCAGCAATTTCACAGGGCCACTCGGCGGCGTATCACTACCACCCATAAACCGCACCACCTACCGCGTAGCCGACTTTATCACAACCTCGCACTCCACTCACCGACACCTCCATAACTCGCCACCCCCGCAACAGCGTCCCCAGAGTGCCACAAACCGACCCTGGGCCACAGCTTCCAACCCCCTCCTCACCCTCGCTACAGCCTCGCAACTATCCCGAACGAACTCCTTCGATTTCTCTCGATCTCAGCCCACAGCCCTCTCACCCACCATGCCGCCTACCCGCCGCAACTCCACTGCCAAGCGCACCCAGCGCTCCATCAGCACATCCCCGGGCCCCGCACTCTCTAGCTCAGCCTCCAAGCGGCAGAAGACTACACACCGCCGCGGCTCGCGCGCCAGCATCAAAGAGACCGAGACAATCGACCTCGCGGACGGAGAGCCCGAAGATGGCCGGCTGAAGGACGTGCTGGAGAAACAGCGGATCGAGGCGGTGGCGGCGCAGGGGCTGAACGTACCGAAGGACGGGAGCGGCGAGACGCAGGGGATCAGCAGTATCTGCTGTGTAATCTGCATGGACAATATGACGGATATGACGGCGACGAGTTGTGGTGAGTCAAGCCAGCAGAGAAACGCTAGAGTTCAGAGGATTGATAGTTATGTCGTTGCAGGCCACGTCTTCTGCCATGCCTGTCTTCTACACGCGCTCATCGCAGGCGAAAACAGAGCCGGTCCGGGAGAGACGAAGCGGTCGCAGTGTCCTGTGTGCAGGAAACCGCTGAACCGGAAAAAGCAGGCGGATATCATCCCCCTGTTGCTCAAGAAAGGCCTGCAGACGCAGCCGAGAAAGAAAGCCGCGCAGGAGGATCCAGGCTTGAGACGATGATGAGGAGTGGCACTAGTCAAAAGGGGATCGAAGATACGGCAAGCAGTCCGAGCTGCAGACTATAGGAATGTAATAGCCGGATCGAGCAGGGCCTGGTAGCGTTGGGGTAATGCCATTCATGAAATAGTAGAGGCGCTCTACGGAGGATGGTATGTCGAGCTCGCCCTACGGAGTGGGCAGTGGTACGCCCTAAGGCATGGCGTTCGAGGAGGCGTTGCAACACACAGCATGGCATAAGATCAGCTTAGGGCGTGTTGGAGTTTAGTGGTGCAAGCGGGAGGCGCTCTGGTTGTATCATCCCAACACTTAACGCTACATAGACGCCAAGCATCTTAAGACTCATAAAATCAAGGCGCCGAGCCTCGGACGCGTACTCGATCACCTTTGCCGCAATTCCCACCGGGCTGATGCAAGGCTACAGCCACACTCGGCGTGGCGCACGCTCCCGTCCATCCCGTCTTCCTGCCGTGACAACGGGTGTTCGGATGTGCCGGAAGGGGCAGGGCTAGGATCCCCCTGATCCAGAGCCTCAAATCTTGGAAGCGTTTCTGTGCACTTCCGTCTCCTCACAACGGCAGAGATCTTCTTCCGCACGCAATCGCTCGCCCGCTGCTGTTGTAGTTTTCATGGTGAGGAACCTGGATGCACAAATGTGCTGGTGTGACGCGTCCAAGGAAGTGGCCAAGGCAAACGTTCGATTTTCCAGTATCCCAAGGCGCAGCGCAAAGACTTGGATGGGGTCACGGGACTCGAAACTGGCCACAGCTGAGTCGGCATCGACCGCAGCAGTGCATGCCAAGCCCAGGGCAAACTTGAAGATGTGCGTGTGACTTACGTCATTCACCATTTCAGTCACCGGAGCCAGTTTAATAAGAAGCCGCGACTTGCCAAACACTGACTCCTATCTCACAAACTCACCATCGTACCATCGCTTCAAGTCATCAAAAGACAACAATTCAGCCCAAACCAACACTCGCCTTAAAGTTTGCACAGTCAACTCAATCAAGATGCCTTTCACCGGAAGGTAAGCACTCGAAACCACACCACGCAGAACTTCCGCCGCCTGCAGAAGTCACGGAATACGCACAACTCAGCTTTATCGACCATAGCTAACACTTCTCGCAGCGACATCATCAAGATCATCCTCGCCATTTTCCTACCTCCTCTCGGCGTGTTCCTCGAGCGCGGCTGCAATGCCGACTTCCTCATTAACATCCTCCTGACGGTGTTGGGTTATATCCCGGGCATCATTCATGCGCTGTAAGCATCGCCCTCTCTTCAACTCAGCGTATCTAGACTAACACCTTCCAGTTACATCATTCTGAAGTTTTAAGCCCTGGCTGCCGCGATTCGTTATGATACCCAGATTTTCATTCCACCTTCAGCTCTGGTTCGGGTCACCGCTGCGCCGGTTGGCGGCGTCGATCTCGTGATGGAACGGGCATTCCGGCGCTCCCGGCGCTGACGGTTTGACCGAGGGTTTGCGTACGGCTTTAGCGTTGCGCGGGAGGCTTGAAGAACGCGGGAACGAAGTAATGAAGGTTTGAGCAGTTGTAACATAGGCTATTGAGACAAAATTACATTCATCTGTCAAACTTTTCTGGATCTGCACGTCGTGCATCACATTGTTTCAAGAGCGACTACACGGATGCGTTAAATGGGCACGTACACAATACAAACTGTCCAACGGAGTTACATCTGGTTAAACACGAGACATGATCGCTGCATATCACGGTGACACGTATTGATGCTATATAATACCTGATTTCTGAGACTCACGGCATCTGCCGGAAGCCTCATTCCAACGTTTCACCCGTGGTCTAGTTGAATCTTGACCGTGAATTCGCAACTCACACGCCGCCATGCCAGCAACCGCCCAGATGCATATTCCAGCAAGCAGCAACCCTCACCGAGGCCGCGAGCCCACGATCTTCAGCAATGGACGTCACCGCAACACTGCCGCCGGAGCTCGTCGCCGTTCTTTCAGACCACAAGCCGACGCTAGGGGAAACGACGAAGCTATTCGAAGGCGCGCGACGAGCTGATCGCGCGCGTGCTGCTGGCGCGTCGCCGTTTGAGGCGGTCTTCCAGGACTCGCTGAAACTCAAGAACAAGCTCGACGAGCTGGAGAGATACGGTAAGGCGCGGTCGAAACCCTCGTTCAAGTAGCTCCCGCTGATCGTTGTGCTGTAGACCCTAAGACACCAGATTTAGACCTCCAGTCCCTCCTCGCCGCCGTCCTCAACTGCGAGTACCAGCTCTACGAGCTCAATGCCGCCACGCCGCTGCGGCACAACCCTTTCCTCTCGCACTGGGTCGAGGTTGTCGCGGGATGGAAGGAGCCGGCGCAACCGGCATTGCCGCCGGGTGGTGACTTGAAGGAACACAGCATACGCTTCTCGCGCTGGATTCAAGTCTTCAAAACACGCGTCGAGCTCGTCAAGGCTATACTGAAGCAGGACGATGTGGAGCGGCTGAGACACCACACTCCTGAGTCGCTGCTTGTGCATTTCCGCTCATCGCCTATGCGCGACTTCTGCATTGAGCCGTACATTCATGTGCTTGAGGAAGAGGGCATTTACGAGAAGGCTCCGCTGCCGCAATCTTCGAACAGCGCGGCATTGCCAGCAGCCAAAGAGCCAGCGCCAGCATCAGAATCTGGACCCGATGCTCCTTGTTCTCCCAGCACAAGCGCGTCACCGTACGACTCCCTACTCCAGCGCCTCCACACCTCGCCCGCGGACGCATTACACACTCTAACCCGGCTCCCCATCACTCTCGAGTCCCTGGAACTCCTCAACACCGTTCTCACCTCCGACGACACCTGCAAAGAGCTCGGCACCGAACCCGCCGACCTCGTTCGCGAGTACCTCCAGCGCAGCCTCCGCCGCGTCGAGCGCGCCGACAACGCGCGACAACAGCCTCTCACCGTCCCAGGCTATCCTTCCCTGCCATCTGGATCTACATCCGCAGCCGATGATGAAGAGAACGGGTTAGACGAGCTCGTGGACCGCGAAGCGCAGATCCGGGCTATCAAGCTGCTGGTGCTGTTCATCAGGAACCTGATCCGGAAGGGCGTGGTTGGTCCGGCGGAGATTTTCTTTGAGATCAGGGAGATTTGTGTGAGGTATATTTGGATTAGGGAGGCTAGGGAGTTCAGGGCGTGGGTGGAGGAGGGGAGGGACGCTGGGGGTGAGAAGTAGGGGAGGAAGATGTTGGAAGGGGGAGACGGTCTGGATGTCAGATTCTGAGGAATCTAGGAGATTGTGTATTGGATCTCACAGCTTCTTAAGTCCGAGTAGAGTACTTTGGCTCAGATCGACGACAGTCACGTGGCAGTCGATACAACACGGAAGCCATCTTCTACCACCGGATGCACCGGAGTCTTTCTCAGCCCATGTCGTGCGTGAACCTCAGCATCACACCACAAAGCAACCGAACACCGTTGAGGCCTCGGTACCCGGAGCTCACTCCTTTGCAGGGCATCTCGCCGGGCCAGTCCCTGCGGCTGAGCAATCGGAGCACAATCGATAAGCGCAGTCCCCACGGCATGTGACGCAACAGGCAGGCGATTGTTAAGCCCTGTCTTACGCCGCGTTCAGCAAAACGTGCGATGGGCATGCAAACCCTCCGTTCTTTCTGTCAACCAGTTTCTACATCTACTTTTCGACAAGCAACTACTGCTCGTGCCATCAATAGCGGATATCTCAGAATCGGAGTCACCTATCAGCCAAAGCAACCCGCCAGCACCATGTCTTCCGCGACTTCGTTCTACGATTTCAAGCCACTGGATAGTAAGTTCCCCCGCGAGCGCAACAGCAGCAGGACACCACTAACACCCTCCCTTAGAGAAGGGCAAACCCTTCCCGATCTCCAGCCTCAAAAACAAAGTCGTCCTCGTCGTCAACACGGCGTCCAAATGCGGCTTCACGCCGCAATTCCAAGGCCTAGAGAAGCTCTACAAGGAGCTCAAAGCAAAACACCCCAACGACTTCGAGATCCTCGGCTTCCCCTGCAACCAATTCGGCGCCCAGGACCCGGGCACCAACGCCGAGATCCAGGAGTTCTGCCAGGTCAACTACGGCGTCTCCTTCCCCATCTTGGGCAAGCTGGATGTTAATGGGCCCGAGGCGGACCCGATGTTTGAGTGGCTCAAGAAGGAGTGGCCCGGCGTTATGGGGTTGAAGAGGGTCAAGTGGAATTTTGAGAAGTTTTTGGTAGGGAGGGATGGCAAGGTTAAGGGACGCTGGGCGAGTACGACGACGCCGGAGTATTTGAAGGGGGAACTTACT
>Ga0181466_1000276_pt1 | contig 18749 bp, 8 predicted proteins | sample InSIn4gowninarea_FD_119078 | JGI IMG/M metagenome (GOLD analysis project Ga0181466, IMG submission 119078) | Clean room microbial communities from NASA Spacecraft Assembly Facility at Jet Propulsion Laboratory, Pasadena, California, USA -... ... | reverse complement strand
ATATATATATATATAATGATATTGTAGCGTCGTGGGTGGGACCCAAAGTCGGGTGACTGCGGAAGAGCGACACATGTGTGGCCGGGGGATGAAATAGCCACCCACTGCAGGAATGCGAGGGGTCCAGCGTGGTCATGGGCGGGACCCGAAGTCGTGCAGAAGGGCGACAGATGTGTGGCCGGGGGTGAAACAGCCACCCACTGCAGGAACGTAATGGGTCCAGCATGGGAGCGAGGCAGGCGGGGCTGACCGTGAGAGCGGGCCAGTGGCCGCGATGGAGGGGTGCGTCAGCCTGCAGAAAAAATCTGCGCTTGGGTATAAAACCGAGCCAAGATGACGTGGGGGCGGGACTCTTGGAGACCTCTGTCGTGCGTACGCACGTATCCGCCCAGGCTGGTGCAGAGTGGTTGATTTGCCACATGCAGTAACACGGCATCACCGTACACTGCTAAGGAGCAGGGCTGCGGATGCGGCAAGGGCTCCTGTTGTACTGAACGCCATCTGCGTCAGTTGCGGAACGTAGTCTCGATCGCGGCTAAGCGACATGAGACGGGTAACCTGGATTAGATCTTGTACAGTGTAAATATGTAAAGTCTTAATAAATGTTAATATTGTACAGCTAATCTGAGTCTGTGTCTATTTATTTACCCAATACGTCACAATATATGCATGTTATCTAGATTTAATTTTGAAATTCACTAAAGCGCTCTGATCTGCCACAACTTAATTATTTGAAGACGCCAATAAAATGAATAGTTTTGTAATTATCGAAAATTCAGTTCCCAAGAAACTCGAACTTCAGCTGCTTTTATAAGAGCACGATATATGAGAAAAAATATAGAAAAATTTGGTGCCATTTAAAAATGTTTAGACATCAAGTACAATATCCACAAAAGTGAAAATATTTACTTCAAATTCAAGAGCACACGACATGATCCAGATCGATTTAGGAATACGAAAGTTGGCGAAAATCTTGTTAACGGATTAGCCGACAATGTTCGGCTGCCGGACAGACAAAACGTTTCGCGACGCAATCCCCTGCACTCTACACAAGGATGTTACAGACTTTACAGGTCAAAATAGGTTATAAAAGAAGGAGAAGATTTGAAAGTTTCAATTCCAATTTTTTTCTGTTTGTTTCTGATGTTCCTTCTCCGTAAGTAAAATCTATTTGTGTTATTTTAATCGGCTTGAAACATATTCCCGTGGAAATGAGACTCAAAATCAGTATGAACCTACTCTTTTAAACAATATGGCATGTCGGCAAGATAAAGTTTGAAGGGCTCTTTGACTTTCCACAGAAATATTTGAGTAAATCATTTCGACAACCGCAAATAAACACTCTCGAAAGTCCTTCAATTAACGCACGTGTTTACAAATGTATGTGTGGGACTAATTCGCCTTACGTAAATACTGCTTCGAAATCATTAAACGAAAGTGTAGCATATAACCTCTGGCCTGCCTCTACATAAGCCACTAGAAAAACGTGGTAGAAGGATGGTCTAAATGAGTTCTTTTAAATAAAAACATTATTTAACTATTTTTTATATCTTTGAGATAAATGTCATCCTTTGGAGAGATTATTTAAATGTTTAATATATAAATTTTATGATAAAAGCAAGAAAATTAGATTTACTCTACACCAAAGTCTTCTTAAATTAACACTTATTTTTCATTTATATTTCATGCTATATTTTATAAATTAAAAGCCATATCACGCGTCATTAGTTTCAAGTACAAATATTTACTTTACATTCTGAATAAATATTAATGTTATTTTCTAATGTGATAATATTGCAATTTCTATTTGATTCATAAAAAAAATTGCAGAGAATTAATTTTAACGTAGTAAAACATATTTCACAACGTGTTTTGTTGGAAAATAGAATTTGGAGAAAATTCTACAGAACCCGAAAGCCATACTAATGTGTAAATGCTCAACCGAAACTTATTAGTTTATTTTCATATTTTTTTCTCATTAATTTCTCCAAAAAAATTTCTTTTTACTTTCTCGCACACGTATACTATAGTCAATGTATCGTAATGCTGCGGGAAGAAACGGAGATTTTTCGACACAAAAAATCGTTCTATGGGGCCATAACAACGAAAACGTGGAAAATTTTAGTTCCAGTATGTAGCAAATAACTCCCTCTAACACATTGTGTAGTGAGAATTAACGATTTTTGAGTTCTTGACAACGAAAAATTAATCGACGGCAAAACAGCTGTCCGTATGTCCGTGTGCGAACAAGGCTAACAGCTAAACCACAGGCACGATTTTCACCAAACTTAATATTCCCCGATCAAACTGATTGATGTCGCGGGGCGTTAGATCTGAAAAGGAAAATATTGATTTTTGGAAGTACTTGACATGAAGTCCCGGAGAAATTTTCAGATTTTTCTAAAAAATGGCCCAAATTTTTTCTTTAAATTTCATGTAAGAATAGAGAGAAATACACTTATTAAGATGGCATGGATTGATCTGATTTCCACCCTTACGCTTTAATTTTCGAAAATTACCGAAACATGAAATTTTTTGACCTCCTCGTGCAACTATATTTTTGTAGATAGACATCTTTTTCATCAAATAAAAGTTGTTCCCCAGAAATAGTTGTTTTCTTAATGCCATACACAATTTTCTGAAAATATTAACAGTTTTCACGAAATTTCGAGAAAAAACTCGCTCTTTTAAAAGAATAATAAAAACATGATTTTCTCAAAAGCGACTCAAAATTTTTTCTTTAAAATTTATGTAAGAATACAGTAAAACCCACTTAAAACGATGGCGTAGGTGTGGTTTTCACAGTCTCCTCAGAATTTTTAAAAAGTGGAATGATTTGAAATATTTTATCCCGCCATTTCAACCACATTTTTGTAGATACAAGCTCTTTCTTGATATGAAAGTTGTTCCCCACATACAAGATACACAATTTTTCGTCAGATAAAAGTTGTTCTCCATAATTATTTCTTTAATTAATGTCATGTACAATTTTTTTGAAAATATTAATGGGTTTCCCGTAAATTTGATTCAAATACGGGAAATTTTAAAGAAGCAAGATTTCCTCAAAATCGGCAACAAAATTTTTCTTTAAATTTGTTGAAAGAATAAAGTTAAATGTATATACACACATTTGGGTACATATCCGTACAAAAAATTGAAGAAAAAATATAATTATAATTATATATGAAATGTAAATAATTATATATATAATGAAAATAATTGTAGAATTATATATACACACACGTGCTTAATATTTATATTCTTCATACATTACTTCATTTGTAAGTGCAAGTACTGTAAATGTTTTCAAGAGAAATTTCTCGAAGACTCAAAACTGGTTTGTGAAAATGAACTCAGAATCTATCGTACTGAGAAAAGATCAAACATATTCTTAAAACCTTACCAATTTTTTTAAATGAAAATGTACACATGTGAAGTGGAATTACTTTCTGTAAAACTGTAAATGTATTATTTCATTTCTACTGTAAGGAGACGGAACAAATGAGAGAACGTAAAATATGTATATTTTAGGCACCGATCGTAGCTGGGGAGAGCGGGGATATGAGTGAAAAGGTAGGTATTCACGAGAGAATAGGAAACTAATTAGTGTGAGACAGTACGTGCCATTTTATAGCACCACTAGTTCATGTCTATATTGGTATTATTTAAGGCATGCATATTATTATTTCATGAATTTATTCATCCTGGAGCATGAAGAGTATTTTGGATTTCTAACTTTTCTAAAGAAGAATTAATCCAAAAATATATTGCATCTTCCCAAGTTAAATGGCAGAGTTATTCAAACATAACTTACCCACTAACACCCTTTTATTATAGATAAATCTCTCGATCTATCGACAGACTGCAGCCAGCAAGTGTCGGTGATACGAAAGCTATTTCTTTAGTATGTATGTGCACGAAAGAAACCGATAAAATAAACATCGGAAAAAAATATGTAGTTGGCCAGCTTGCTAACAGATTGCGCTGTGTCGCACATTGTAAACGACGGAGTTCATATTTTCGCCGCTATCAACTTGTGAGAGCGCCACTTGTCTGTTATCGTCGCTCTTTGCTACAGTGCGCGCTGTGCATCCACGGTAGCAGTTCAAAGCTCGAGCAGCTCAATATGTATCTAAACTCCTACTACTTTGATTACGACCTTTCTCCGAAAGATCAGAAACAAATCATTGCAACAGTTTTCTCCCTACGCTCTAATGTGGAATATTCTTTTTTCTATTTTGCAAATTTACAATCTGTTCTTACATATTCATAAGTAAAATTGTGTAGCCAATATTTGTTTGAACGCAGAAGTACAAATTTTCTGAAGTACACTTCTCTGAGGAAAAAATTATTGGAATTACAAATTATATTAAGTTTAAATTAATGTAAGTTTAAATTAAAGGGTAAAGTTTAAGATTGCTATTTAAGTTTTAAGTTTAAATCAAATTAAATTAAATTATCCGAATACAAATTTCCCGAATTTTCTGATGTTATATTTGATGTTTTATTGTTTCTGTTTGACCACATTAATTCAATAATTACGCATTTCATCTGAAAAATTTGTACAATTCGATTGATTGCTTTTAATAGATTATGATATTTTTAATGAAGTGATGTAGCGTTTTACTGTTGTTAGAGCGACTAAAAAATACTGGACAAGATAATATTAAAAACAAAATAAACATTGTGATTCTAGTAAATGTAGTGCGATTACATTCTTCAGTCATACAACAGCTTTTTCACGGAAATTATTTTCAAAGATCATCACTTTCCTTCACTTATCAGAAAAATATAAAGACTTTAAATTTAACCTTACTTTTTCATGAGACATCTATTCCTCGAACGCTTAGAACTGCAAGAATAACTCTCACAAAATACACACTCTCCTTTTGCAGAACCTGTGTTCTATATATTTTCCTGGCAAATCAGCACGCAAATTAATTTTCTTGCCTCTGAAAGCACTTCCAATGCCTATACTGCATCTCATAAGAGCTACAGTTAAGAGGCTTTTGACATTAAAAGGCTGAAAATTAGCGCGCACTTTTGACATAAAAAGTATTTCCTCTACAGAATTTTTCATGTACGATCAATGGAAAAATCGAATCGATTAATCGCATAACCAATGGAATAAAAATAATCCATTGACGATGAGGTGAAAATTGTTTCATAATATGTGTGCATAACTGATTTTCCTGCTACATCATTGCAGACTGAATTACCACACCACATTATTTTCGTTTACAGAATTCTTTTTTGCGAGAACATAAAATAGACATTGACTGTATTACAGAAACCCACTTAGTATTAAATGAAAAATTCAATATCCTAAGTTACAAGATACATAGACAGGATAGAATTTCAAACGTAGCCGCAGGAGGAGTAGCAATTCTTCTCTCAAATCGAATAATACATCAACCGGCTCCTTGCCCCAACTCCGCAAATTTTGAAACGATAACAGTTACTGTAACCATAGAACGAAACGACTACATAATCATTGCAGCCTATAAACCCCCAAAAAAACAATTTCCGCTAAACGAGTACCGAGAAATCTTTAACAACAACCCCAACGTCATTCTTCTGGGAGATTTAAACAGTAAAAACCAAGCATGGGGCTGCAACTGTACAACACAGCAAGGCATTAACTTACAATCGATTGCAATCAGCAGTAGCGTAGACATAATCGCTCCATGGCAACCCACGCATTACCCTTACAATAGCAGTGTAATCCCAGATATCTTAGACATAATGGTGTCCAAAAACTTCCATCTACCCATAATTCAAACAGTACTGCCAGAACTTGACTCTGACCATTGCCCTGTATTGATATAATTAAAAAATTCAAATCCCTTACAGTACCAAAATCCTTTCGCTGTCATGGGTAATAAAGGTCACGTAAACTGGAACAAATTTAGAGAGCTTTTAGAAGTCAATCTTCAATACTCGAGTTTAATCCGAACAATAAATGAACTAGATAACCAAGTAACCATAATTACTCATAAAAATAAATAATTCCTTAATGCAATCAATAACGCCCTTCACAAGACCATTCATAAGACATAAAAAACCGATACCAATAAAATATTAAACCTAATAAAAAGTAAACATTATATACGTCGACTTTGGCAAACGAGTCGCAGACATGACCTCAAAACTAAAATCAACAAACTAGCCAGAATAATTAAAAATAAACTAAACCAACATCGCATTAATAAATTTCAATCAACAATTGCCCAAATTCATCCAAATAGCAGACCACTCTGGACAACAATTAAAAGATTATGCAAAGAATCCATTGACATACTTACCCTTAAAAATGGCGTTGATATAGCTTACTCAGATGAAGCCAAGGTCAACATGATAGGTGAATATATTCAAAATTCATTTACACCAAACCAAGATAAAAACCCAAATTTTAGTAACTACATTTCAAATAGCCTACTCATTCTAGACTGTGCAGTTCCAGATAAAATCAAAAACATATCCCCATCCGAAACTTTACAAATCATTAAGAAATTGAAAACAAGAAAATAATTTCGTTATGACAATATTAGCAACAGAATCCTAAAAGAATTACCCAAAAATACAATATCAGGAATAGCCGCCATATGTAATTCCTGAATTAGACTAGGATACTTCCCGAAAGACTGGAAAATAGCAATAGTTCTACCATTCTGCAAACCTGGCAAAGATCCACGTTCTCCATCAAACTACCGACCAATCAGTCTTCTGCCCTCATTTGCAAAAGTATTTGAAAAGCTAATACACAACAGATTATCTTCGTACCTTACAAAAATTAATGCAATCCCGGACACACAATTTGGTTTCAGGCCCCAACACAGTACCACACACCAAATTCTCAGACTAGCAGAATTTATCGCGAAATCTTTTCACAATAAGAAACACACAATAGCGATTTTCCTTGATATAGAGAAAGCCTTCGATAAACTATGGCATGAAGGCCTGGTATACAAGTTGGATCAATTAGGAACTCCCCAATACTTGCTTAATATTACTAAAAGCTTTTTAAAAAACAGATATTTTGCAGTACGCATTAACTCATCCCTCTCAAAGACATTCGAAATTAATGCAGGCGTCCCGCAAGGCTCTTGTCTTTCTCCACTACTATTCTCAGTATACATGTCAGATCTACCGCAATTAAACAACTCTGAAACCGCACTGTATGCGGATGACACAGCACTTTTTACTTCTCACAACGATATTAACTACGCTTATGACAACATACAAAGCCATCTAAATAGATTCACGAAATGGACCGAAAACTGGAAAATAAAAATAAACTCTTCCAAAACACAAGCTAAAATTTTTACGCTCCGTAAACACCCTCAACCACCCCTTCTTTGCATCCAAAACACGAACCTACAATGGGTAAACAGAGACACACCTGCGAAGTACTTAGGAGTCCTCTTGGACACAAAACTTAACTGGAAACAACAAATTAAATCAATTGCAGATAAAGCATACGCAAAAACTTATAAATTATATCCAATCATAAATAAAAAATCCGCTCTCAGCATAGACTGTGGTTTAGTTGTCTATAAAGCTCTCATCCTACCAACCCTCACATATGCATGCCCCATTTGGAACAGCGCAGCTCGAACTAACTTTAACAAATTAGAAATTGTACAAAATAAATTTCTCAGAAGGATTATAAAGGCTCCGTGGTTTGTAAGCAACAACCAGATTCAACACGAACTCGACATCCCCCCAATAAAAGAATATATAAATCATCTGGCTCAAACCTTTTTCTCTTCTCTTCCACAATCCCCTAGTACATCTATATTCAAACTTGGAAAATCTTACACAACACCAAGGCGGATTAAATCGCGATACCCCAAAGATTCCCTGAAACCTCCATAAACTGTTCTTGTTTTTCTTTTTCCTCCTTCACAATTTACTATCATTTATCTATCTGCTACTAAAATAAATCACCTCTGAAAGTTCCAATTATCATATTTCGTGCTGACAACACTTCATTGATTAAATTCATCCAACTCCTGGGAAAGGAGGAACTGCGTGCGGATGTCCAAACCTAAAATGTTCATGAATGTATATGTAATAGTGAACATCCCTGAAAGGCAGAGATGCCGAGCAGGCAGAAACAAATGGAAAAAAAAGAATTCTTTTTTTTCAGTCAACAATACATGTCTTCCAGTAGAATTTTCGGTAGCCCATTTTTCTGTACTTAGCAATTCTCATCTAATGTAAAGCAGAGTATTTACGACTTATTCAGTTATTCCAAGAACCATTACAACAAAAAAAGTTCTAAAATGCAGTGTCCGACTGTGAAGAATACAGTAATAATGTCACATTTTTATGCGTTTTGCATTCTATTCACACAAGAAATTTGAAGAAAAAATTTGATGTAAGGAAATTGTGAAAATCTCGTTCCTAACAATTTTCAAAATTCCATTTTTCTCTCAAAATTTCGCAAAAACTAGTAATATTTTTTAAAATAATTAACATAATTTTAATTAAAGCTCTTGTTGTGGGGAAAAACTTTCATTTGAAGAAAAATCTGTATCTTCAAAAATGTAGTTGTAGTAAGGGGTTAAAAAATTTCAAACTTTTACAATTTTCCAAAATTCTAAGAAAACTGTGAAAACTGCATCAACGCAATTTTTATAGCTGTATTTTGCTCTATTATTTCACGAATTTTAAAGGAAAAACTTGAAGCCGTTTTTGAAAAAAATCATGTTTTTATTACTTTTTTAAAATACGCATTTTAAACTCAAAATTTCGCAAAAACTATTAATATATTTAAAACATTGTGCATGATATTCATTTAAGATCTAATCGTGGGGAACAACTTTTATTTAAAGGAAATATGTCGATCTTCAAAAATGTAGTAGTGCGACGAGGCCAAAAATTTCATGTTTCGGTAGTTTCCGGAAATACAAGGGTAACGGTGGAAATCGGACCTATACCATGTTTATAAGTGTATTTATCTTTATTCTTACTTGAAATTTTTTTAAAAAATTGGAGCCGTTTCTGAGAAAATTTTGAAAATGTCCCCGTTATTTGTTTGTAAAAGACCCCCCAAAATTAAATCATTCTATTTCACATTCAATTGCGCTTTGACATCACCCACATCGATCACGGAATGTCAAGTTTGGTGAAAATCGTGCGTACGGTTTAACCGCTAGCGTTGTTCACAGACGGACGGACACACAGACAAACGTTCTGCAGTCAACTCATTCTCCGGGTTCAAGGACTCAAAATGCAGACTAGACAACGTGTTAGAGGGAGTTATTAGATACACAACCGAACTAATGTTTTTACGTTTCCGGTAAAAATGGTTCCATTAAACAATTTTTGTGTCGCAAAATCTGTTTCGCCGCATCATTACAATACTTTTTCTATACATATACATATGCGAGAAAGTAAAAAAATGTATTGGTTACTAGCTAGAAATTCAGTGTTAGCACTAGACAATAAATTACTCATTTACAAATCATTTTTAAGGATTTATTTGGACCTAGTTCATACAGCTCTGGGGCACTAGTAGTAAACCAAACATCCAATTCATCCAAAGATTTTAAAGTATTAAGAAACATTGCTAATTCCTACGTTAAAATTAAGGTTAGGTAAGCAAAATTTTGAAAACTTAATGACATATTATTCTTAATATTTTTCAGAACTCCCATGCAGCTCCAAATTTGGGTCTTGATGCTGGGCCAGTTGCTCAATGGGTGCTCAAGAAAATCCACTACAAAGGTGTGGAAAGAATTCATTTCATCGTAAATAAAATAATGAAAATGTTTATTTTACCTCCATTAAAGATATATAACTAAATTAATCGCATTTGTTTCAGGAATTTGATTTTAAATAAGCAAATTTCGATGCTATGCAAAAGTGCAGAAATCGTCGGCAAAAAAGACAATGCAGAGCATACATGCGAATGCATTGCATGCAAGAACAATTGAAAGGTCGAGCGCAACCCTCCTTCATTAGAATCTCAGATATTGTCCTTCAAAGTGGAGTTGCTCCAGGTTTTCATACTTTTCCAGAACTGGAAGCGTTGTAAACACTTAGGTACTTATTATATTCAATATTAATCTGTTTTCACATATAATTCATGGTTAATGAAAACAGATTGCACAATTAACTCAATTTCACCATCATAGAGGGTTAGACCTCTGTTGCGCTCGACCTTTCAATTGCGTTTGATGCGCCAACAACATGCTGTTCTGGAACATGATAAAATTCTTCTAGAATTATTGAAAGAAAAATTAAAAAATAAAAGGTAAATTTTTAAGAAAAGTTTTATTTAATCCCTTCAATATCAACTATTTAACAAACATTATTATGTAAAAGTCAAAGAATTTTTTAACGAGCCCATTTTATAGAATACTAGCACAAGTACTCGGCGTTGCCCGGGGTGAGAGTAGACTGAAGGAATAGTAAACGGAATTAATATAAGTTCATAAAAAATTACTTGCTTATTACTTTACAACTTACATATTACTTTTCTTCAGTACCTTTTATGTAAATAAAAATACTGTTCTCATCATTCATTGAAAAATCATTTATTAACCTAATATAACCATTCATAAAAATAAAATGATAACAATCACATTAACTGGCCAACACCAAAACGCTCAGAAAATCGGAGTTGGAGCGGAACGGAACTGCTAAGCATGTGTATTTTACATCAATAATAGATGATCCACTGAACTCTGTGCCATCCATTATGTGACCTTACTGCCCTCTGACGAAATACATTAAGAACCAATCTCCTCCTGGCGACAGGCAAAAAATATGACAGTGGTACATCTATCAATATATTTTTTAATTATTTTTTATGGCATATGTGTTGTATTAATCTTTACCAAATTTGGAAAGGCCCTATGACAATCGCTCAAGAAGAACCTGTAAAAATTTCGTATCTTTTCGCGGACTACTTTTTGTGTAATCGCTGTCGGTTACACGTCGTTGAATACACATTTAATAGTACAGATAATTCAAAAATTGTTTTGTATAAACGCTGCTCGCACAGAACCGCGAGGATTTTGTTCTTCTGCTACTCTCAGAGGCTCTTGTTCTTGCTCTTCAATGACCTGAATAGTAAATTCTCTGTCCTTTAGCATAATTGCAATATTATGAAGCACTGACAATGCCACAATGCTAATTTTTGTCAGCTCCAGAAAAGTTCTAAACCCTGTTGACAATCATTCTAATGAGCCTCATCACAAAGACGGTTCTCAGTTGAATATAATAACAGCATCTCTAGGTTCAAACCAGCTTCCTTACGATAGCTTAGGGTCTGTAGGTTCTTCTACAACACTCTGTGCAAATTGAGGGGTGTTTCCCATTTCGCTATATCTTACATTTGGTTTTAATGTTTTGAGGGCAATGGTTGAGGGTTTATCTCAACCTTTACAACACAAATATGAATTAAAAGGTACTGTAACGTTTCTCTATTTTTGATATATGATGATCTTATTCTGCCCAAGTTGGCGTGCCACTGAAACGTTCTTACTGATATATTCTTCAACCCTGATATTGTCTGCTAGCCAAAACTATTTTCATCAAATCCTCATAATTTCCGTGGATTCTCACATCAATACTTACGTGTTGTGCAGACGGGTTGTCCGTACGGAACCACGCTGACCCTTGGAAGCTCGATCTTGAAATTTAGAAATTTCAGAACTTTAAGAACTACAACTTTAAGAACATTTAAGCATGCTTTTAAGACTGTCTATGGCCTTTAAGATTTTTATAAAACACTTTCTTTTGTGAGCTCACATATCTTCTTCTTCTTTTGGATCGCCGCGTGAAGACCTCGTTACCGGTGTCAATCTTCCCTTTTCTCCCGTTCGGTCGATTGATTCTCGATCATTGCAATTTTTAATGTATTGTCCAACAAAAAACACCCCAGATCCTATCAAAAGAAATATTAACCTCTGACTTCCCTACGCTTCGCCGCAAATGGGCGACTAATTCCGACGTGCTATCCAAATAAGACTTGTAATTTCAATTTCCCCAATTACGGAAATCCTTTCTATTCTTTATATTCCCACGAACCTAATTTTAAAGAAAGAATCCCTAAATAATTTAATCCTTCTCAAAATAATTTGATAAATAATTCCCTTTTCTAAAAACACAATTCAAATATTTAGCCCTATGACATACGTAACACCTACAACACGACTTGGCTTAATTAACCCTTCACGATCCGAACGCTACGCTGATCTCGGTCAGTGACAGAGTAATACATCTTAAAACACCGCCTCCCAATCACTTCCTGCATACATAAAATTTACCAGTAGGCTTTGACAGAGATATCCCGTACATGCTTATTACTGTGTGGTTGTTTACTTGACAACGACCAAGCCATGCAGCAAAGAATCTACATATATCTGTTTCCTTTCAGACGTATTTACAATTTATTGAATTATAAAAATACCATATTGTTGTATGTCACAGTACATGCTGCTAGAAAATTGTATACAGTTGCGCACAGCAATAAACTTCATCAAAATTGAATATGCTCGATTACAAATTTTCGAATTTAATTATAGTGAAAGATAAACAGTATAAGATTGAAATTTATTTGGACGTTGGTATTTGTGTTTCATCAATTATGAAGACGAGTTAAACCTGGGTGTGTGTTTTGTAAGTGTCGCGCTACAAAACTCAGATACTGCCCACAGATATTATTAACGATGATCTCACGGGAAAAACATTAAATGAAGGAAACGTCATGAAAGTTGAATAATATCAGAATGATAGAAACAGTTCTTTTATTTTAATATCATTCGTGGAATTGTTTTGAGAGATATAATTATTTTGCTAATAAACTTGTATACAGAAGTCACTAGTTTTTCTTTTAACAATATCAAATGAGGTATCTCATTAGCGCCATCACGTGGTTCTTGCACGCCTCTCTTTATTAAGCTAGGAATTCTACCATTGACTCGCCTCCTGATATACAAATCTGTGTTTCTTGTCAAAAATGACCTTCTCAAAAGCGGGAACATATTTTCAGTCATAGATGTTTGTTTACAAATGGAAAGTGTAAAAAACTTAGGGATACATCTTGACAAACGCTTAACATGGAAGCCCCACATTCTACCCAAGAAGAAGCTCCTCCAACTTAAAATAAGAAGACTATACTGGCAATTAGGACATCACTCAAAACTATCACTGGAAAATAAACTATTGCTCTATAAATCCATAATAATTTCTGTTGTAACTGAAGAGATCGTTTGAAAATGCATTTATTGCACATTATATTTACAGACACAATTTATGTACAAAACAAATAGAGACACGAACAAATGTACAATTGCAAGTCTAGCTGAGAGACTTGCTCAGCGTAGGAGACTGGATCGGAGTGAACGATCTGAGTCTGGGGTGTGTGGAGCTCCCGGAGAGAGGGGAGGGCTACCACCCCTCGCTCCGTTTCCCCACTACGTACGCTCTGCTGCCGGTTGGATAGTAGTACCGCGCGTGACGGCGCCGGTGGCGCTGTCTGGTATTAGTGCGCGATACTACATCCCTCCCCGCTTGAAACGTGGTCACATGTGTGAACACGAGCTCCTTTAATTACTCGCGTTCTCTTGTGTGACCTATGCCCTTCATCGAGCCCTAGACCCTCGATGATGGTGAGATCGTTGGCGACCTCCCTTTGTGGCGTCGTCTTCTTCGTTCGTGAGCATATGGATGCTCACGGCGTTTACTACTTGATCGTAGTACCATAGGTTGATTACTCTCAACCGTTGGTGACAGGGCTGGTGCCGGTTGCGGCACCTGCTGTGTCGTCACTGACGACGGTCCCGGAATAGGCTCCGGTGACGTTGCTGCTGTAAATGTGGCCCCCATAGGCCACGGTTGCGGCATTGTTGCCGCTGACGCCGGACTAGGCTCCGGTGTCGCTGTTGCGGTAGGTGTGGCTCCCATCGGCCACTGTTGCGGCATTGTTGCCGCTGACGCCGGACTAGGCTCCGGTGTCGCTGTTGCAGTAGGTGTGGCTCTCATCGGCCACTGTTGCGGCATTGTTGCCGCTGACGTCGGACTAGGCTCCGATGTCGTTGTTGCATTCGGGGCTGCAGCGGCCCGCTGCTGCAACGTAGTCTCTGGCACCTGTTGTGACATAGTAGCACGATCGTTTCTCGCTGCAGGTTCTGCTGCTGATGTCTGCTGTAACATATGCCACGGATTATGAGAAGCATGAATAACACGTTCATTTGCGTTATTGTCAATTGGATGACTGTTCCATCTTTTAGTCATTTGATTCTGGTGCCGACGTGTGATACCCCCTTCGGCACACACTTTATACATTCTATTACCTATACATTTCTGTACAATTGCTGCCTTCCACTTTGGGTACGATTTAAATGTTTCTATATACACTTTATCTTGTGGCTTGAATTTAGTAGGATCCATTTGTTTACAATGCTTTTTAGGAAGTAATAACGCCAATAAAGTGCGTGGTTGGCGGCCATGCAATTTTTCCGCTGGACTTTTGCTTGAAATACCTGTTGGCGTAGTTCTATATGAAATGAGAAGTCGCTGTAATGCTACTTCTTTAGTTGAACCTGAAGCTAGCGCTTTATTCATAGCCGTTTTAAACGTGCGTACGAATCTTTCCGCACTCCCATTTGATTGAGGTTCAAATGGTGCGGTGCGTAAATGTTGAATTCCATTTTCCTTACAGAATTTTTGAAATAACAATGATGCAAATTGCGGACCGTTGTCCGTTACCATGACTTGCGGTAAACCTTCAATAACAAATATCTTGGTTAGCAATTTTATTGTACTCTGAGCCGTGGTGGAATTTGTTTCTGCCACGTAAGGATACTGTGAGTAGGAATCTACCACTATCAACCACATAGAACCGTGAAATGGCCCCGCATAATCTACGTGAATTCTTTGCCAAGGTTCTATTGCCGTAGGCCACGGTTTAAAATATTGTGGCGGCTTTGCCTGATTTTCTCTACATGTTGAGCAACTGTTAATTAAATTTTCTAAATCTTTATCTAAGCCTGGCCAGTAAACATATCTTCTAGCAATTTGTTTAGTTCTTGATATTCCCCAGTGACCCGCATGAAGTAATTTAAGCACTTCATTTTGTAATGTTTTAGGAATCACTGCTCTCACGCTTTCTTCGGAATGATACAAAATTACTCCTGACATTATTGAGAATGAATCTTTACATTGTAGAAAAGGCTTTAATTCATTGGGAATTTTGTTTACATTATTAATTGGCCATCCTATATCTATGTACTTACGTACTTGGTGAAGTATTTTGTCTTTCAAAGTTTCAGTTGCTACCTTAGCTGCGTCAATTGGCAGCCTGCAGAGGTACTCGCTGGCCTCGTCGTCCAGGTACGAGCATGTTTCGGCTGCTGTGTCGAACTCGAGATCAGGACCTGCTGGCAATCTCCACAGTGCATCAGCATTAGCATGATGAGTGGTTGATCTGTAAACAATTTTATAATTATACTCAGATAACAATATTGACCATCGCTTTAGCTTCGTTGAGGTTCGTTCTGAAGTTCCTTTGGTGGGATTGAAAAGCGTAGTTAATGGCTTGTGATCAGTAATCAGTTCAAAAGTATTGCCATATAAATATTGATGAAATTTCTTTATTCCGTAAATAATCGATAATGCTTCCAGTTCTATTTGTGCATAATTCTTCTGTGCATCATTAAGAGTTTTTGATGCGAATGCTATTGGCATTTCGTTACCTTGCGCTGTGCGTGTAGAAAGTACTGCCCCGATGCCGTCTCTTGAAGCATCTGTCGCTAAAATGAGCTGTTGACCCGGAACATAATGCGTCAGTTTCGTCGCGTTAATAATAGCTGTCTTGAGTTTGTTGAACGCTGCTTTGCATTTATCAGACCATACAAATTTGACGTTCTTTTTCTTCAAGCTGTTTAACGGTGCTGCTATTGATGCTCCATTCTTAATGAATTTCGAATAATATGCCATTTTACCAAGAAAAGAACTTAATTGTTTAACGTTTTTGGGCTCTGGCATTTTCACTATCGCGTCCACATTCTGTTGAGTTGGACGAATACCGTCTTTATCCAATATGTGACCTAAATATGTAACACTTGACTTGAAAAATTCACATTTTGCTAAGTTACATGTTAAACCATTATTTTTCAACAATGCTAATAATGATTTTAGATTTTCTATATGTTCGGCCGTATTTCTTCCGGTAACAATTATATCATCTAAAAAGTTGACACAGTTTGGAATTTTATTTGTGATTTGCTCTAGAAATCTTTGAAATATAGCCGGTGAACTTGCTATGCCATACGCTAATCTTTGAAATTGATACAGTCCATTTATCGTATTGATTACCACATATTTTTTAGATTCTTCATCTAATTGTAGTTGTAAGTACGCTTCCGATAAATCGATTTTAGTGAAATATTCTCCTTGAAGTTGTGAGAATAATTCTTCTGGTCTTGGCATTGGATATTTGTCAACGATCATTTGTGGGTTCAACGTTATCTTGAAGTCACCACATATACGAATATTTCCGTTCGGCTTCTTGACGACTACGACTGGTGTTGCCCATTTACTGTTATTAATAGGTTGAATAACACCTTGTTCTTGCCATCGTTGTAGCTCTTGTTTCACTTGCGCGTGAAGGCTGTACGGTACCGGCCTCGCCTTGCAAAACTTAGGTTGTGCGCCCTCGTTCAACGTAATATGCGCTTTGAAAGTTTCACATTTTCCCAATTCTTGCGAAAATACTTCCGGAAATTCTCTGCACACTTTTTCTACTAGTTCACCTTCGTTAAAAGTTAATACTGTATTAACATTATCATTTACTGTGAATCCAAATGCATTAAGTGCGTCCATGCCAAATATATTACTAACATTATGAAGATTAACAACAATTAAAGTTACACTTCTACAAATATTTTTGTATTTTACATTTAATGTTACAGTACCTTTAATTGGTATCTTCTCTCCGTTGTAGGTATGAAGTTTGGCATGTAGATTGTTGCACTGCGGTGATCCCAGCTGCTGATATGTAGTTAAGTTGATTAAAGATGCCGTAGAACCTGTGTCCATTTGGAATCGAATTTCTCTGCCGTTTGTTTCGAGCTTGATATAAATTTTCTTGTTGTCGTCTGCCTTGATAATTTCGTTTATATTGCCAATTTCCATTTCTTCTGTGGAATCCTTCTTCCATTTCTTTGCCGATTTTCGTTGGTGCGTATTTGTAGAACTGTTTCTTGCTTTCTTTAAGCACACGGACTGAATGTGTCCTTTGAGGTTACAGAAATTACATTTCGCTTCCCGAAATTTACAATTACTTCTGTTATGGTTAACGTAGCATTTGTCACATGATTTGAACTTTTTGAGATTAGGATTAAGCTTCGTATTCTTGCCGTTTGTTGTATGACTTACTTTGTTAACTTGAAGTTGCGATTGCATTTCTCGTGTGAGATTTTGCTCCATCTCATACATTGTTGCTATTCTTGCGACTTGTTCCAATGATGGGTCTTCCGTTTTGATAGCTTCGTTTCTGATATGATTGTTGGGTGTATGTAGTATAATCATATCTCTAATAAGACTTTCGGCGTAAGACGTTTTGCATTGAGCTTCACTGCATTGAAATCTGCACAGTTTCGCTAGACCTTGCAGTTCCGCTACCCATTCTGCATGTGTTTGCCCCGCTTTCATTCTTGTTTGAAAGAATTTGTATCGCGAAGTTACTATGTGCACTTTCTTCTCGAAATGACTGGAAATTTTCGCTTTCAACTGTTTGAATCCCATAGTAGTTGGATCTTCATCAGTACAAATTTTCTTGATTAAAAGAAAATTTTCTTCTCCGACTCCAGCTAGAAAATGAGCTCGCTTCTGAGCTTCATCCGTTACTTGATTAGCTTCCATATGTTGTTCGAAGCGTTGTACGTATAGGTACCAATCCTCTTGTTCCTTGTTGTATGGTGGAAACACCGATACTTGAGTTCTGTTTGTCATTAATGCCATTTGTTGCATTAACACGCTTGTTTGTTCTTGATGCTGCTTCTGTAGTAGCAGTATCACTTGATTCAATTGTTCCATTGTGTCTTGCTTTAACTTTAATAGAAATAAATTTACGTATTCGTTCTAACCTTGCACTGCAAATCTGACGCAAGCGTAGAAAAGAACGTTACTCACCATTCTTCCTTCTCCAAATCTAATGCGCCCGCGTAACCTTCGATGTCCTCGATGTTGTTGCGTTGATAGCACAGGGTAGTTTGAAGAAACTTCGTCGTGGTGCAAGCGTTGAACTACTTCTGTCGTTACACTCTTCAATAACAACTTCTATTAAGTCTTCTTGCCCGTCGTATTGGTATGCACGGATTTAAGACTTCCATAAACTTGTTGCCTTACCGCTGTAGCGATTAAGTACGCGTTTTGACTAACATCTATGTCGCCGATTCTATTGTAGCGACCATGCACGCGTTAAATCTCGAATATCCTCGTCGCCTATTCAGTTGTAGCGACGATGCACGCGTTAGGTCTCGAACATCCATGTCGCCGTTTCTATTGTAGCGACCATGCACGCGTTAAATCTCGAACATCCTCGTCGCTAATTCAGTTGTAGCGACGATGCACGCGTTAGGTCTCGCACATCCTCGTCGCCATTTCTGTTGTAACTGAAGAGATCGTTTGAAAATGCATTTATTGCACATTATATTTACAGACACAATTTATGTACAAAACAAATAGAGACACGAACAAATGTACAATTGCAAGTCTAGCTGAGAGAC
>Ga0181466_1000275_pt1 | contig 18819 bp, 17 predicted proteins | sample InSIn4gowninarea_FD_119078 | JGI IMG/M metagenome (GOLD analysis project Ga0181466, IMG submission 119078) | Clean room microbial communities from NASA Spacecraft Assembly Facility at Jet Propulsion Laboratory, Pasadena, California, USA -... ... | reverse complement strand
GGAGCCGCGGGTGAGGGGGAGGGATTCTTCTGCTGAGGCGTAGCCTTCTGGGGAGTCGGCGATGAGGGATCCCTTCTCGTGGTCGTTGAAAAGTGTAGAGTAGCGAGGTGGTGAGGGTGCTGGTTTGCGCTTTGGGATGGGTGGGCGTTCGTCGTTGATTGCTCGTCCTGAAAAGGTGGGAACGGCGTGTGAGGTTGCTGGTCGAGGTGGAAGAGTTGGCGCACGCTCTAGTGTCATGTCGTCTTCATCGGCTGATAGTTCTGCGTCTAAGAGGTGGACTGTGTGGCTTTCTTCACTCGCTTCGTCAAAGTGAGGCATGGCCTTTGGTTCGTCAAGAGGATCTTCGTAGTCTTTGGCTTCGTAGGGTGGCTGAAGGTCTTTCCAGAAATCGGCCTCCTTGATGCTGAGTCGCTGTTGTAAGTCGTGCCACTCTTCTACCGCAGCTTGGATGATTCGCCGGATGACGCTCGTCATTTTGGCATCTTCCAGTTGGTTGGAACCGCAGACAAGAGTCATCGCGAAACAAATGGCGAGGTTGTTTGCATCCATCTTGTTCTTAGGCTCTTGAGCTGCGACGATTGATAGCATCGGAAGTAGATGTCTGAGGAGAATTTCTCTGCTTGTGGTGCTCAGTGGCGACTGAACCGAGTTGGTTGAAAAGATGTTTTCCAGGTCTTCGATGGTGATCTCAACATCTGGACTTCCGAACTGGTCGCGGAGTGATGCATAGCTCGACTCTGGAAAGATGGGCTGTCTCAATTCGCGATACCAGGTCTTGATAAGAGAAGCAGCTGAGTGGACGCCATAAGCATCTTCGATCTTGACTTCGTTGACCAAACCTGGATTAACGCCTGGCTCCACGAAAGTCGCACCGATTTCTTTCCAAATGATGTACATTTGACCGCGATCATATGCTTCTCTGAGAACGCCCGTGAGTACAGTATGGGGTGGAATCCGGAACAGTCCTTCGGTCTGAATGTTTGGTGGTAGCAGAATGAAGCTGGTCGTCTCTCGCAACACCCTGGGGAGTCTCGTCTTTGTCGGATCCGCAGAGTTCTCTGGCAAGGGTCTGGTGGCCCCAAAAGCCCTACGGCCGCTCGCATAAGGCACGTCAATATCCGGACATAGCTTCCTGTCGTGGACGTATACGACGGGTGGTATGAGCAGTCTCTCAATGGGAATCAACAATGCAAGACCGGTCAAGGTGTTGACATGCACAATCTTCCTCCTGAATTTTGGCGAGACAACCGTGCCGAAGACATTGACAAGCACACGCACCCATGTCCTCGGATGTACGATATACAGCTTCTGTAGCTTCTTGCGGGTAGCTCGGCTAAGCACTTGGTATGCCTGCAAATACCAGCCAACACCAGGACCTTGCTTTTTCTCCGTGGTAGCACCTTCAGATTGACCGCCGGCGAAGAAGATGATTTCGTATTCGGTGCCGCTTATCAGTTCGTCTTCATCGGGTAGTCTTGCCAGCACATAGGGTAGTAATGCATTGTAATCGACTTCGTAGGCATCGGGAAAAGCGGCGGCGTTGACGATGTAAATTGGCAGGCCGGCTTCTGAAGGGAGCGGAGACTTGTAGATGATAGAGGCGGCTAGGTTTGCGAGGTCATGGTCGTAGTCGGTAGAGGATCGCGCAGGCGGGACGGTGTTCAGGGAGTTTGAGCGGGATCTGTTGCCGCGGCGTTGTGTGACGGAAGCAAGGGCCGATCGCATTTTGAGGATGATTGGAGTGTGAAAGGTATTCGGCTATGACATGCTGCGCTGGGATGAGTCGTATGCCAAAGACAGTCAGCCCTGGAGGAGTGGTATGGCGTGTGTTGCCAGGATCCAGAAGTTGGTTGGCTAGTTTTGGTGATATTGCGGAAGTGGGACGAGAAGAAGGCAGGGAAGATGAGTGGGTTGCATGAAGAGTCAGTGAAGAGTGGATAATGAAGAATGTGGTGAAGAAGAGTAGTCAATAAAGCAGAGTGAGATATATTGTTGTACGTAGAAGGGTGGAAGAATGATGGTGGTACTACGAGCAGCGGTTTCTACCCCAAACAAACATTCCCACATCTCGCAGCCAGCCCAGTTTGGAGACCCTGCAGACTCCGGCGTGGAGGATGGAAGAGAGGAACTAGTGGGACTTCGATAAGAACGGGACGGAACGGGACGCAGCGAGACGGGACGGGACGGGAACGATAACGATAAGGCCTCGATAAGAGAAATGTGGCAGATTCGGTGCGATCGCGGAGGAAGGAGGGGCGAGAAGGCAAGAATCGCGCTCTCTCTCAGTCATCAGTCAGATCGAGAGATAATCACCCAGCAAAAGTGCGGGGAGGGACAGTGAGTGGCTTTCTCTTCGCGCCCTCCGACGACTCATCAATTGGATTGGCATTGGGATTTGACTCATGCGCCGAGCCCCGATATAAACTCTCCAAGCAACTTTTCCACTCTTGACCCCCTAAATATTCCTCTCTTTGATTGTATACACCGATTACACCCCATACACAAGACCGCCAAAATGTGTGGTATCTTCGCTTGCCACAGGTAATCCCTCCATACACCTCCTCCTCAAGCCTCTATCAGTATCACCCCGCTCACAACTCTTTTCTCTCCATATAGACATCCCGATGTTCAAAAGTTCAGGCCCACGGCCATTCGCATGGGCAAGCAGGTCAAGCACCGCGGTCCTGATTGGAGTGGCAACCACATTGCCAACAACACCATCCTCGTCCATGAGCGTCTGAGTATCGTCGGTGTCGGTGAGTCTGCCATCTTCCTTCCTTCCTATCTCTCCAATCAACGCCAATTCAAGTCGCATACCATATCCCTGCAGCTACAAAATAATTTCTCACTAACACCTCTTCCCTCAAGAATCCGGCGCCCAGCCCATCACCAACGAAGACGAGTCCGTCTCCCTCGCCGTCAACGGTGAAATCTACAACCACAAGATCCTCCGCAACTCCCTCTCAAAAACCTACCCTTTCAAGACCCACTCCGACTGCGAGGTCATCATCCCCCTGTACCAAGAGCATGGAATCGATACTCCCAAATTCCTCGACGGCATGTTCAGCTGGGTCCTCCACGACAAGAAGCTCGACCGTGTCATCGCCGCCAGAGATCCCATCGGTGTCACCACCTTCTACATGGGCCGCTCTTCCCAGACCCCCGGCGCCGTCTACTTCGCCTCTGAGCTGAAGTGCCTGCACCCCGTCTGCGACTCCATCCAGAGCTTCCCTCCCGGCCACGTCTACGACAGCCAGACCGACTCCCTCACCCAGTACTTCACTCCCAAGTGGCTGGTCGAGCCGTCCAACATCCCCACCACTCCCATCGACTACAAGCTGCTGCGAGAGACTTTCGAGCGCTCCGTCAGGAAGAGACTGATGGCTGAGGTTCCCTACGGTGTCCTTCTCTCCGGTGGTCTCGACAGCTCGCTCGTCGCCTCTATCGCCCAGCGCGAGACTCTCAGATTGCAGCGCGAGTACGCCAAGCAGATCAGGGAATCCGGCGCCAACACCCCTACCGCCTACAACAACGCACTCGGCGCTCCCGTCACCAACGGCGAGGACGATCTCGCCGGCATTGACGAAAACTACCACCTCAACTCCGTGCCTTTGCTCTCCCAGCTTAACAGTTTCTCCATCGGTCTTCCCGGCTCGCCTGACGGCAAGGCCGCCGCTGAGGTCGCCCGCTTCCTCGGCACCAAGCACCACGCCATGACTTTCACCATCCAGGAGGGTCTCGATGCGCTGTACGATGTCATTTTCCACCTTGAGTCCTACGACGTCACCACCATCCGCGCCTCCACCCCCATGTTCCTGCTCTCACGCAAGATCAAGGCTATGGGTGTCAAGATGGTCCTGTCCGGCGAGGGCTCCGACGAGGCCTTCGGTGGCTACCTCTACTTCCACAACGCGCCCGATAAGAAGGCTTTCCACGAGGAGACCGTCCGCCGCGTCAAGAACCTCCACCTCGCCGACTGCCTGCGCGCCAACAAGTCCACCTCCGCCTGGGGCGTGGAAGCGCGCGTCCCCTTCCTGGACAAGGAATTCCTCGATGTGGCCATGAACATCGACCCGGAGGAGAAGATGATCAAGAAGGACCAGGGCCGCATCGAGAAGTACATCATGCGCAAAGCCTTCGACACGACGGGCGAGCTGGGCGCCAAGCCCTACCTGCCGGAGCACATTCTGTGGCGACAGAAGGAGCAGTTCAGCGACGGCGTCGGCTACGGCTGGATCGACGGGCTGAAGGACGAGGCCAAGAAGAACGTGACCGACGCGCAGATGGTCGAGGCCACCATCCGCGCCGACAAGCCCCACTGGGGCGACGACATCCCGGACACCAAGGAGGCCTACTGGTACCGCTGCATGTTCGACGAGCACTTCCCGCCCCAGTGCGCCGGCACCGTCGAGCGCTGGACCCCGACTTGGAGCAAGCAGACCGATCCCTCCGGTCGTGCGATCGAGAGCCACGATTCCGCTTACAAGCCTGGTGAGGGTAAGTAGGGAAAAGGCTTGGGAGATTTTTTCTTAAGACGGAATTCTTGGCTCTTGTGTTTCGATAGATATACCTGCTTGTGTGGGTGGCAAATGCGCGTGAAATGTTGACAAATGGGATTACATGATTTTTACAAGACAAGAAGAAAAAAAGAGGAAACGAAACCAAGGCAAAAGAAACATTAGACAAGAGGCAAATTGGTCAGTCATATTCAGATCCGATCCGTTTATCGCTTCCTCTTCGTTACAGGATAAATTTCTACCGTGCAACGTCTTGAATTACATCACATCAAATAAACAAAAGTTGAAACTTCCAATCCGCTAACTGATAACATGCTCCATCGCTAATCGCCTTGATCAACGCCCCCAAATGATACGCCATCGTGAAATCCTCACGTAATATACAATAATTTACGTCTCATCCCGCATCTTCTCCTCCGCAGTAGGACCATCAGGATAGAGCTTCTCCATGAGCAAGCCGACAATCTCACTGTGGCCTTTCATCGTCGCCCACGTCAGCGCCGCGGCTCCACTGCCGTTCTCCTCGGCATTCTTGATTTTCCCCGACGCCAGGAGCAATCGCACCACGTCCAGATGCCCGTTCGACGCCGCCCACGAAAGCGCCGTGGAGCCCTGCGCGTCCTGGTACTCGACGTCGATGTCCTTGCGCTGCAGCAGGAGCTCTACGATCTCGGCGTGCCCGTGCGATGATGCTGTCAACAGCGCCGTCCAGCCGTACTGGTCCGGGCTGTTGACTTCGACTTTGCCGAAGGAGAGGGTGCGTCGCACGCCCTCGACGTTTCCCTGCGCCGTATAGTCCCACAGGTAGGCGGGGTGGGGGGCCCAGCCGAAGAGTTTCTGCGGCCCGCGCTTCAGCTTGTATTTGTCCCAGAAGCTCTCTTCGCGCCGCGCGAAGTGCAGTTCTTCGTCGATCGGCTCGAGCATGGGCGCGGGCATGTCTTCGGACAGCGTGGTGCGGTCACCGATGCTTCGCGCTGAGGAGCTGGAGGAGCGGTGGAGAGATCCTCCCGCTACGGAACTTCGCGGGGAGCGGTTGAGGAAGAGCGAGCCGATGGAGCCCAGGCTTGCGACGGAGTGTTTGCTGTTTGTGCTGAGCATGCTGGCGCCCGCGCTGGATCTGGGGCGCTTGAGTTGGGCGCTCAGGCGGCCTTCTCGGGCGAGATCGGCGGAGTTGTGGCTGGAGTTGACTTCTAGAGAGACGCGTTTCATGGCGTCGGACAGCGGCATGACGCTGTCTGTGGCTTCCTGGCTCTCGGTCGTTGTCATGGTGGGCATATCGTCGGGGATTTGCAAAGAGGTGGCGAGGTTGGTCTGGCTGGCCGCTTTGATGGCATCGAGGATGGAACCGTCCACGGTAGGCGGTGGGGTTGGAGGTGCTGCGTGACTCCGGGCTTCATCGCGTTCTGCGTCGTGTCTTGCATCATGTTCTGCACCGTGTTCTGCATCGTGCTCTGTATCGTGTTCTGGAAGAAGAGTAGGTAGATCCGGAGGAGAATCCAGTGTAGATGTCACGTCCGTGACCTTTCCATATGAGCTCATCTCCATGACTCGAAAAGAAAGCTGCTCTGGGACTTTCGGTACCGGTGGTACAGGATCACGATGACCAGCATCGTCAAACGTTGGCGGTGGTGTGCGATCCCTTGGGTCGGATCCTGTTCGCATTTGCTTTGCGGGCTGGTCATTTAACTCGCTGGTGACTGAACGCTTTCGAGAAGGACTTATCGCGGGAACAGGAGGGACAGGAGGAATGACAGCTCCTGGGCATTGTCCATAACGGAGATGTCGTTCGACGCCAGCCTTCCGTGTGAAGCCTCGCTCGCATTGTGGGCATGGGAACTGCTCGGGCGGTGGCGTACCGGCTTTCTTCGCGTGCTCGTTCGTTCGCAAATGAGCCTTGAAGGCACGCTGCTGCCCGCAGTAGACGTTGCAGATATCGCAGGTCAATCCCTCCGCTTCTCTCGGCATTTCTATGATTGCAGGGGTCGTAAGGGTTCAAGTGGGATGCTGGTGGTGATCTCCAGCTCGCCAACAGCAGGATTCTCGCAGTTATGTAGGGAGGGTGGCGGATGCCATGCCCGTGGCATAGTCAGTATTTCTCAGGCGAAGTGTTACCTCACGATAGCACCGCAGCCTTGGTGTCCCCACGGTTGTATAGCACCTTCTGACATGGTGCTCGAGCTGCTCTCGCCATGGCGTGTTCGTATGCAGGAGGCACGGGGTCCTCGGGGAGTGAGGTCAGTGCGGAGGCGCTTCGTCTCGTCCCTTCGGCAAGTGGGTCCTCCGCACCATCGGCATGCCCCGTACTGAGGCTCTCCTTGCTATTGCTGACGACAACCAAAGCTGCCTTACTTTCTACGCTGTCATCATTGTCTGCCAATCGTCGCTTCAGGCTACACTATTGGCCTGTGATTGTAATGGCTGCTAGCTGGATGACTGCAGCTCAGTGGTGCCAGTCGAAAACTTGAAACGCGAGCAGTGTCAGCATCTGGATCTTCACCTCAACAATATACAACACGACCCATTAAGCTGCACGTTGAGCATGGCAGAGGAACAAAGTCTGCGCATGATCTTTCTCAGAATCTTCAGCTGAAGCCCGCACGGGCATATATCAGCCTCACCGCTAACCTGGAATCATAGCCGGGGGTTCTTCCGTGTTCCTTCTGCGCATTGCTTATATCTACATGTACTTGTGTATTCGCCCGACACATGAAAGAGGATTTTGCGGCATCGCCCGGTCAACATAATCTCGCCTATCGCTGTCGTGAAGGCGAACATGGTTTCAACCCCATCGTACGTGTCAACGACATGCCGCATCTGGACTACGCTGGAACATTGTTCGATTGGCCTGCCTGGCTCTGCTACGGATTGATGCATCTTACGGTGTCTTGACACTTTGTTCCTATCACCCGTATGCCATGCAGTCCTGGGAGGCTTAGCAAAACATCAAATTATGCTATAAGGATCCGCATTGAAAACCAGTAAAAAGATCAAAAACATACAACAGGCGGGATTCCCAGATGGTCACCCACTCTAGTACTAGTCGCCCGGTTCAGTGCTTATGTATGGCAGAGCGGACGGAGTACACGGTTGTCACCGGCCCTTGGACGGGGCTCGGCGCTTCCCAGCAACATTCTGAATCACGTGACGTAGTTGCTAAACCCAGATTCCAGGAAAACAGTGTACTGTACACTGTTGTCACCCGCCCGTGCCTGGGAACCGCGTGGCCCAACACTGAGGTGACAGAATGGCACGTGCAACGTTTCGACTTTCATGGGTGAGATGGCTGCACGTGAACACGCTCGCCGAGTCTCTCTAATCAGGTTCCAAGACTCCATTCCTGCGAATAAGGTTCACTTATTGTGGGCAATGTAAACGCTATCCGGTTTGCACTTCGAATTCCCGGCGCCTAATTCCTAAATTCTGGAATCATGTCTTGGAACTGACGGCAAAAACTCCGCTTCGGTTTCGTGGTCTTCCGGAAATTCACAAACTTGATACTCGCTCACAGAAGCAGAAAGTAGTCCTATACTAGTCCTATACAAATCTCCCGCAGCTATTGTGAGGATATGCGACCCTTCGGGCGTTAAGTGAAACGTAGCAGACGCTGTTGCGCAAGCTTCTACAGTTCGTTAGGCAGTAGTCAGCGTGGAGAATCGGCGCTTATTCTACAATGTGCAGAGACTTGGTCCACATGTTGGTGCTCCCCAGTTTTCAGAGCGCTTATGCAGGATCTTCCTCCGAGGCGCCACTACAGCAAATGGTTGGAGCAATTTGGAGCGAGGCCTACCTATACTGCAACCTCGACAAATGATGTCCTCGTCACATTGCATGAAACGCTATCCTATAGCCGCCTGCTCTCCTCTGCGTTGTGGTTAAATATCAATGAATGCATCATGCAAAGCATCAGAGCCACCACTTTGCTCATACAATTTCACATTTTCACATCGCCGAATCTATTCACGACCAAATATATCACACACCCTTGGCAGAGGTGATCATGTCTTACAGTGTCTACACTGCTGAGTACCTTGGCTCGCCGAATCACGTCGGCATCTTTGTTGAAACAGCTAGTGATGGAAGTGGCCTCGTGTTTCATGTCGTTGGCAATATTCTAAATGGCATGACATACGAGAAGAAGCCCGGCAAACGTCCAGACGATTCAGCGACATTTGTTCCTGGGTCCAAAGTCCGGATTGGGAGCATCAAAGCAACAGATCTGGACCGTTTCGAGTTGGCCTGCAAAGCTGTACCCGCACCTGGCGCGCAACTAAAGCTGAACGGGAAACCAAAGGATCCTTCGAAGCCAATCCGCCGCTGCGGTGAATGGGTCCAAGACGTAAAGGAGAAAGTAATTGCCGACAAGATTGTGAAAGATTGAGATAAAGCCACATGGTGAGACCACCCGTCATCCAAGAGCCGGACGCAAGTCGCCGAAACTAACTTCCTTTGCCATATAGACCGCATCAAGGCCAGCCTAGAAAACGCAATGACTATTTGAACATTCAGCGCAAAATAGCTGCTAACTAGGGCGAAGCCTGGGATCTTGAGTGGAATTGGGACGTCCTTCATCGCTCAATACTGGCCTCATATCAAATAACACTCCACCACATCGCAATTGAATATTTCAGCTTTCAATTCATCCTGACTGGTGCCTTCTCTGCCTTTCGTTGCCAGTAACGTACACGTCCTAGTAAAACATTAAGTGCCGAATCACTTGCATCATCAAATACTCATGCGGATAGATTGGCATAGCGCTTTGCACAATGTCAAGCCAATCTGGGTTGAAGCGTGCGCTGATAGTCGCATTGCAAGATTCCCAGTATTCCGGGTACCAACCTGCCGTCTCCCAATCGATGATCTTGATCTTGAACAGTGCCGTATCACCTGCTGTACTGTTTGTCCTTTGCACTAAGATGTTTTTTGGTTGAAGGTCTCCATGTGTGAAGAATGTTCGGTGGTTATGCAGCGTCGTTGAGATGAGTGTACGCAAGAAGCCTACGTATGGACGTTGCTCGCTTGACTCTATCTTTCGTAGAATCCCTTCGTTCATGTTATCCTCGGTGTCAAATGGTCCAGATAAAGACGGATCTTGCGGATGATCTGGAGTCCAGAATATTCCGTCAGCGCAGGGCTGTCGAGCAACAGATCCTATATAGCCAGCTGACGGGATTTTGCGCAAATCAATCATGGCTTTTTGAATTTGTCCAACGACATCGTGTTTCTCGGATGAAGTGAGGCTTGGCCAAGCTTTTGCAAGAGGCTCCCCTGGAACCATCTCCATGATGATGAAATTCCGTCTCGAACTTTCTTCAGTCAATGTGCCATATGTCTCAGGAACTGGAACATTGCTATGTTTTGCGACGAAGCTTAAATTTTGCGCTTCAAGGAGGGTGACTGAGGCCCCGTACTTCACTGCAAACTTTTCTCCGACCCTGACAACGGTCGCTGAAGCATCCGGAGCACTGAGCACATCTGTGCTTTGTAAGATTGTGGCGATCGATGGAAGCGTGAAGTCTGACATAGTGAAGGTGTTGGAGCATGGACTGGGTAGGGGAGCTTGTCAGCTTCTTGAGTTTTGCGTGTAGTCAGAAAGGACAGCACAGAGAAATGGAAAGCCACGTCGCCACGTGAGTTGGTGCTTCTCCGCGTTTGCAGGCCAAGAATGTGGCCTCGGCGGCAACACTCGCAGCACGTGATTTTGAATCACGAGTCACCCGCCCGTGCCTCGGAGGCGCACGGGCCACGGCGGCAACAATCGCAGCACATGAATCTGGATCCCGAGTTGTGCCGCCAGATTCCTGGTTCCAGGAAGACGCTGGCCTTTTGAACAATCCCCTGATTTCCAAGTTGCTGAGCTCAAATCCTGGGGTTTCGAAGCGCGGATTTGTTTTGGTCCAGGTAGCAGTTTTTTTGGACCTTACTATTCGTTACCCGCCGCCGTTGACTTACCGATGTCAACCCATTCTGGATCGAGAACCTTGGAGAGCGCCTCGATTTTGTGGTTTTCCGGTTTTCCAGAAGATTGCAACTACGGAAGCTGGGGAAGCGAAGCCTCGATGACACGTTCCATGCAAATTGCTATTCTTGTGCCCAAGAAGACCGCATGCTACGTCAGTTGTTCGTTCGCGCTACGGGATTATGATATTTGTTCTATGTCGATCCGTCGTCTGCTTGCTAACGAGCTGAAACTCTGCCAATCTAGCCACGGGGATCGCATTCGCTCAGGTGGGAAATCTTCAATTAGCGATATACGCGGCTGCGAGAGCTGAGATGACCACGAACCCTTTCTTGCAAGAGCACATTATAGAGGTCGGAATCTAATGGTATGCTTCTTTACACAAATCGGGGCCCACAAGGAAGTCTCGGAAGGACAAGTAAAAAAGTTTGATAGGTCTGAGAGCGTCAGGTGTATCGTCCTCCCTCTCCTGGACATTAAGGACAGACTGCAAAGGTGGGATAAATGCACCGACGTCTTCGATCAATATGCCCAGCAACCTGCTGAGCGCTTTGGCGGAGAGGGGGTCAAAGAGCAAAACGAGAGAGCCGATTATTCTTCTAAAACAAGTAATGGTGTCTTCTGGGCTTTGTCCGTTGACTGCAGTGACGGCTTGCCGCAAGACGGGTAAGTATACCGAACCGAGGCCAGTGGGCATTCCAGAGGTGTTCGTCTTGGATGACAGTAATTGGACTTCTTCTTGTGGCTTTTTCGACTGCGATAGAAGCTTGCAGAACGTGAACGCTACAATGAAAAGCGGATGCGATTTGTCCACGACCAGATCGATCTCGTTTTGTCCAGCCCATCCCGTTGGTAGCGAGCTGAATGGGTTCCGTATTGTAAAAGTTTTCTCGATCTGTGCCATCTCATGGTGGAAAAACAGGTTGAGATCTGCCTTAATAGAATCTGCCTGTGTCATCTCCAACCTGACGGCTTAAGCAGACTGTTCGACATGTCTTTGAAGCCCGCGACAAGCGGAGGGTCTGGCCTGCTCGTCACTAGGATTCGAATCCTCGCGCTCACGAGCTCGTCGATTCGCTTGAGGAGTTTTAAGAGTCTCGATCTGGTCCACGTCTTCACACTCGTCTAGCGCGTCGATGACGATGAAATAAGTCTCTGTCAGAGCGTTGCTTAGGAGGCTTTCTTTCAAGGGCTGTAAAAACAGCTGGTCGAATTGCTTCGCCAGGTACTTCTCATGAAGCAAAGAATCACGCTTGAGCGCTGATTCCCATCGCATGTCCAAAATCCGGGAGCTTGTCCGCGAGCTGCCCTGCAACTGTGGGGAAGAACAGCGCGCGGCCGCGTTTGAAGAAGAACGAAGCCAAGTCGTCTTTGTTCATCAGGTCCTCAGCGACGGTGCGTGATATGGTGGATTTACCGATGCCAACTCTGCCAGATTCAACAGTCTAGCTTTATCATCAGGTGCCGGCGTCGGAACTGTTCATGGATCTCACGTCGACAGGCTGCTCGCCCGCATCCGCCAGAAGAGCATCACCAGCCACCTCTCTTCCTACTCACAGATCTCACTGGCATCCCTAGCCGAGACCTTCCCTCCATAACTCACATCACGTGCTTCCACACCAGAGGCCGCCATAGAACAAGAGCTCATCTCTCTCATCCAGTCCGCCAACCTGCCCTTCCGTCTCGATGCTGTAAGCGGCACGCTCATCGCTCCCAGCACAGACCCTCGCACGAAGACGCACGCAGACGCCGCTGCCACTGCCGATGAAGTCGAGAGGATACTGTTGCTTAGGCTGCAGAAAATCAACATCACGCTGGCCGGTCTTGAAGTGGTGCCGGAGAAGAAGGGTAGCAGTCTGGGCGAGAACTGGGGCGGCAATGGCAAGGGAAGGGTGTTGGGTTGAAGCGACTTGAGGGATTGTTGCATTTGGAATGATTGACAATGGGACCACATTGCTTCAAAGCAATGGCCCACAGCGTGGCGTTCGGGCTTGCTTTCGCGGCGAAAGCTCTTGCATGACTGGTGTGTAGAAGAACGAGTGAGCGAGGCATAGCAAGACTAAAAAAGTCCTGGAATCCGCCAGATCGAGCAGCCAAGTCGGACAGGCGCTGAAGCTGGCATGCATGGTGATGAGCGTGCTGAGCGTAGTACCACACGTACAGCAGAGTTATAGATACGCCGCGCACGAATAAATGAACGAACGTTACGATTCGAGCTATGCTCAATGTCTTATTCATGGAGGCTTTGAGAGCGGAAACAGGACTGACCTTACATGAATTCCCAATCTGATTCAGTGCGCTAGTGGACCAGGCGGAACCACGGCAACTCGGCATATTGGCATATGCCACAATTTGCATGTTTCGTTCGGTCATGACTGTAACATTGACGCATCATGGAGCTGTGATTGGCCATTCGGAGAAAGCTCCGCTGGATCTCGATTGAAACAGCATCAAATGCCCCATGGACACCATGGCAATGAAAGCCATCGACTGATGGCCATGGCTGAAAGTTGCTCGGAGGTCTTTCCAAAGCATGCGATAGTGAAGACAACTATCTGCCAGGACCTGCTACGCCACGGCACACGGAAACGGGGCCGGCTAATAATCTCTCCCACCTGGAAAGCACTAGTGGGGCTGGACCCTGGTGGATTGATTGCCAGCGGGCGCGCCCTCGCGATTTCGCGAGATTGAGGATGACACGGAAGACCTGCAAAGACCTCCATCTACCACTCGTGCCACTACAGCCGCCACACGAATCTATTGGGGACGATGCAGCGCTAACGATAACGGCCATCCATCCGCACTGCATGTAGCGTGCAAAGCCCCAGCACCACTTACAACAGCACAGCACGCAGACCATCCCGGATCCCGCTGTCGCCATGTCCTCTGCCGACGACGAAAGAGCATGTGGTTACGCCCTTTCGGAGAACTCCTCGCTGCCAAACACGCAGCGAAGCGATGGACTCTCGCAAGCCTCGCTACCGCCCACGCACCCGGAAGAGAATCTCACTCCTATGGACGAGAGGAACCGAAGGCTTGAACTGGCGAAGTACTTTGCTGCCTCTCAAATCGTGCCTGCGTCCGAGGGTCCCGTCGGCGACGATGAGGTCGCTGCTGCGCCATCCGCACCGTCGGCAGACACCACCTTGACTGCCCTCGCCCAGCTGGGCACCTTCAAACTCGCATGCGACAGGGCATTCATCTCGCTCATCAATAGCACCCACCAGTACATCATCGGCGAGGCCACCCAGTCGACCTCGTTACTCGACAACGCCATCCGTGCCGAAGATGGCCTGTGTCTGGGCGTGCGCGCCCTCGAACTTGCCTTTGGCGTCTGCCCTCAGACCATCCAAATATTCACATCCGACGACCGCACCATAGAGACGCCTAACGTATGCGCCGACAAAACCCGCTATGTCATCAAAGACTTCACTGCAGACCCGCATTTCAGGACCAGGCCTTACGTGAGTTGTTGGCCGCACATGCGCAGCTACGCAGAAGTGCCGTTGAAGAGCGCCAGCGGCTACGTTGTCGGCTCGTATTGTGTCGTAGACACGCGGCCGAGAGAGTTTGACGATTCCGAGATCCAAATCCTCGATAGTGTCGGCGTCACCATCATGAACCACTTGGAGCTGCTGAAATCTCAATTGGAGTTCCACCGGGTACAGCGTCTTGTCCGCGGCATTGGTTCGTATGCTGCTGGTTATGCTAGCCTGCATGAGCATCAGACTCGCTTGTCCCTCGGAGCCTTGACATCGACAAGTTCCGCGCTGCAGGTTGTCGAGGAGAGAGGGTCCCTGCCGCTCAGACTGGCCCACGGCGATTCCGAGCAGATAACCACGAGGCCCGGCATTCCCCGAGTCCATACTGATGAGACTGTTGTGAGCGTGTCAGATGCACCGCTCGCAGACTCGCTGAACTCAGGTGCCACTAGACGCACATCGAAGACCACCGAGCTCACATCAAAGTCGAGCTCTGCAGGTGCACCTCGAAAGCGAGGAGATGGGGATGATGGGCGGGGGAGGCAGCGGCCCGGGAAGCCATCGATTCTAGAAGAGAATTCGGTCTCTCCAGCTGTTGCATCTATAACCGATCGTTCGACCAGCAGTAACGAAGCTCATGCTCATGGAGAGACAAATTTCTCAAAAGCTGCATCCACGGCAGCTTCACGCGCCAGCCATCTCGTCCGCCAATCTATGGACCTGGATTGTGTCGTTTTTGTTGTATGTCACATCGCATCTTCATTCAATCAGACCCATCTAACGTTACAATTCCTAGAAACCGCACTCGAATTATGTCGGTGCACATGGCTCCTCTGTCACTGTCGGCACCACGAACAAACAAGATTCAGGACTGGGAGGTCCATACTGTGAGGTGATCGGCCACTCAGTCGACCTTGACACTGCTCAAGGCAATGAATCAGATGCCTCTGATTTCACACTCAGTCACAGTTTACTACAGAGATTGCTCGAGAGATATCCTTTCGGTCACGTCTTCTCGTACGACGAACTCGGAGCTGTACTCCAGCCTTACCCAGGTAAAGATGGGCAAGAACGGACGCATCCTTCTCAGGCTGCCTCTCAGAATGCCTCAAAATGCCCGGAAGCCCTGGCACGCCCGAGCGAAGCGGAGGATGCCGCAGAGTTACTCAATGCCACCAAAGACGCACGTAGTATAATCTTTACGACGTTGTGGGATTACCGGAATGACAAGTGGTTCGCTGCCTCAATCAGTGAGTACGGAAAGGCACCTACGAGGACCACACACCATTGACAAATTGTGTTCGCAGGCTGGACCGTCGATCCACTTCTGATATTCGACGCAAGTGAATTGAACTACATGTCTGCATTTGGGAATTCCATCACCGCAGAAGTCAGCAGACTGGAAGTATCGGCCCTTTCAAAAGCCAAATCCGACTTTATATCATCCCTCTCCCACGAGATGCGATCGCCTCTCCACGGCATACTCGCAGGTACGGAGATGCTTCGAGACACTATGAAGCTGGATTCCGAAGTCTCCATGTTGAACTCCATCGACGCCTGTGGTTCGATGTTGCTCGACACCATAAATCACCTACTAGACTATTCCAAGTGAGTCCACCTTTCCATTGTTGGCCCAATTGGATACTACCTGACTACTTGTAGGATTACCAATCCATCCAGGAGAAGACAGTCGCATCCTTCAAAGTCCCCCAAAGACAGCAAGTCCAAAGCAAACGGATTTCCTGTCGTCAATCTGAGTACACTTGTGCACGATGTCGTCGAGGGTGTTTTCCTCGGAAATATGGCGAGCGAGAACGCGAGCGCCCGAGACACCTCGGATGACACCGCTTTCGTAAGAAACCTCCGTCAAGGTCAATCGGACCAGATCGCGCTGAAATTGACCGAATCTGGCGACATGGTCACTATTATCGACGTTGACCCTTCCGTGGACTGGAGATTCAAAACCGAGGCCGCCGCCTGGAAACGGATCGTGATGAACTTGTTTGGCAACGCCATGAAGTTCACAAAGAAGGGCCAAATAACCGTCAAGTTACACCTTGCCAGCGCTGAGAGCGAGACCGCGCAGCATATCTGCCTCGAGATCTGCGACACCGGATCCGGCATTGACAAAGATTATCTAAAGTCTCATCTTTTCACTGCCTTTTCGCAAGCGGACGGCATCTCAGTGGGCACCGGTGTCGGGCTGAGCATCGTGAAGAGACTCGTGGAGGAGCTCAACGGTGCCATCGACGTTCAGAGCGGCGATGGACTCGGCACACGTGTCTGCGTCACCGTACCTCTCGGAGGAATGGCTGCTCCAGTGAATGGCGCGGACAAGCTCTTGCATGAGGAAGCCTTCCTGTACGCAAATGGCCGACACAAAGGGCATAATTTGTACGTTCGGGGTCTAGCTTCATATCTTCCGAAAGGAGAGCATGACAAGTCGACGGATTCAGGCACCACCGCCACTCTTGCCGGTGTAGACTCGGACGTGCAAACTCTGTTCGCCAAGCTTGCCCGTGAAGGGTTTGGCATGAACGTCGTGGAACTTGCAAGCGACCAGCAGCAAAGCGACGCTAGCCCTCACTCAATTTCACTCATTGACCCGACTTCTCGCGGCGCTTGGACGTTGTCCAGATCCGCTCACGGAGACATGCGCAATGGCGGATGGAACGTGAGCATCCAGCAGCCATTTGGTCCGCGGACGTTCGCGAGCGCACTGGACGAGATCATGGCTTTCACTGCGGCCGTTGCAGAGACTGTCGATGCGTCTGCCACACAAGTGGAAGAGAACAGGGAACCTGACGCCCAGCCGCCCTCGCCATCAAAGCTTTCTCCTACAGCGGAAGAGAAACCAGCGCCCTCATCAGACATTCAAGACCAATATACAGCACCCGCAAGCGAATCGCGCGACACGACAGCACACACGCAAGAGTCAAATCCCAAGCCCGTCCCGGAGAAAGCTTCCCCAAGCACCCAGAAAATTGCCCCTCACCTCCTACTCGTAGACGACAACGCCGTGAATCTCAAAGTCCTTGCGGCATCCGTGAAAAAAGGTGGCTGCACCTACGACCAAGCCATTGACGGCAGACAAGCCGTCGATGCCTTCAAATCCAGCCCTTCGGCCTACGATCTGGTCTTCATGGACCTGTCCATGCCGGGCTTGGATGGAATCGCGGCCACTAGGGAGATTCGCGAGTTGGAGCGGGAGAGCGCTGGTGGAGTGAGGAAGCGGACGCAGATCATTGCTCTCACTGCTCTGAACGACGACAAGCATCGTCAGCGCGCTTTTGAGGCTGGCGTTGATGATTTCATCACTAAGCCGGTTAAGATGGCGAGGGTGCGTGAGTTGGCTAGACTGGCTTGGGATGCTTGAGCTTGTCTTAGATGGACTGGGATGACTGGATTGGACTAAATAACTGCACGAAGCCAGCTGGTGACAACACGATTGAAGCGTGCGGACTGAGGACCCGTTGACTGGCTGCTCTCGCTTCGCAGAGCTGAACTTTAAGTGCATCGGTGAAGTCGGGTTCCACCACGCAGGCACTGAAGACAAAGCGACAGCATCTGCGGTCTTGCGAGTACACTGTTGTCACCGACCCTCGGACGGGCTCGGCGCTTCCCAGCAACATTCTCAATCACGTGATGTAGCTGCTGATCCGAGATTCCAGGAATACAACGACGGTTGTCACCCGCCCGTGCCAGGGAAGCGGATCCCCGCCTAGGCGGCAACACCCGCAGCACGTGATCCTGAATCACGAGTCGCCGCTCACCGATTCCTGGTTCCTGGAACGCGTTGGCCATCCCGCCAATCGTAGCTTTGATCTCGTGGTTTCCAGTTCTTGAACAATCGCTGGGGCCTCGACACGCGTTTTTTTAGCAGCTCAGATAGTGGTCTTCCAGGATGTAACGTTCGTCACATGGTCGATTGGCACTCATCCTGAATCAGGGACTCTTGAAGAGCACCTGATCGCGTGGTCTGCTAGCTGCCACCTCCCATGCTATTGGCTAGCCTTGTATCTAAGCATGCTCCGCCACTTGTTCAATCATGCGACGTGTTAACGAGACTTGCGTGTTGTCATGTCGTTCAGCCATCTGCGGTCACAGTGTCCAAGGATCATGACTGCTCAGATGGGGAGGTTGGGCTCCGTTGCTATGTGTGGCAACGTAGACTATTGCTTTCTAGTAGCATCGGCTATGGCATAGGGGAATTTGTCATCAAATTCTCGACATAGCTTCCGGGGAGGGGCATTTTTAATGGCGCGTTCTCTGAAAATGCGAATCGAGCTATAATCCACGGTTAGGAAAAACCTACCATCAGTGTCAAATGGATTTCTCAAGCTTCCCCGCCCTGTAACAATTGAAGTTCGATTACATACGTGATGTCCACGCCTGCTCTGCCAATCTATGATTGCACAACAAGAAGCTCAACAATAACAGGATCACGTTTTGATTTGGCATGTCGAAAGCCGTATAAGATCATTTACTCTCAAATTCTTCAGCAACACCTCATGGACTCACTGGAGAGACATATACTGTCATGTGCGCTATTGTTGAATGAGTGCAGTCGGCTGGCGAAGCTGCTATTGAAGTCTGGTCCATCAACTCAGAACAATGACTTAGAATAGCAAGTCATACGGCAGCAGCTGTCGTTACACAATACAAGACTATCTGTCACGAAAAGTGACCTAGAGTATCTTACCCAGGCAGAAGCAGAGCAGATCATAGCACAATTTGAGAGCATTCCCGATAGTGTGGACAAATTGTTGTTTTGGACTGGACTTCCTAGGGATTGGGTGCAGAAATGGGCCGAGAAGCATGAGCTGACGACATTTACCTCAGCTATGGGCCCACTCATGAATCT
>Ga0181466_1000274_pt1 | contig 18833 bp, 11 predicted proteins | sample InSIn4gowninarea_FD_119078 | JGI IMG/M metagenome (GOLD analysis project Ga0181466, IMG submission 119078) | Clean room microbial communities from NASA Spacecraft Assembly Facility at Jet Propulsion Laboratory, Pasadena, California, USA -... ... | reverse complement strand
AGCCGCAGTGATGGCTTTCATATCGCGGTGATCAATGACCTGGTAAACAGAACGAAAAAACAGGGCTTCACGGAAGAGGAAGTTAAGAATATGAAAAGCACTTATATCACGCAGTTTTATTCACGGCTGGAAACAAATGGTGCACAGGCTGCATCACTGGCAACAAATGAAGTGTTACACAACAACTGGCGCCGGTCAATTACGATCAATAATGATATGAAAGCCATCACTGCGGCTGACCTTAACCGTGTGTTTAATAAATATGTAACAAACCTTACCTGGGTTTACCAGGGAGACCCTGGTAAAGTAGATGCAAGCTTGTATACAGGTGCGACAAAAAAACCGCTGCCAGCTTCCAAGCTTGATACTAAAAAGACGAACTAGTTTATAAAGTCAGGTTTTACCGCAGAGAACAAGAGAGCGCAGAGCGTACGCAGAGACCCTCTGCGTCAACTCTGCGCTCTCTTGTTCTCTGCGGTAAAAATCAGAGTTGCATCCTGGGCCGCGGTTTCACCGGCGATAACTCCTGTAGTGCGGAGTCTATTGATGGGAATACAAAATTGAAACCGGTCTTCCTTATTTTTTCGCTACTTACGGTAGAACTCTTTAATACTTCCACGCTCATTTCACCCAACACCATCCTTAATGCAAAAGAAGGAATATGCAGGGGCACATAAAAGCTTCCTTTGATCTCCTTTGCCAGTCGAATGGCCAATTCTTTATTTGACACGGGTTTTGGCGCAACGGCATTGTACACACCGTGTAGCGAAGGCGTAACTACTGCATGAAGATAAATCCGAACCAGGTCGTCTATATGAATCCAGCTCACTACCTGCCTGCCACCTCCAAGAATTCCTGCGGCGCCAAAGCGGAGTGATTTCTGCATCTCAGGCAGTAAGCCTCCTTTGTTACTCAGCACCAGGCCTGTCCTGATTTTTACGAGCCTCTTGCCAAATTGGGTGATGGGTTGAATACTTTCTTCCCATTGTTTACAAGTTTCGCCAAGGAAATCAGGATAGTATTCGTCTGTTTCTACAAACGGTTTCGGATTAGGAATTTTCGGGTCGGGACCATACCACCCGATAGCGCTTGCACTAACCACCGTTTTCACTTTATTAGGAGTTTCGCGAATCGCCTTGATCAGCAACTCACTGCTTTTCAAGCGACTGCTCAGTATTTCTTCTTTTCTTTTAGTTGTCCATTTTTTTGCACCCACATTTTCGCCGGCAAGGTGAACGATAATATCTGCTGCTTGTATGGCCCAACGGTCATAAGTTGATTGATGGATATTCCATGAAGCATATCTTATAAAATCGGTAGTATACTGCACATGTGTACTGATGTTACGAGTGAGTATGATTACTTTGAAGCCCTGTTCGGCGAATTCGTCTGCCAATGCTTTCCCTATTAGCCCGGTTCCGCCAGTGATAAGAATCGTTGAAGTCATAAGGGTCTGAAATTTTGGACCTCAAGTTAATGATTATAACCGCAGCGGGAACGGGGATAACACCTTTCATTTGTTCGCCTGTTTTTTGTAAGTGTTTGAGGGAGCCGTCAATCGTGAATCGTCAATCGTGAATCGTGAAACGTGAAAGGTGAAACGTGAAATTAAGAGGCTGTGCTAAGTTTCCAACTTAGTACGATTATGTTCTTGCCAGTCTCTGACTGGCTAAGCTTTGCTAGTCGGAGACTAGAAGTGCAATCGTGAAACGTGAAAGGTGAAACGTGAAATTAAGAGGCTGTGCTAAGTTTTTAACTTAGTACGATTATGTTCTTGCCAGTCTCTGACTGGCTAAGCTTTGCTAGTCGGAGACTAGAAAGAACATAGCTGTGCTAAGTTGGAAACTTAGCACAGCTGTGGAAACTTAGCACAGCGGTGTAAATGCCGACTAACAGGAATGAGTGGCCGATTTTGAAAACTTTCACGATTGACGATTGACGATTGACGTTTCGGGATTCAGATTTCACGTTTCACGTTTCACGTTTCACGAGCAACCACAAAAGCCCGGCTAAGCAGACACAAAAAGCCCCCGGATTGCTCCAGGGGCTGAACAACTAAAAACAAATTTTTTAATCAGGTTTTTTGCCGTCAAGGAATGTGTTAATCGTGCTGATCTGAGCCTTATTCTTATCATCTGCCTTCACCGTATAGTTGCTGTAAAAGTTTTCTACGTTATTGACAGTGTTATAGAGTTCCAAATTGCGGCGGATATAAGCTGGTACTGTTTCAAACTCATTATTAGAATCGGCACCGTTTATGTTGAACGACAGATTACGTAATTTCTGAACCCGTTCCGTTGCACGACGTTTTTGTTCTTCTACTTCGTCCACCATTGGCAGCTCCTCAGTAGAAGGAATTGGGTTAATTGGCTGAGTTTGTTCAGATTTAGGCTCTTCCGCCGCTATTGTCTCATCTTTCAGTACCAGCTGCATGTCGAAGGAAGGTTCTTCTCCCAGCTGAACCGACAGTGGCAACGGCTGATTGATGGTGTCATTCACAGGAGCCGGGGGACTCTGTTCTGGTTTTTGTTCCGGTGCATGCGCTGCATAAATATTGGACGGCTTGGCCAAGTATCCTCCTGACACTGCAGTTGCAGGAGAATTATTTTCATCTGTAAAAAGGATGTTATTGTCTGTCTGGCCCTGCGCTTTGTTTTCTTTGCCGGAAGGCGCTTGTACTTTCTTTTCTTCCTGGTGATTTGTCGATTGTGTATTTGAATCCGGCGATTGCGAATATACCAACTCATACCTTTCGATCTCATCTTTTTTCTCCACTTTCTTTTCCACAGTATCAACCTTCTCGTCATCATCTGTAAAAAGAATGAGCGGCGTTCTTTTTACAGATGGCTCTGGCTCAGCTTCTACCAAACTGGGCATGAGCCGGTTGTTTTCCACTGGAGGTGCAGGTGCAGGCCTGGGCTCGCTTTCAGGCTTCACCGCTTCCGCTACCGGCTGCTGTTTGGTTTCTTTCCTTTCTTCCGGCATCATCACTACCGGCTTTGAAGACCTCGTTTCTTCAGCAGGCAACTGCAGCGTCATTAGAATTTTTTCTTCCTTCGCCGGTTCAGTTTCTTTCTCAGGGCGTGAGGCGTTTGCCTTTACATAAAAAGGGCTCTTGTGCTCGAAGCCTGTTGCGATCAGGGTGATACCTATCTGGTTATCCAGCGTATTATCGTAACCAAGACCGAGAATGACATCGGTATCTTCACCCGCATGGCTTAACAAATAATTCTGTATAATTTCCACCTCATCCATGGTGAACTCATGTTCTCCTTCTGCCGAATTGATATTAATAAGGATCCATTTCGCACCGCGGATATCGTTGTCATTAAGGAGCGGCGAATTAAGTGCTTCCTCAATCGCTTTGTGGGCGCGGTTTTCACCAGCACACATTGCGCTACCAAGAATGGCAACCCCACCGTTACGCATAACCGTACATACGTCGGCAAAGTCAACGTTGATCTGACCGGTACTATTGATCACATCCGTGATACATTTCGCAGCAGTTGCCAACACGTTATCTGCTTTCGCGAATGCATCCTTCATTTTAAGGTTTCCGAACTGGTGACGTAACTTATCATTACTGATAACCAGTAAGGTGTCAACATATTGTTTCAGGTTTTCGATTCCATCTTCCGCCTGTTGTTGTCTTTTTTTTCCTTCATAAGCAAACGGCGTTGTTACAATACCAACAGTTAGCACACCGAGGTCTTTACAAATTTTTGCAATGATCGGCGCTCCGCCGGTTCCTGTACCACCGCCCATACCTGCAGTGATAAAAGCCATCTTCGTGTTCACTTCAAGGATACGTTTTATTTCTTCCAGGCTTTCTTCAGTAGCCTGTTTTCCAATCGAAGGATTGGCACCAGCCCCAAGCCCCTGTGTAAGGTGTGGCCCCAGCTGCACCTTATTAGGCACCTGGCTCTGCGCTATCGCTTGTGCATCAGTGTTACAGATGATAAAATTTACCCCGTCAATGTTCTGACTGAACATATGATTGACTGCATTGCTTCCTCCGCCACCTACTCCTATAACTTTTAGGATAGATGATTTTTCTTTCGGTAAATCAAAATGTATCATAATTAAAAATATTAGCTCATCCCGCTTGTAAACAAGGCTGGATGAGCATTAGAAAATAATGGTTAGTAATTACTATTTTCTTATGTCTTTGCATAAGATAAGGTTAGTTATAGATGATGATCTTCTTCTTCTTTAAAAAGGTCGATAATTCCGTCTTTGAATTTACCCCAGAAATCTTTGAGTCCTTTTCGGTTTCTGACTTTCTCTACCATCAGGTCCTCTTCTATTGCCACTGTCTCGATGACCTCTTCTGTTTTTTTCAGGTTATCCGGCACTTCCACTTTCCTGAATTCTTTTTCGAATTCTTTCCTGTTGTGCTCGTAGTCACTGTATCCTTTTAAGATTAAACCGATACAGGTTGAATAGGTTGGCCTTGCCAACTCTTCAATATGACCACCTGCAAGATGTTCTGTTGGAAAACCAATTCTTGCATTCAACCCGGTCACGTATTCGGTAAGCTGAATCAGGTGTTTCAGTTGTGATCCTCCACCGGTGAGTACAATACCACCATTAAGCATCCTGTTATCCAGGCCCACCTGCTTTAAATGGTAGCTAACAAAATCCATGATCTCGCTCATGCGTGCCTGTATAATGTTCGCGAGATTTTTTACACTGATTTCTTTGGCAGGCATACCTCTCAAACCAGGAATGGTGATGAACGCATTTGCTTTCGCTTCGTTTGATAAAGCAGAACCAAACTGCACTTTCATTTGCTCAGCCTGTGTTTTCAATACACCCAAACCCGTTTTGATATCATTGGTAATGTTTTCACCGCCAAAAGGAATGACAGCCGTATGTTTCAGGATTCCTTCATAAAAAACGGCGAGGTCCGTAGTACCACCACCAATATCAACAATGGCAACACCCGCTTCCAGATCTTCATTACCCATTACAGCGCTGGCAGAAGCGAGTGGTTGCAACACGAGGTCTTTTGTATGCAAGCCACTTTTTTCAACTGCGCGGTTGATATTGCGTATTGCATTTTTATCACCTGTAATGATGTGAAAATTTGCACCCACTTTAACGCCGCCATATCCGATAGGGTTTGGAATATTCTGAAAATTATCGACAGTAAATTCCTGCGGAATTACATCAATAATCTGGTCACCTGCAGGAATATAGGTTTTATACTGGTCTGCGATTAACTGGTCGATCTCCCGTTGAGTGATCTCTTCATTTGTGTCGTGCCTCACGATGTCGCCTCGTGTTTGCAAACTTTTTATATGGTGTCCGGCAATGCCTACGTATACTTCGCTGATCTGTAAATTAGGATTTGACGCATAGCAGTTATCCAGTGCCATGCGAATCGCTTTTATAGTTTCGTCGATATTTAATACCTGGCCATGTTTAACACCGTTGGAGTTTGCACGTCCAAATCCCAGGACCTCCAGCTTTCCGAATTCGTTTTTTCGTCCGGCTATGGCAGCTATTTTGGTAGTGCCAATATCCAGGCCGACAATAATGGGTTGTTCAAAGTTCATAATTGTTATTTTGTTTTTAGTTGTTGCTGTGAATGGATACTGGATACTGGATACTGGATACTCTTATTATTCTCACAAATTCAAATCGCGGCGAGGTCGTTACCACCCCCGTTTAAAAAAAACGCTACTCGTGTTTTTTTAAACGGCCCCTCCTTGAAAAGGAGGGGAGCTGTAGAGATGCTTATAAACTTCTATTATTATTCTCTTTCACTTCTTGCTTCTCTTTCTCTTTTTCTGTTCCTGTTTTCTTTTATTTTATCTACTTCTTTCTCCTTCCGTTCCTATTTCTCTGTCTTGTTGATTTAACTTTTTCTTCTTTCCTTTCTTTTCGCTTTCTCTTTCTTGATCTCTTTATCTTTCTCCTTCTCTTTCTATTTCTTCAATCTATTTCTCTCCTTTCTCTTCTTGAACCTTCTTGTTTTTATTTCTCTTCTTCAATCTGCTTCTTGTCCTTTCTCTTTCTTCAAACTGCTTCTCTCCCTTTCGCTTATTCAATCTGTTTCTCTTCCTTTCTCCTTCTTCAATCTGCTTCCCATCCTTTCTCTTCTTCAATCTGCTTCTCTTCCTTTCACTTTCTTCTGCTCTTGTTGCTCTTCTTTCCTTCCGTCAACGGTCAACGGTCAACTGTCAACCGTCAACTAACCTCCCTTCCCGGGCATGACCGCTTTTGGTTTTGGTTTCTTCACTGGATCTACTGGCGGGTATGTTTTTGCGGGATGGTTTTCGGGTGAAGGAGCAGGTGCCTGTTTGCTTGCTTCTGCGCTACTGTCGTGCTTTATAGGCGCTGTGTTAACTGATAAAGTTGAGTCTGCTTTTTTTAACATCGACACATTTTTATCCACGAATGTGAATACTGAATCAGTAGCTATTTTTTTTGACTCTTCTATCATCTTCTGAATATTCTTCATTGCCTGCACAGAATCTATCTTACCAACAAATCCTCTTCGCGTACCCACGACCTGTTTATCATATTGAACATTTATTCTGCTGTACCTGTCGAACCCTGATTGGCTTAACACCTGGTGATAGAAAATGAATAGCTTTTTAAATTTCGCAGCTGCGTTTTTGCCGTTTCCAAATTCGATGATGTGGTTACCAATTACCGGTATCATTTCAAAATTCCTGGAAGGTGTAATATCTACCTGTGCGATCTGTGCCTTAAAAAAATCACTGGTCGAGATAGCGGATGCGAGGTCTCTGACTTCGCGCATCAGCTGCAGGTCGTTTCCTTTCCAACCAATTTTTTCAGATGGAAACCCCGTGAAAACAGGAATGCGGATATTCATTTTATCAGTTAAGGGCATTGCATGGACGCTGCTGTCTATATAATATGATTTGCCGGCACTCGTAAAAATCCGCGCTATAGGTTCCCGTTCCGAAATGTTTACGTGAAGGATCATGTTATTATCGAAAAACAATTCCGCGTCTCTCACCCATACATTTTTTTCCAACGTCTCTTCGAGCTTTTGCAGGTTGAAACCCGCAACCGCCTTGCCTTCTGGCTTTTCCATTTCCGAATTGACAATCATATCCCGCACATCCTGCTTGTCTAGAAAAAAGAATTCTTCCACGCCGGTGATGTCAATATCTACTGCCTTACAGGTTTCCCTGTTTTTAATATTTACTGCTGCAATCAGCAATACCAGTACACCACTGCTGATGACCAGCCAGCAAAACAGCACAAAAGCCTTCCTTATATTTTTATTTATCCGCATACTATTCCTTACCATTCTTTTTATGGAAGAAATTTGTTTTTTCCATCAGCTCTTTGATCGGCTGCACGAGTGTATCTATGTCACCAGCACCTGCAGTTATAAACACTTCAGGAAATTCAGGATTCATTTTATCTAACCGGTTTTTGATTGTTGATAAGACGGAATCTTTTGACACAATCGTTTTGTCTTCCCTTTGCATCTGATCCAGGATCAGTTTGCTTGTTACACCTTCTATCGGAAGTTCCCTGGCGGGATAAATCGGCAATAGTATTACTTCATCTGCAAGGTCAAGACTTTCTGCAAACTGAGTAGCGAGGTCCCGGGTTCTTGAAAAAAGATGGGGTTGAAAAATCACCGTACAACGCCGTCCTTTAAACAGGCTTTTTGCACCGCTGATAAGTGCGCGCAATTCTTCCGGATGATGTGCATAATCGTCTATAAAAGTTAGCAGGGAGTTTCGTAAAATGTATTCAAATCTTCTTTTTACACCCCGGAAACTGGAGACAGCCGCACGTATTTTTTTGTTATCTATTTTAAGTGCTGATGCCACAGCAATAGCCGCCACTGCGTTTTCCACGTTATGCATTCCACCCATATTCAGGGTTAGTTGTTCAATCAGCTTATCTTTTGTGATCACATCAAATTCATATGCGCCATCTTTCATTTTTATATTAGACGCATACACATCCGCCGCATCATTTTGCAAGCTGTAAACAAAGTGATTCTTCGCCTGGAAATCCGCAGTTCGTTTAAGACCAAACCGTGTAAACAGCAATCCGTTTTCTTTTACTCTGTTACTGAAGTCTATGAAAGCGGTTTGAAGCGCTTCTTCTGTTCCATAAATGTCAAGGTGGTCAGCATCCATCGATGAGATGACCGCGATATCCGGACTTAGTCGTAAAAAACTTCTGTCGTATTCATCAGCTTCTATCACACAAACATTATGTTCATCGCTGAGAAAGTTTGTATTATAATTTACAGAGATGCCACCGAGGAAAGCATTCGCCGCATAATCAGTGCCCTTCAATAAGTGAGCGATCATTGTGCTGATAGTGGTTTTGCCATGGGTGCCGGCTACGCATATATTAAATGAATTGTGACTGATAATACCAAGCACTTCACTTCGCTTCATCAATGGTATCAAACTGTTCCGGTAAAAATTTAATTGGGGATGAGATGAAGGAATTGCCGGAGTATATACCACCAGGTCTACGTCCAGTGGCGCAAGCGCTTCACGATCGTCATACTGCACGCTGATGCCTGCAACGGATAAGGCTTTTGTAAGTTCTGTTTCCGTTTTGTCATAACCGCTCACTTCGATGGAGAGGGAGGAAAAATAACGTGCAATAGCACTCATCCCTATGCCACCGATACCGATCATGTACGCTTTCTTTATGTTCTGTATGTTTATCAAATCGCGTATACCTGTTAATTATTTTGTAGATGTTATTTAGCTGGCGAAATCAGTCCCATGATTAATGCTAATGAGTATGTCTCCGGCTACTTTTCTGTCTGCATCAACAAAGGCCATCTTCCCAATATTTTCTTTCAGTGATATCAACTGCTGCTCATTATTTGCGAGCGCAATTATTGATGACACCAGCGCTGTTGCCGCCTCACTATCTTTAATCATAAGCGCTGCGTTTCTTGATACAAGTGTCTGAGCATTTACTGTCTGATGATCTTCCGCAGCAAAAGGATATGGAACAAACAATACAGGCTTTCTCATCACTGACAATTCGGCGATAGCCATCGCGCCCGCACGGGAAATAACCAGGTCAGCAGCCGCCAATGCGTATTCCATACTCGTAATGAAATCACTTACCCATATATTTTTTTTGCCAGCCGCAGTTGCTTTCCCCTGCGCTGCAAAAGGCTTTCCGGTTTGCCAGATCAGTTGCAGGTTATGTTTACCAAATTCATCGATATTGGCGGCGATAGCCTCATTAATACTTTTTGCACCCAGGCTGCCGCCTACAGAAAGAATTGTTTTCGTATGCGGGTCAAGACCGAAAAAAGCAATTCCTTCTTCACGGCTAATGGCTGACTGTGCAATGCTTGCACGCACAGGGTTGCCGGTGATCATTATTTTTGCAGCAGGAAAAAAACTTTCCATTCCTTCACTCGCTACATAAATCTTCGTCGCATTTTTTCCAAGTATCTTGTTAGACCTTCCGGCAAACGAGTTTGATTCATGAATGAAAGTTGGGATACCTTTTTGTTGTGCATACTTCAAAACAGGGAAACTCGAATATCCTCCCACACCAACCACCGCATCAGGTTTGAAGCTGTTGACGATCTCACGCACCTGGAAAAAACTTCTGATCAGTTTAAACGGAAGCGAAATGTTTTTGATCATCGAACTCCTGTTCAATCCTGATATGTCAAGGCCTTTAATATTGTAACCCGCTTGCGGCACTTTTTCCATTTCCATTCTTCCGTTAGCGCCAACAAAAAGAATCTCTGCACCCGGCACGAGTTTCATCAACGCATTGGCAATTGCAATCGCCGGAAAAATATGCCCGCCGGTGCCACCACCTGCTATGATAAATTTTAATTTCTTTTCTGTTTTCGTTTTCGTATGTTTTTGGCCTCCCCCCGACCCCCTCCCAAGGAGGGGGAGGAAGAAGAAATTATTTTAACTTAGTTTCCCTTTTTTCATCACTCATCACTCATCATCACTCATCACTCATCACTCATCCCTCATCACTCATCACTCATCATTCATCGTTCATCATTCATTACTAATTTCTGATTTCACTTGCCTCTCAGAGAGGCCCCCTCCCGGCCTCCCCCACGGGGGAGGAGGAAGAAAGATTACTCATCGTTCATCACTAATTTTTGATTTCACTCACCACTCGGTTCGGCCTCCCCCCGACCCCCTCCGGTGGAGGGGGGAGGAAGAAAGGTGTTTATTTTAGCTCCCTTACTCATCATCACTCATCACTCATAACTCATCACTCATAACTCATAACTCAGCTCCCCGCTTTCTTCTCGCCTTCTGTTTGTTCAACGTTTCTTGCTACACTTAAAATAATGCCTATGGCAAGACAGGTAAAAAGAAATGAACTACCGCCCATGCTTACCAGCGGAAGAGTAACACCGGTTACGGGGAATAAATTCACATTTACGGCCATGTTTGCCAGGGCCTGTATTACTAATGTGAAACTTAATCCTAATGCAAGAAAGGCTCCGAAGGCATAGGGACATTTACGGAACAATCGAATACTTCTTAATAAAAAAACCAGGTATACAAATAGAATAAAAGCGCCTCCTGCTAAACCGTATTCTTCAATGATGATTGCATAAATAAAATCGGAATAAGGATGCGGAAGAAAATTTCTTTGCTGGCTATTGCCTGGCCCTAATCCTAACCATCCGCCTTTTGCTATTGCAATTTTTGCCTGGTTGACCTGGTAATTGTCGTCATCATCTGCATCTTTTCCACCGTATATAAAATTCTCTACCCTGTTTACCCATGTACTTACACGAGCGAGCAATTGTGAACTGTGTTCGGTTTTCGCACGTTCGCCCGGAGATGCGTGCTGGTAAACAGCAGTCATTACCAGCATGGCAACAGGTATCAACGCGAGACCAATTACAAGTAGTAAATGTTTTGCACTAACCCTCCCTATGAAAAGCAACAATAAACTTGTTGACCCGATGAGTAATGCTGTAGAAAGATTTGCAGGAGCGATAAGCAAACAGATGATCGCTACAGGTATGATCACCGGCAGAAATCCTTTTCTGAAATCTTTTATTACTTCCTGTCTCTTACTAAGCAGGCGGCTGATATACATGAACAACGCCAGCTTTGCCAGGTCTGAAGTTTGAAATGTCAGCCGGATAATTGGTAGCCTGATCCACCTGCTACCTTCATTCAATCTTACTCCGAAAAATAAAGTATAGACCAGCAAAGGAATTACCACCAGGAAAAGAATAAGTGATACCCTGGAGTAAATGGTATAATTCACCCGGTGTGCAAAATAGATAACGGCAATGCCTACCGCAATAAATGCAACCTGCTTGAACAGGTAGGATTCAGTGCTCTTGCTCATCCGGTATGCAAGTGTACCAGTAGAACTATACACAACCAACAAAGAAAATAAAGCCAGCAGGAGCACAATGGCCCAGATGACTTTATCGCCTTTTGTTCTATTTAGAATTTGATTCATTGTAGCCTCCCCCGACCCCCTCCCAAAGAGGGGGAGGAAGAAAATTTGATTTAATTTAGGTTCCTTTTTTTCATCATGGCCCCCACCCGGCCTCCCCCCACGGGGGAGGAGTAAGAAATTATTTTAACTTAGTCGCCCTTTTTTCATCACCCATCACTCGTCACTCATCGTTCATCACTAATATCTGATTTCACTCATCGCTCGGATCGGCCTCCCCCCGACCCCCTCCGGTGGAGGGGGAGGAAGAAGATTTTTTTTTGTTTTTTTCATCACTCATCACTCATCACTCATCACTCATAACTCATCACTCATCACTCATAACTCAAATCACAGGTCTCTCACCGCTTCTTTAAACTGCCTTCCTCTGTCTTCGTAATTTTTAAAAAGGTCGAAGCTTGCGCAGGCGGGACTTAGAAGAACGACGTCGCCTTTGTCTGCAAAATGAAAGGCGGCCTGAACGGCTTCTGATGCGCTCTCTGTGTTAACGATGAGCGGAAGTTCATTGCCGAATGCTTCATGGATCTTGCGGTTATCAGTTCCCATACATACGATCGCTTTCACTTTTTCTTTTACCAGTTCTTTCAGCAGTGAATAGTCATTGCCTTTGTCTACCCCGCCGAGGATAAGGATGGTAGGTTTAACCATGCTTTCCAATGCGTACCAGGTAGAGTTGACATTTGTTGCTTTGCTGTCGTTGATAAACTCGACGCCACGTACCGTAGCAACAGTTTCCATGCGGTGCTCCAGTGATTCAAATGATTGGATCGCTTCCCTGATCTTGTCCTTTCGGAGTCCAATTGTTGCACCAGCAATACCTGCAGCCATAGTGTTATATTGATTGTGTTTCCCTTTCAGCGCGAAATCATAAATACTCATTGTTACATTTTCGCTGCCTGCCCTCACGGTCATTTCTCCGTCTTTAATAAAACTGCCTTTAATAGGTTCTTGTCGCATAGTAAATGGTAATAGGTTAGAGTGTATTGATAGCCCGTTTAAATATTTCATCGTCACTTCGTCGTCTGCGCAATAAATAAAAACATCTTCTTTTGTCTGGTTCATTGCTATCCGAAACTTACTCATGATGTAGTTTTCGAATTTATAGTCGTACCTGTCTAAATGATCTTCCGTAATATTTGTAAGTATGGCTACTTCCGGCCTGAATGTTTTTATGTCATCCAGTTGAAAGCTGCTTATTTCTGCGATATACCATTCCTTCGGTTCTTCCGCTACCTGTTTCGCAAATGAGTAGCCTATGTTTCCAACCAGTGCACAATCAAGTCCTGCATGCTTACAAATGTGATAGGTGAGCGCCGTCGTTGTTGTTTTGCCGTTACTTCCGGTGATAGCAATGATTTTACTCTTTCCTTTATACCAATAAGCGAATTCTATTTCACTGATAATTTCTGTTCCTTGTTGCCTGAGCTTTTTCACCAGCTCATTTTTTTCCGGTATGCCCGGACTCTTCATTACCAACGCTGCATTAAGAATTTTCTCCTCTGTATGTTTTCCTTCTTCGAATGCTATTCCAGCTTCCTTCAATTCTTTTTTATATCCCTCTTTTATCGGGCTCGCGTCGGACAGAAAAACGTCATAACCTTGTTGCCGGCCCAGTAGCGCTGCTCCCACTCCGCTTTCTCCTCCACCAAGTATGACCAGTCGTTTACTCATAATTATCTACACTAATCAGCCTTTAGCTAATTAGCTAATGATATTTGTTGCATTAAGGGGTTGGGTTTTTCAAGAGAATGGAAAATCAATTCAGTATTCCATCGGTGCGCGACTTGATGCTGGCCTGGTTTTTCATTTATAATTTAGGAGTACCAGGGTTCAGCAACCGCATTTACGGTGCAGGCACCTCAATACTTACCTGATTTTTAAAGTAACAATCGCGAACACTACGCAGAGTATGGTTACAATCCAAAACCGCACAGCGATTTTGCTTTCATGGTAACCGAGTTTCTGGTAATGGTGATGAAGTGGACTCATGAGAAATATCCGTCGGCCTTCGCCGTACTTTCGTTTAGTATATTTAAAATAAGTCACCTGCAGCATCACACTAATATTTTCAACCAGGAATACTCCGCAGAATATCGGTATCAGTAATTCTTTTCTTACAATAATGGCGAGGGCAGCGATGACGCCACCTAACATCAAACTTCCGGTATCACCCATAAACACCTGCGCCGGGTAAGCATTGTACCATAGAAATCCAACACAGGCCCCTATCAGCGCGCCAATGAAAATGGACAATTCACCAAGGTTCGGGATGTACATGATATTCAGGTAGTCGGCAAATCGAATGTTACCACTTGCATAAATAAATACGCCGAGACAGGCGCCGATGATGGCGCTTACTCCCGTTGCTAATCCATCCAAACCGTCTGTTATATTCGCACCGTTCGAAACCGCCGTGACAATAAAAATCACAATGATGATATATAGCACCCAGGTGAAACCTCTTAACGCAACTGGCAGTAATTTAGAATAGTTGAATTCATGACTTTTTACAAATGGAATCGTTGTGATTGGCTTTTCTCCCTCTACTTCTACAAAGTATCGTTGCCTTCCATCTAACGGTACACGTTTGAAAGTAGAAGTATCGGCAAGCCGCACGTCTCCAACATATTCACGCCAGACCCTGGTATTGCTATTGAAATAAAGTGTTGCACCTACTACAACTCCAAGCACCACCTGTCCTAATACTTTAAACCATCCTGCCAGCCCATCCTTATCACCTTTTTTATAAGCCATTCCTTGTTGTTGTGCCATCCTTTTCGCGCGCAACTTCAGGTAATCATCTATGAAGCCGATCATCCCCAACCATATCGTACTAAAAATCATCAGCCTCACATAAGCCTTATTTAAATTTGCCAACAACAGTGTTGGAATAAGTATAGCAAGTATAATGATGATCCCGCCCATGGTAGGCGTTCCCTTTTTCTGTTGCTCGCCTGCGAGGCCAAGGTCCCTAACGCTTTCGCCTACCTGCTTTTTTAGTAAGTAGTTGATGAGTCGCTTACCATAAACTGTCGTGATCACCAGGCTCAACAAGATGGCAATAAGCATCCTGGAAGTAATAAACTGGAAAAGCGCGCCGCCAGGCACCTTCACTCCAATCTGCTTTAGCCATTCTACTAGGTGATACAACATGGTTTACTATTAAGTGTTTCCTGTAATCGTGAATCGTCAATCGTCAATCGTGAAACGTGAAACGTGAAACGTGAAACGTGAAATTTTTTGTTTTCGACGTCATCTTATTTCCGGCACCGACCTCACCGTCCGGTGAAGGGGCAGGAAGAACATAGCTTAACTTAACTTTTCTTTTTCATCACTCATCACGGCCCCCACCCGACCTCCCCCCACGGGGGAGGAGGAAGAAATTATGTAACTTAGTTTCCCTCATCACTCATCACTCATCACTCATCACTCATCACTCATCCCTCATCACTCATCACTCATCCCTCATCACTCATCACTCATCCCTCATCACTCATCACTCATCCCTCATCCCTCATCCCTCATCACTCATCACTCATCCCTCATAACTCATAACTCATCACTCATAACTCATAACTCATAACTCATAACTCATAACTCATAACTCACTTTCCTAGTGTTTCAAACATTTCCAGCAGCATTTCTTTGTCGTCGAAATGGTTTCTTATGCCTTTTATTTCCTGGTACTTTTCGTGGCCTTTTCCTGCTATTAAAAGGATATCGTTTGGTTTTGCTATGCTGACTGCCGTTTTGATCGCTTCTCTTCTGTCTTCGATGGAAAGAAATTTTCTTTTTGCTGCCGTTTTTAAATCTTTCTGCATGTCCTGCAGGATAGCAAGTGGCTCTTCGTTTCTTGGGTTATCGGAAGTGAAGATGACGCGGTCGCTATGCTCGCAGGCTACTTCACCCATGATCGGCCGTTTTGTTTTGTCACGATCACCACCACATCCTACTACTGTAATGATCTGCTCAATTCCTTTTCTCAGTTTCTTAATTGTTGACAATACATTCAGCAAGGCGTCTGGCGTATGAGCGTAATCAACAATACCGATAATCTTTTCATTGGGTGATACGATATAATCAAACCTTCCTTCTGCACCACTAAGTATGCTAAGACACCGAAGCACTTCATGTTTATCTTGTCCAAGACATAATGCTGCACCATAAACTGCGAGAAGATTATACGCATTAAATTCACCAATCATCCTGAAATGCACTTCCTGGTCATTCACTGTCATGACAAGTCCGGTCAATGAATTTTCTAAAATCTTCCCCTTGAAATCAGCCATGGTACGAAGGCTGTAATAATATTTTTTTGCTGGCGTATTCTGCAGCATAATCATTCCTCGTTTATCATCGAGGTTGGAGATTGCAAACGCTGCAGCGGGCAAGCCATCGAAAAAAGCCTTCTTTACTTTTATATATTCATCGAAGGTTTTGTGGTAATCGAGATGGTCATGCGTTATGTTGCTAAATAATCCGCCCGCAAATTGCAATCCTGTTACACGATGCTGATGAACGGCGTGTGAACTCACTTCCATAAAAACATAAGTACATTTCGCATCGACCATTTTAGCGATCAACTCATTCACCCGCACCGCGTCTGGTGTTGTATGCGTAGAAGGAATTACTTCATCGCCTATGTGGTTTTCTACTGTACTGATCAAACCGCATTTGTATCCCAGCGCAGTAAACAACTTGAATAATAAAGTTGCTATCGTCGTTTTTCCATTCGTACCCGTTACCCCAATTAGTCTTAACTGTTCTGAAGGCTGATTGTAAAAGTTATGCGACATATAACCTGCAGCAGCAGCACTATTCTCTACTTCTACGTAAGTCACTCCTTCTTTTCTTTCGGCAGGCAGTTGCTCTGCAATAATTGCAACAGCGCCTTTGTCCAGTGCTACCTGTATAAACTGGTGACCATCTGCAGCAACACCTTTTATTGCAATAAACACTGAGCCGTTTGTAACCTTTCTCGAATCAATCTGCAAATCTTTCACCTGCACATTCATGTTTCCAGAAATGGAGCGTAGACTTACCTTGTATAATATATCCTTCAGTTCGTACATTAATCCGTTTTCAATTTCATCTCATTAGTTTAGTTCAATCATCACTTGCTGCTTCTTCATATAAGCCGTCCCTGCTTCGGGAAACTGAGTGCTGACTTTCCCTTTTCCTTTTGCTTTTACTTTCAGTCCGGCACTCTCTAATAAATACAACGCATCTTTCAGGCCAAGTCCTTTCAGGTTAGGCATTTTACCGGTATCTACCACTTTTGCATTCACCACCGGTTTGAAATCATAGGCATACATACTGCTCCATTCACTTTTCTCTGCCGAGTCCACATAAGGAGCGTTCATGCTGGCCAACAGGTATTTGATATCGGTCGTTTCGCCGGAATAATAAAAGCCTGTGCTGTCCTTCCGAAAACTTCCTGTATAGAAATTTTTGTTTTTGTCAGCATGCAGTGCGTAAAGTTTGTCAGCAATTTCTTTAAACACAGGACCTGCTACAGCAGCTCCATAAAACTTTTTAGCATGCGCCCTATTCTTGATCACCACGATGCACGAATACTGCGGGTGGTCTGCCGGGAAATAGCCAGCAAAAGATGACTGGTAAATATGATCAGCGTAACCTCGTCTTCCATTCGCGACCAGAGCAGTGCCGGTTTTGCCAGCTAACCGGTAGTACGGACTTTGCAAGGTCTTTCCCGTGCCTTCCAATACCACACCTTCAAGTGCTAATTTTAATTGCCTTAATGTTTCACTGCTGCAGATCTCTTCTTCCAATACTTCAGGTTCATTTTCGGTAACTGTAATTCCATTACGCTGGATCGCCTGCACCAGGTAAGGCTTCATCATTTTTCCTTCATTCGCCACCGCATTGTACAACATGAGCGTTTGCATAGGGCTCACTAAAACTTCATAACCGAAAGCCATCCAGGGCAGCGTGGTGGCGCTCCAGGTTTTTGATTTTGGATTTTTAATAATCGGGTTTGTCTCCCCTATCAATCCAACCCCGGAATGCTGATCGAAATGCAAACGCTTTAAATGGTTGATGAAACTCAGCGGATCGTTTGCATAGTAGTTCATCGCAAGCTTCGCCATGCCGACATTCGAACTATGTTCAAAAGCTTCCTTAACTGTTACCTCGTATAATCCATGCTCTTCACTATCATAAACGGTGCGGCCTTTTACTTTCCATTTTCCTCCTTCGAGATTGATGTGTTTGTCTATCGTTACATGCTCATCTTCCAGTACAGCCAAAAGTGTGGCGAGCTTAAAAGTAGAACCAGGCTCGGAAGCGCGGATAGCGTAGTTCAGGTCTTCCCAATACGCGCCATCAGTTCTTCTACCCAGATTTGCAATTGCTTTTACTTTACCTGTTGCCACTTCCATTACGATGCAGGTGCCGTGCTCACATTCATTTTCCAGCATCATTTTCAACAGAGCATTTTCTGCGATGTCCTGGATGTTTACATCCAGCGTTGTAATAATATCTTTACCGTTTTCCGGGTCAATCTCAGATCCTTCAACCGGCACACCGACACCGCCTGCAATGAAACGCACGAGCTTACTTCCACTCTCACCTTTCAACAACGAATCATAGGTTCTCTCTAATCCAACGTTCTGAGCGTTGTCTCTTGCAAGCCCGATTGTTCTGTTCGCCAGCAATCCAAAAGTATTTAATCTTTTGCTTTTCACTTCCGCTATAAAACCACTTTTGTTGCGCCCCTCTTTCACCAGCGGAAAACTTCTCAGCATTTTATAATCGTTAAAGGATATATTTTTCCTGAGAAGATAATAACGCTCTTTGTTTTTATATCCCTGCTGCAATTGTTTCTTATAGGCCGCTGCAGTCTGGTCTTTGAAATAGACCGCCAGTGCTTTCGATAAGGGATCCAGGTTTTCTTTAAACCGTTTTCCTTTTTTCTCTCTTAATCCGTCGGCCGCGAAATCTATATAGATATCGAAAAAAGGAATTGATGTACTTAACATACTGCCATCTTCAGAATAGATCGTTCCTCTCTCCGCCTCCAGCTCAACAAACTTTTGATGCAGGCTATCACTTTTGCTTCTCCAGTAATTACCTTCCACCTGCTGTATATATGCTGCCCTGCCGATGATGAAAACGCTGATCACTACCATCCCGAGAAAACTCAGGTACACTCTCCATAGTATGTCGCGCTTTACTTCCATTTATTCGCCTCCCCCCACCCCCTCCCAAAGAGGGGGAGGAAGAATCTTTTATCTTAGTTGTCTTTATTTGTCACACTCATCATGGCCCCCACCCGACCTCCCCCCACGGGGGAGGAGGAAGAAATTATGTAACTTAGTTTCCCTTTTTTCACTCATCACTCCTCACTCATCACTAATCACTCA
>Ga0181466_1000273_pt1 | contig 18883 bp, 22 predicted proteins | sample InSIn4gowninarea_FD_119078 | JGI IMG/M metagenome (GOLD analysis project Ga0181466, IMG submission 119078) | Clean room microbial communities from NASA Spacecraft Assembly Facility at Jet Propulsion Laboratory, Pasadena, California, USA -... ... | reverse complement strand
GGAAGAAGAAGAGGAATAATCCTGCTTGACTTCAGCGCAAAATAAAGATAAGATGCTACTGGGCTCCTTAAAAAGGACAGATAACTCAGAGTAAATGCGCTCCTACTGCGAAACGTTGCAGCAGGGCGCTTTTTTATTTTTAATAGACTAAATTCGGAGGAATAAAACATGACAAAATACATCTTTGTAACAGGCGGAGTTGTTTCTTCACTTGGAAAAGGAATCACCGCAGCAGCACTCGGTCGCTTGCTAAAAAATCACGGATTGCAAGTCACAATCCAAAAATTCGACCCATATATTAACGTCGACCCAGGAACGATGAGTCCGTATCAACACGGTGAAGTTTTCGTTACGGAAGACGGAGCAGAAACAGACCTCGATCTGGGTCATTACGAGCGCTTTATTGATATCAATCTAAACAAATACTCCAATGTCACGATGGGGAAAGTCTATTCCTCAGTACTGAAAAAAGAACGTCGCGGCGATTACAATGGAGCAACAGTCCAAGTAATTCCCCATATTACAAACGAAATAAAAGAACGTATTCTTGCATCAGGTAAAAATACAAATGCAGATGTTGTTATTACAGAAATAGGTGGAAGTGTTGGAGACATCGAGTCCCTTCCAATTCTAGAAGCAATCCGTCAAATGCAAACGGACTTCAATAAAAATGACATTATGTACATTCACTGTACGCTGATTCCATACATGAAAGCTGCAGGAGAATTGAAAACGAAGCCGACGCAACACAGCGTAAAAGAACTACGTAGTCTAGGGATTCAGCCAGATGTCATCGTCGTTCGTTCTGAACAACCGGTTCCACAAGATATGAAAGAAAAAATTGCTCTTTTCTGTAGTGTTCGTCCAGAAGAAGTAATTGAAGCAGTCGATGCGGACATCCTTTACAGAATGCCACTTATGCTGAAAGACCAAAGAATGGACGAAATTGTAATCGATCACCTCCAACTAAAAGCAGGTGAAGCAGACATGTCTGACCTGCATGCACTTATTGACTTAGTAAGTTCAGTATCGAAAAAGGTACAAATTGCATTGGTCGGAAAATATGTTGAACTTCCAGACGCTTATATCTCGGCGGTCGAGGCACTTTCTCATGCGGGATACCAATTCGGAACAGAAGTTGAAGTGAAATGGGTTAACTCGGAACAACTAACTTCTGAAAATATTGCCGAAACTTTAGGTAATGTTGACGGAATCATCGTACCAGGCGGATTTGGCGATCGTGGAATTGATGGGAAAATCGAAGCTGTCACATATGCCAGAGAAAACAACGTCCCATACTTCGGAATTGCGCTTGGAATGCAACTAGCAGCGATTGAATATGCTCGAAATGTACTCGGCTTAAAAGATGCCCATTCTACAGAGTTTAATCAAGAAACTAGCCATGCGATTGTCGACTTATCAATTGCACAAAAAGACACTGATGAAGAAAATGGAACAATGCGTCTAGGTGTTTACCCATGTAAAATTGTAGATGGAACGAAAGTAAGTGGGGCATACGGAAAAGAGTTAATCTACGAACGTCACCGTAACCGTTATGAAATCAATAATGAATATCGTGAACAACTCGAAGAGGCAGGAATGATTTTCTCTGGAATTAGCCCAGACGGCCAACTTGTCGAAACAATTGAGCTAGGGGATCATCCATTTTTCGTAGCATGCCAATTCCACCCAGAATTCGCATCACGTCCAACGCGCCCACAACCACTAATTAGCGCGTTTATCGAAGCTACACTAGCACATCAATCAACAAAATAAATAACAAATAAAGCTACACGAAAATGGGAAGTACTCCATTTTTCGTGTAGCTTTTTTTGTTGAAACGACCAAAGCATGTTGCGAAACGACTAAAGTGTGTTGCGAACCGACCAAAGGGTGCTGTGAAACGACTAAAGCGTACGGTGAAACGACTAAAGCCGCTGAAACGACCAAAGTGTGTTGCGAAACGACTAAAGTGTGTCATGAACCGACCAAAGCATGCCGCAGAACGACTAAAGCGTTACATGAAACGACCAATCCCGCCTGCGAACCGACCAAGGCATGCCACAAAACGACCAAAGCCGAAACACAACCGCAGCTTAAAACTCCTCCAAAACCATCTCATCATAAGAAATTTTCACTGCTTCATAAACAAACAAAGCGGCCATGGCATGTGGTTCGACGATTCTTTTTCCATCTTCACCCGGCAGTAAACCGCGTGTAAGTCCAGTTGAAATATATGTAGTTGCAAGTTCTGCAAGTTCGTTGTCCTCTGCTTTTAACGATGAAACCGCAGCAAAAGGAATAAATTCATCAGCTAGAGTTCGTGCAAGCGATAGCGCTTCTTCATCATCAACCGATCGAGTTAGTATCCAAACACGATCTTCCGAACCGATATTCATGCCTAACTCATAAGAAACGGCGCCAACCAGTTTGTCGACACCTTCCGTAGCGACTAGCTGTACCGCCTTCATTTCATCGAAACATGCCAAAACAACTCGACCTTCACCAGTTGTTGCTTGTGCTAGAAGGCGGGCAGTTTCTTCAATAGAATCCTCATTATTTCCTATAATTCGTTGCAATAAACCGCTAATTTGTGTAGTTAACATCTTCATAGTGAGCACCTCCAAGTCCATTATAGTGACAAAATCTCGTAATTGTAAAATAGAAGCAAAAAATACAGATTCCGATATTGGTAAGTTCATCCAATGTAGGAATATATTAGACTAGTCTTAATATTCATTGTATAATATGAGAAGAATTAGAGGGTATTTGGTGCTATATGTCTAATAGTAATTATGATAACTAAGCATATAAAAAAATACATTTGAAGAAAGGAGTCTAATTATGTGAGAAGTGTATTGATTGTGGATGACCAACCTGGAATTCGATTGTTATTGGAAGAATTATTTAAAAGAGAAAACTACTCAGTAAGACTCGCAAAAAATGGTTTGGAAGCATTTAAAAAAATTGGTGAGGAACAACCTGACTGTGTACTTCTCGATATGAAAATGGCGGGGATTGATGGCACTGAAGTATTAAAGAGAATAAAAAAGGATTGGCCCGATGTACCTGTAATAATGATGACGGCTTACGGAGAGTTGGAAAAAATAGAAGAAGTGCTAGCCCTAGGCGCGGAAAAGTATTTCACAAAACCGTTTGATATTTATGAAGTTCGCGATACGGTAAATGCTGTAATTGAAGGGTAGCAGACTGGGCAGTGGTAAACACTGCCCGTTTTTGATATGATAATAAACGTATGTAGGTTACAATTGTACATATTCTAAGACGAAAATAAATTGAAAAATTTATTATCTTAAGGAGGAATTATCATGGCACTTGTTTCTATGAAAGAAATGATGATTAAAGGTAAAAAAGAAGGCTATGCAATTGGTCAGTTTAACCTGAACAACCTGGAATATACGCAAGCAATTTTACAAGCAGCAGAAGAAGAGAAATCACCAGTCATCTTAGGTGTTTCAGAAGGCGCGGCACGTTATATGGGCGGTTTCACGACTGTTGTTAACATGGTTAAAGGTTTAATGCATGATTTTCAAATAACGGTTCCCGTTGCTATCCATTTAGATCACGGATCAAGTTTTGAAAATTGTAAGAATGCCATCGATGCAGGATTTACTTCTGTCATGATTGATGCTTCCTCTAAACCACTTGAAGAAAATATTGAAACTACAAAAAAAGTTGTCGAATATGCACATGCTAACGGCGTATCAGTTGAAGCAGAACTTGGCGTTGTTGGCGGCGAAGAAGATGATATCATTGCAGACGGCGTAATTTATGCTGACCCGGCAGAATGTAAAGAACTTGTTGAAAAAACAAATATCGATTGTCTAGCTCCAGCTCTTGGATCCGTTCATGGTCCTTATAAAGGCGAACCAAACCTAGGATTCGAAGAAATGGAAGAGATTTCAAGTCAGTCGGACCTACCTCTAGTTCTTCACGGCGGAACAGGCATCCCGTTGAAAGACATCCAACGTTCAATTTCACTTGGAACAGCAAAGATTAACGTAAATACTGAAAACCAAATTCAAGGAACAAAAGCTGTCCGCGATTTCCTTGCATCTGATGCAGAAGCTTACGATCCACGTAAATTCTTAGCACCAATGCGTGAAGCGATTAAAGCATCGGTAATTGGAAAAATGCGTGAATTCGGTAGTTCACAAAAAGCATAAAATAACATAAATAGGAGAAGCAATTCATACATAGTGAATGCATTCTCTTTATTAAAAAACAACTTGGAGGAATCATACATGAAATTTTTTATTGATACAGCAAACTTTGAAGAAATTAAAGAAGCACATAGTTGGGGAATCATTTCGGGTGTTACAACAAATCCATCACTCGTAGCAAAAGAAGACGTTTCTTTCCACGAAAGACTACGTCAAATCACGGATCTCGTTGACAGTTCAGTAAGTGCAGAAGTTATCTCACTTGATGCTGAAGGAATGATAAAAGAAGGACGTGAACTGGCGAAAATCGCTCCAAATATTACAGTAAAACTTCCGATGACACCTGAAGGATTAAAAGCGTGTTCAGTATTTGCTGCAGAAGGTATTAAAACTAACGTAACACTAATTTTCAGTGCAAACCAAGCGCTACTCGCTGCTCGTGCAGGTGCTACATATGTATCTCCATTCTTAGGCAGACTCGATGATATCGGACAAGACGGCATGGCGTTAATCGAAACAATTGCAAACATCTTTGTAATTCATGACATTAAAGCAGAGATTATTGCAGCTTCTATCCGCAGTCCTCAACATATTACAGATGCAGCACTAGCAGGTGCTCATATTGCAACAACTCCATTTAATGTATTGAAACAACTATTCAACCACCCACTAACAGACAAAGGAATCGAAGGTTTTCTTGCTGATTGGGAGAGCAGAAAGAATAAGTAATGCAAAAGGGGAGCGACATGGACGTATATAAAATTCAGGGCGGTAAACCGCTTCAAGGTACGATTTCTGTAAGTGGAGCGAAGAATAGCGCTGTCGCTCTCATTCCTGCATCAATTTTGGCGGATTCACCCGTCACACTCGAAGGTCTTCCGGAAATTTCCGACGTTCTGACTTTGCAAGCCCTCCTTGAAGATATTGGCGGGAAAGTAGAATTGGACGGCAAGACTATGGTTATTGATCCAACCGAAATTATTTCAATGCCATTGCCGAATGGAAATGTGAAAAAGCTCCGTGCGTCGTACTATTTAATGGGTGCGATGCTCGGACGTTTTAAGCATGCCGCGATTGGATTGCCAGGTGGCTGTCACCTTGGCCCTCGACCAATAGATCAACATATTAAAGGATTCGAGGCGCTTGGTGCAACCGTTACAAACGAACATGGTGCAATTTATCTCCGCGCAAAAGAATTGCGCGGAGCTAAAATTTATTTGGATGTCGTCAGTGTAGGCGCGACAATCAATATCATGCTCGCAGCCGTACTCGCAAAAGGCCGGACAACCATTGAAAACGCCGCAAAAGAACCAGAAATTATTGATGTCGCAACATTATTATCCAATATGGGTGCGAAAATTAAGGGCGCGGGTACGAATATTATTCGTATCGACGGCGTTGAAAAATTACATGGGACACGACACACAATTATTCCGGACCGCATTGAAGCAGGCACATTTATGATTATGGCTGCCGCAGCAGGGGACGGCGTAACGATTGATAATGTCATTCCGTTTCACGTAGAAGCGCTTACATCGAAATTACGTGAAATGGGTGTCACGATTGTTGAAAAAGATGAACAAATTTTTATTCCGAAAACTGAGAAACTCTCAGCAGTCGATGTGAAAACGCTTGTCTATCCAGGCTTTCCAACAGATTTACAACAACCTTTTTCAGTGCTATTAACTCAAGCGATTGGTTCGTCAATGATTACAGATACCGTATACTCCGCACGGTTTAAGCATATTGATGAAATTGGGCGGATGAATGCAAACGCGCGTGTCGAAGGCAGATCGTCCATTTTATCCGGACCTACGTCATTAGAAGCGGCAACTGTTCGTGCATCCGATCTTCGGGCAGGAGCGGCTCTCGTACTCGCAGGTTTATTGGCTGACGGAGAAACGGAAGTTCGGGATATTCACCACATTGAACGTGGATACAGTTCACTTATTGAAAAACTACAAGGACTTGGCGCTGAGATCAGCAAAGTGAAAATTTCTGAAAGTGCCTCGATTCGCGAATAAATTAAAATAGTAGTTATGGTATAATTACTGTTCAGAAATGTAAAATGCTGTTTATTTTACAGACGGAATCGAAAATCGGGGGGAAACTATACATGGAACGCAGTTTATCGATGGAATTAGTAAGGGTTACTGAAGCGGCAGGCGTAGCAGCAGCACGCTGGATGGGGCGTGGGTTGAAAAACGAAGCAGACGATGCGGCGACAACCGCAATGCGAATGGTTTTTGACACAATCCCTATGCAAGGCGTCGTCGTTATTGGTGAAGGCGAAATGGATGAAGCACCCATGCTTTATATCGGTGAAGAACTCGGTATGGGGAATGGCGGTCCGCTCGTGGACGTCGCAGTTGATCCGCTTGAAGGAACGAATATCGTAGCATCAGGCGGCTGGAACGCACTTGCAGTTTTAGCAATTGCGGATAAAGGTAATCTTCTACACGCCCCAGACATGTATATGAACAAAATTGCAGTCGGTCCTGAAGCGGTTGGCAAGATTGACATTGACGCTTCTGTCACAGATAACTTATTGGCGGTCGCAAGAGCTAAAAATAAGGATATCGAAGACGTAGTAGCAACTGTCTTAAGTAGAGATCGCCATTTAGGCATTATCGAAGAAATTCGAGCTGCAGGCGCGCGTATCAAACTAATTACAGATGGCGATGTTGCCGGTGCTATTAATACGGCGTTTGATGGAACGGGTGTCGATATTTTATTCGGCCACGGCGGAGCTCCAGAAGGTGTAATTTCTGCGGTCGCGCTTAAATGTCTCGGCGGCGAAATTCAAGGACGTCTAGTCCCGTCAAATCAGGCGGAAATCGACAGATGTAACAAAATGGGTATCGATTTAAGACAAGTGCTTCGCATGAATGACCTGGTGAAGGGCGACGATGCAATTTTCGCTGCAACAGGTGTAACTGATGGGGAGTTACTTCGTGGTGTTCGGTTCAAAGGTTCTTACAGTGAAACACACTCCGTGGTAATGCGTTCTAAATCAGGAACTGTACGCTTCGTAGAAGGTCGTCATAGTATGAAGAAAAAACCTCACCTCGTTATGCAAAACTAATTAATCTTAATCTGTATTTCATAGACTAGCTTCTGCTAAGAGTTCCTCTTGGCAGAAGTCTTAACTTAATGAAATGCACTGCTTTCCTTTATTAAACCTCAAAATAAATTAACTCAAAAAATAAAAGAGTGGTGCCAATAAAATGAAAATATTAACAATGTCGGCGCTTGAAAATATGACATTAAAAGAGTTATACGAACATGCCCGTGAATATAAAGTTGCTTATTATTCAAAGATGACCAAAAAAGAATTAATTTTTGCGATTTTAAAATTAAGAGCAGAAAAAGAAGGCTTCTTCTTCATGGAAGGTGTCCTTGAAATAATTCAGTCGGAAGGATACGGATTCCTTCGTCCGATAAATTATTCATCTAGTTCCGAAGATATTTATATTTCCGCTTCACAAATTCGTCGCTTCGACCTTCGAAATGGTGACAAAGTTGCGGGGAAAGTTAGACCACCAAAAGAGTCCGAACGCTATTATGGTCTATTACAAGTTGAAGCAGTTAACGGAGAAGATCCGGAAGATTCCCGAAATCGAGTTCACTTCCCGGCACTTACCCCACTTTACCCAGATCGCCATATTAAACTAGAAACTGATCCATCAAAACTATCAACGAGAATTATGGATTTAGTTGCACCTGTAGGTTTTGGTCAACGCGGATTGATTGTCGCGCCGCCGAAAGCCGGTAAAACATTACTCTTAAAAGAGATTGCAAACTCCATTGCAACGAATCATCCTGATACCGAACTCATTGTATTATTGATAGATGAAAGACCAGAAGAAGTAACGGATATTGAGCGATCTGTAAAAGCAGACGTTGTTAGCTCGACATTTGATGAGTTACCAGAAAATCATATCAAAGTTGCGGAACTTGTTCTTGAACGTGCTATGCGACTTGTTGAACATAAAAAAGATGTTGTCATTCTAATGGACTCAATTACGAGACTAGCACGTGCTTACAACCTCGTAATTCCACCAAGTGGCCGAACATTATCTGGGGGAATTGACCCAGCCGCATTCCATCGACCAAAACGATTTTTTGGTGCTGCACGAAACTTAGAAGAAGGCGGCAGTCTAACAATCTTAGCAACTGCGCTTATCGATACAGGCTCAAGAATGGACGATGTCATTTACGAAGAGTTCAAGGGAACAGGTAACTTAGAACTTCACCTTGACCGCAATCTTGCAGAACGCCGTATTTTCCCGGCACTCGACATTCGTCGTTCAGGAACACGAAAAGAAGAACTTCTATTACCAAAAGACCAACTCGAAAAGTTCTGGGCTATCCGAAAAACCTTTTCCGATGCACCCGACTTTGTCGAACGCTTCCTAAGAAAACTTCGCCAAACAAAAACAAACGAAGAATTTTTTGAAAAGCTAAACGCGGAAATGAAAGCCCACCGCAACGGGAAAGGGTTACTATAATAAAAACGTTCCAGCTCAATCTATGAGCTGGAATGTTTTTTATGAATGAAATATAGTTGCATGCTCTTGATGGATTTGTTATAATCACTAAGTATCAGTAAAACGATCTGCTGCATATACGGCTGACTTTCGGGTCGTGTAAGGCATCAGTCTAATATATTCTGTTCCAGATGGTTCAGAGCGAGAGGAGATAGACCGATGAAAGCAGGAATTCACCCAAATTATAAAACTGCGAATGTTACTTGTTCATGTGGAAACACATTTGAAACAGGCTCAGTAAAAGAGGACATTCGTATCGAAGTATGTTCAGAATGTCACCCATTCTACACAGGGCGTCAGAAATTTGCTCAAGCGGACGGCCGTGTCGACCGCTTCAACAAAAAATATGGCCTCAAAGAAGAAGGCCGCGAAGAAGAAGCATAAGGCTTTCGTTAAATACCCGTTACGGTGCAACAGCGCCGACGGGTATTTTTCATTTTTTTTAAGAGTGTTGTGGTTGGGAAATTATGAAACGACTAAAGATGAGGCGTAAACGACTAAAGCGTGTGGTGAAACGACTAAAGCGTGCGATGAAACGACTAAAGCCGATGCGCAAACGACCAAAGCGTATGGTGAAACGACTAAAGTCACGCAAACGACCAATACGCGCGGCGAAACGACTAAAGTTGCTAGGCAAACGACCAAAGCGCGCGGCGAAACGACTAAAGTTGCTAGGCAAACGACCAAAGCGCGTGGCGAAACGACCAATCCACACGGTGAAACGACCAAAGCCGCCACACAAACGACCAATCCACACGCCCAAACGACCAAAACCGCCACACAACCGACCAATACACATCGCCAACCAACAAACCAACCCATAACATATTTCCAAAATAAAATAAAGACGTCAAATTTGGTTGTTTTTCGGGTATGATAAAGATTCACATATAAATGAATACACATTACATAAAAAGCTTCACGAGAAAGGTGATTTACTATGTACCAAACAGTACAAGGTGGATGGATTGAAGTGATCTGCGGCAGTATGTTTTCAGGAAAATCCGAGGAATTAATTCGCCGCGTCAAACGGGCGCAATTCGCAAAACAAAAAATTGCTGTCTTTAAACCGGAAATCGATGATCGATATAGCGAAGAAGCGGTTGTCAGTCATAACGGCACGACGGTCATCGCGCATCCCGTCGCTAGCTCATCCCATATTGAAGAATTCGACAAATCCCCATACGACATAATCGCCATCGACGAAGCGCAGTTTTTCGATGAAGAAATCGTCGAAACGGTCATGAAATTAGCAGATGACGGCTTCCGAGTCATTATCGCGGGCCTCGACCAAGACTTCCGAGGAGAACCATTTGGTCCGATGCCGCGCCTTATGGCTGTCGCGGAACACGTAACAAAACTACAAGCAGTTTGTACGAAATGTGGCTCCCCGGCGAGTCGAACTCAACGGCTCATTAACGGTGTTCCAGCGGGTTACGATGATCCAGTAATTCTTATTGGGGCCAAAGAAGCTTATGAAGCAAGATGCCGTAAACACCATGAAGTTCCACAAGGGATTTCCGAAGCAGTCGCCCAAATTTGATAGAAATCTTAAAAATGTGAAACGCCAAGTATGCGTTTCACATTTTTTAATGCCGTGCCAATAGAGAAAAAACTGTATTAAACCACAGAATTCCCGTACAATGAACATACAAAATAGACGTAAAATGAGGTGTGCCCAATGTTTGAAAGACTACAAGCAGTAGAAGATCGTTATGACCAACTAAACGAATTACTTAGCGACCCTGAAGTTGTAAGTGATATATCAAAACTTCGTGATTATTCTAAGGAACAATCGGGTTTACAAGCAACGGTTGAAGTGTTCCGTGAATATAAGGGAGCAAAGAACGAATATAAAGACGCAAAAGGTTTACTTGAAGAATCCCTAGATGAGGAAATGAAGGAACTTGTGAAACTAGAACTTTCAGAACTCGAAGAAAAAATTGAACAACTCGAAGACCAACTAAGAGTGCTCTTAATTCCCAAAGATCCAAACGACGATAAAAACGTTATCATGGAAATTCGCGGTGCAGCGGGTGGGGATGAAGCGGCCTTATTTGCAGCCAATTTGTTCCGTATGTACAGCCGCTATGCGGAAATGAACAACTGGAAAACAGAAGTCATTGAAGCATCCCCAACGGAAATCGGCGGTTTTAAAGAAATTATTTTCATGATAAACGGCAACGGTGCATTTTCAAAACTCAAATTTGAAAATGGCGCGCATCGTGTTCAACGGGTACCGGAAACTGAGTCAGGCGGAAGAACCCATACATCAACTGCGACAGTCGCAGTCTTACCCGAAGCTGAAGATGTCGATATTGATATTCTTCGAGAAGATTTGAAAATTGATACGTACCGTTCAAGTGGCGCGGGTGGTCAGCATGTTAACACGACAGACTCTGCTGTACGTATTACGCATCTACCGACGGGAATCGTCGTATCCATGCAAGATGAAAAATCGCAAATTAAAAACCGTGAAAAAGCGATGAAAGTATTAAAAGCTCGTGTCTACGATGCAGCGCAACGAGAAGCGCAAGCAGAATATGCGGAGACGCGTAAATCAGCAGTCGGAACAGGCGACCGTTCAGAAAGAATCCGAACGTATAATTATCCTCAAAACCGTGTGACAGATCACCGAATCGGTTTGACAATCCAAAAACTCGACCAAATTATCGAAGGGAATTTAGACGAAATTATCGAAGCCTTAACAATGGAAGAGCAAGCGCATCATCTTGAAAGTTTAAATTCCAATGACTGATCGAATTTTTGAAGCTCAAAATCGAGCAATAAAGCTATTGGAGGAAAAAGGATTAGATTCGGGGGCAGTGCGCATCATCATGGAATTCGTAACGAACAAAAGCCATGCCGCACTACTCGCAGACCTCCGAGAACAATTGACCGAAGAACAACAAAAAACTTTTCGGGCTAAAATTGACGAACTTTTAGATGGAAAACCCGTTCAATACGTCTTGGGCACTGAAAGCTTCTACGGAAGACAATTCGAAGTGAATGAAAATGTCCTTATCCCACGTCCCGAAACCGAAGAACTAATCTACGGTGCACTCGAACGAAGCAGAAATTTATTTGCGAATAAAACCATAAAAGTTGCCGACATCGGTACAGGAAGCGGCGCAATCGCCATCACTTTCAAAATAGAATGGCCGGAAGCAACCGTAACTGCAACTGATATAAGTAAAGAAGCGCTCATTGTAGCCGAACGAAATGCTGAACAACTCGGTGCAGAAATCACATTCAAAGAAGGTAACCTAACCGAACCACTACAAGATACAAGATGGGACATCGTTTTTTCCAACCCGCCCTATATCGCCTACGAAGAAGCCGAATCGATGTCAGCAACCGTTTTGGCTTTCGAACCGCATCGTGCTTTATTTGCAGAAGAAGACGGTCTTTTCTTTTATAGAAAACTCGCTGAAAATCTACCAACACTTATGAACAAGCCGTCCCTAATCGGATTAGAAATCGGGCACCAGCAAGGCCCGGCTGTGCACAAATTGTTTACAGACGCATTTCCAAACGCAGAAGTCGAAACGGTAAAAGATATCAACGGAAAAAACCGAATACTATTTTGCAAGATTGATGAATAAAACACCCCCTACCCGGTAACAATGCTGTGTAGGGGGAGATCGATATGTTACCAGATTACGAGATTAAGCAAAAAGCATCACGAGTGATACCTTTCGCGGAATTTATTTTAATACTAATTATGATTCAGGGGATTCTTGGGTTATTCACAGGTGAAGAGTCAACAGAAGATACAATCCGTTTTAGATTGCTCGCTCACTCAAACAGTGCAGCTGACCAGGCAATAAAAGAAGAAATTCAACTCCATATACAACCGCTTGTTGAGAACGCTGTCAATAACTCGACTTCAAAAGAAGAGCTTGGCGAAAATTTAGCCGCAATAGAACCGACAATCCTTCACATCGCAACTGCAATTGCTGGTGAACAAGCCGTGACACTAGAACGCAAAGAAGCTTTGTTCCCGGCAAAAAGATCTGGTTTCGTAATTCATCCACAATCCGAATACGATGCCTATCTATTAACAATCGGGAGTGGACGTGGGGATAACTGGTGGTGTGCTTTATTCCCGAAAATTTGTTTCCCGGAAGAAAAGGAAAAGAAAGAAGAGGAAAAAGTCACTTTTTTCCTTTGGGAGTGGATAACAGGACTGTTTTCTTGAGGTTGTTCACAATAATTGTGGATAAAACAAATAAACTGTGTATAAATGAGGTTTAAAAGATGGAAACAACAATAATAACTGTGGATAAAAAAATGGATAACATAAAAAGTTATAAACAAGCTGTGGACATATTAAAAAGTGGGGGAGTCGTCGCCTTTCCAACCGAAACGGTTTACGGACTCGGTGCGATCGCGACAGACGAAGAAGCGGTAAATAAAATCTTCAAAGCAAAGGGAAGACCTTCCGATAACCCACTTATCGTACATATAGGAAATAAAGAAGAAGTTGCGAAATACGCAGCTGATATCCCAAAACAAGCAAACGAGCTCATGGATGCATTTTGGCCAGGTCCACTAACACTCATCTTTAACGCAATTCCAGGTGTCATTGCGCCGAATGTAACGCCTGGCGTAGATACTGTCGGAATTCGAATGCCCGATCATCCAATTGCGCTCGAGTTACTACGCGAATTACAAGCACCACTCGCCGCCCCGAGTGCCAATCGAAGCGGCAAACCAAGTCCTACCGAAGCACTTCATGTTAATGAAGATCTAAATGGACTCATCCCGCTCATTTTAGACGGAGGTCCTACCGGAGTTGGACTCGAATCCACAGTAATAGACATGACTGTCCAGCCGCCGACAATCCTGAGACCAGGCGGAGCGACGAGGGAAATGATTGAAGGGGTAATTGGCCCTGTCGCGGTAGCCGATGAAAAAGCTCCAACAAATACGCCGCGAGCTCCTGGGATGAAATACCGTCATTATGCACCAGAAGCGCCTTTATTCATCATCGAATCCGATAAAGAAAAAATCGAGAACGCCATTACAAAGCTTCAAAAAGAACATAAAAAAACGGCCGTCATTGGACCGGATCACTTACGAACACCGAAAGCAGACTGGTATTTCGCAATCGGCTCCAGTGACAGCAACGAAGAAATGGCTGTAAATCTATATAAAGCACTTCGCCAATGCGATTTAATCGACGCGGACATTATTCTCGCAGTTGAAACGGATTTAGCGGGAGTGGGTACTGCCTTTATGAATAGGCTACTAAAAGCTTCTGATGGGAAACGTTTTACCAAATAACTAGAATACCTAAAATTCTCGCGCATACCATTACTATAATGCGGTATGCGGGAGGTTTTTGGGTGAATGAATTATTTGCAGCTAGTATCACTACACTCGACATTATAGTTGTGCTCGCGTTGCTGGAAGTGAAAGAAGGGAAGTTTGCCCTAATAATCTGGACAGCCTTCCTCAATATGTTGTTACCGCTCCTCGGATTTCTGACTGGGGAATTTTCGTCATTCTTTTTTTCGGACTTTAGCAATTTGCTTTCTGGAGTGCTCCTGGGGTTAATCGGTCTTCATATGCTATTGGAAGATAACGATACGAAAACAACTTCACGTAAATTTTCCCCAGCACTCATTGCTTTAGCAGTTAGTATCGATGCGTTCTCTGTAAGTGTTTCATTCGGGATGATCCATTTGAATAAAACAATATATATTTTAGCATCAGGTGTTTTTGCTCTTGTATTTGCTTATATTGCACTTACTTTTAAAAACAAACTTGGGATAAAAAGTGGAAAACGTATCCGGCAATTTGCGGGGATTGTATTAATCATAATGGGGGTCATCTCTGCTATGCATTAAGTTCGCCCGTTTTAAATAAATGGGCTATTCTAGTAGAGAAGGAGTGCACCCAACTATGAATATTTATTTACTATGTACAGGTAATACTTGTAGAAGTCCTATGGCAGAAGCAATTTTGCGTTCGAAAGATATAGAGAATATGTCAGTTCGATCTGCAGGCATTCATGCACAGGATGGACTTCACATTGCGGATAATGCAAGAACACTTATCGAAGAAGCAAATATGCCATATACAAAAAAATCCAGAACTTTGTCTCGAGAAGACGTTGAATGGGCAGATTACATATTTACAATGACCGAATCCCATAAAAGAGTTTTACTCCAAATTTTCCCGGGAGAGAAAGAAAAGATATACACATTAAAAGGGTTTATATCCCCATCTACAAACGGAGATGTTCATGACCCGTACGGCGGTAATCTTGAGACATATCGCGAAACATTCAACGAATTATCACAACTTATGAATCAGCTCGAAAAGAAACTGCAAGAGGACGATGAATCGTAAATCCACTAGCACACAACAACCACCCCTAATTCATACGAAATTATTAAAAAACAGTATTGGCTTAATAACACTTTTTGTCGTAAACTGTTAGAATAAATAATGAAAGTACTATGAAAAGAGGTGCCCCATGAAAATCGCTATATCATCCGACCACGGTGGCAATCGTCTGCGCAAGGAAATTATGGATTTATTGTCCGAACGTGGAGTGAAATTTGAAGATTTTGGGCCGGGAAATGATGACTCAGTCGATTATCCGGACTACGCTGCACCTGTTTGTGAAGGTGTCGCGGAAGGTCGATTTAATCGCGGAATCCTAATTTGTGGAACTGGAATAGGAATGTCAATTGCTGCAAATAAAACAAAAGGCATTCGCTGTGCACTCGTACATGACGTTTTTAGCGCAAAAGCAACACGAGGACATAATGACTCGAACGTCCTAGCAATGGGCGAGCGCGTTGTAGGACCAGGACATGCTAGAGAAATTGTTTCGGCATGGCTCGATACTTCTTTTGAAGGCGGTCGTCACGCAGTGCGAATCGAAAAACTTATGAAGCTAGAGGACTAAAACGATGGAGGGGAAGTAAGTGGATGCTCTAAATTTATGGGGACTTCAGTTGGAAGAACTTTTATCTGAAATCTCTGAGCAAATACATCTCGAACCAGGTGGATTTTTTGTAGTCGGTTGTTCTACTTCCGAAGTAGCTGGAAAACGCATTGGAACATCAGGAGCTTTGGAAATCGGCGAAACTTTATATAGCCCTCTAAAAAACTTTGCTGACAAACATCATTTACATCTCGCGTTTCAAGGGTGCGAACATATTAATCGAGCACTAACCATCGAAAAGAAGTCGGCAAAGCTATTTAACCTAGATCCTGTATCTGTCATTCCATCAGCACAAGCGGGAGGTTCGATGTCAGCATACGCCTATGAGCAGATGTCCGATCCCGTCGTCGTTGAAGAAATCGAAGCACAAGCTGGCATTGATATTGGACAAACATTGATCGGCATGCATTTAAAACGTGTAGCCATTCCAATTCGAACATCAATTGAAAAAGTGGGCAATGCAGTCGTCACAATTGCGACGACTCGTCCAAAGCTAATCGGCGGAGAGCGCGCCATCTTTTCTAAAACAGAGCCAGAAGAAGAAAATAATATAATATAAACCTAAAAGGGGACTAACTAATGGGACATGTTAAAACACAAACACTTACAGCTGAACTAAAACACGTAAAAGAAGACGAAGTAATTTACAACGCAATCATGGCAGAAAGAAGACGCCAACAAGCCAATATTGAACTTATTGCATCCGAAAACTTCGTCACAGAAGCGGTAATGGAAGCACAAGGTTCAGTACTAACAAACAAATACGCTGAAGGTTATCCAGGCCGTCGTTATTATGGTGGTTGTGAACATGTTGATATCGTTGAAGATGTTGCGCGTGAACGCCTGAAAGAAATTTTCGGTGCTGAATATGCCAACGTTCAACCGCACTCTGGTGCACAAGCAAATATGGCAGTGTATTTCGCGGCATTAGAGCCAGGAGACACGATTCTTGGTATGAACCTTTCACACGGCGGTCACTTAACACACGGTAGCCCAGTGAATTTCTCAGGAAAACTATACAACTTTGTTGAATACGGCGTAAGCAAAGAAGACGAGCGTATCGACTATGAAGATGTACGTCAAAAAGCACTCGAACATAAACCGAAAATGATTGTTGCGGGCGCAAGTGCATATTCAAGAACAATAGACTTCGCGAAATTCCGTGAAATCGCTGATGAAGTAGGCGCTTATTTATTCGTTGACATGGCGCATATCTCAGGTCTAGTTGCGGCAGGTGAACATCCAAACCCAGTTCCACACGCCCATTTTGTTACATCAACAACACATAAAACACTACGTGGACCACGCGGCGGATTTATCCTAAGCACGGAAGAGTTTGGTAGAAAATTGAACTCATCAGTATTCCCTGGCGTTCAAGGCGGCCCGTTAATGCATGTAATTGCTGCAAAAGCAGTTGCATTTGGTGAAGCGCAAAAACCTGAATTTAAAGCCTACGCACAGCAAGTGAAGAAAAACGCAGTTGCACTAAGCGAAGCACTCATTGAAGAAGGAATTGATATCGTTTCAGGTGGAACTGATAACCATCTACTTCTATTAAACCTTCGTTCTCTTGGAATTACAGGTAAAATTGCAGAAGCGGTATTGGATGAAGTCGGAATTACCGTTAACAAAAACACAATTCCATTCGATACAGAAGGTCCATTCGTGACATCAGGTATCCGTATCGGTACTCCTGCAGTAACAACTCGTGGATTTGAAGAAGAAGAGATGAAAGAAATTGCTTCAATTATTGCAAGCCTTCTTAAAAATCACGAAGATGAAAACGTGAAAAAAGAAGCCTTGGAACGTGTTATCGCATTAACAAATAAATTCCCGCTTTATAACTAATTAATAATGGGCCACTTTCATTGAAAGTGGCCTGTTTTCTATGCCTGTGAAAAGTTGTTAAATTTTGAAAAAAACCGATGAATCTATACAGGTAAATAAAGTTGCTTCATTCATAAGAAATAAACAAGGCGCAGTTTCCATACTTCTGTATCAGGTTATAACCAATTCTGTTATACTAAATTGGATATTTCAAAAGGAGCGAATTCGAATGCCAAAAGTACATGTTTTAGATCATCCATTAATTCAACACAAATTAACGTATATAAGAGATATAAACACGGGAACAAAAGAGTTCCGCGAGTTAGTTGATGAAGTCGCAACGCTCATGGCTTATGAAATTACACGCGATCTGCCATTGACAGAAGTAGAAATCGAAACGCCAGTCCAAAAAGGGCCTTCCAATGTATTAGCGGGGAAAAAACTAGGAGTTATCCCTATTTTACGCGCAGGTCTTGGCATGGTCGAAGGAATTCTTAATCTCATTCCAGCAGCGAAGGTAGGACATATCGGACTTTATCGTGATCCAGAAACACTTCTTCCTGTCGAATATTACGTAAAACTTCCTTCTGACATTTCTGAACGCGAGCTAATTTTAGTTGACCCAATGTTAGCAACAGGCGGTTCTGCAATCGAAGCAGTCAACTCATTAAAAAAACGCGGCGCAAAAAGCATTCGGTTTATGTGTCTAATCGCAGCTCCAGAAGGCGTAAAAGCAATGACAGATGCTCACCCTGACGTTGATATTTACATCGCGGCACTGGATGAAAAGTTAAATGAACACGGCTATATCGTCCCAGGTCTCGGCGATGCAGGCGACAGGTTATTTGGAACAAAGTAATTGATTGGGGGAAGTGCTGTGAAAAAGAAATGGAAAGTGATGACCATTTTTGGTACTCGACCAGAAGCCATCAAAATGGCTCCTCTCGTTTTGGAACTTGAAAAACATCAAGAAGACATCGAGTCCATTGTTACAGTTACAGCTCAACATCGTGAAATGCTTGACCAAGTACTCGAAACATTCAACATTACACCCGATTACGATTTAAACATTATGAAAAACCGTCAAACGCTTGTGGACGTTGCAACGAGAGGGCTCGAAGGACTCGATGCAATTATGAAAGAAGCGAAACCAGACATAGTCTTAGTTCACGGCGATACATCGACAACTTTTATCGGCAGTCTTGCAGCGTTTTACAATCAAATTGCCGTTGGACTTCTACAAGTATTACCTGTACATAGTAAATAAATATTCATAGTTGGGTGCACTCCTTCTCTACTAGAATAGCCCATTTATTTAAAACGGGCGAACTTAATGCATAGCAGAGATGACCCCCATT
>Ga0181466_1000235_pt1 | contig 18886 bp, 21 predicted proteins | sample InSIn4gowninarea_FD_119078 | JGI IMG/M metagenome (GOLD analysis project Ga0181466, IMG submission 119078) | Clean room microbial communities from NASA Spacecraft Assembly Facility at Jet Propulsion Laboratory, Pasadena, California, USA -... ... | reverse complement strand
ATGGGAATAGACAAGCCAGATATTCGTTTTGTTATTCACTATAATATTCCTAAAAGTATAGAAAATTATTACCAGGAAACTGGTCGTGCGGGCCGCGATGGTCTGGAAGGAAAATGTATTCTTTATTATTCTCACAAAGATGTTTCTAAATTAGAACATTTGATGCGCGATAAGCCTTTGAGTGAGCGGGAAGTTGGCGCACAATTGATAAATGAAACAGTAAGTTTTGCAGAAAGCAGTGTGTGCCGGCGAAAAATATTATTACATTATTTTGGTGAAGATTGGGATACCAGTAAATGTGCGGACACCGGTGGATGCGATAATTGTACACCTAAAGAAAAGATAGAGGCAAAAGACGATGTAGTAAAAGTACTCAAGGTTATTAAAGCGTTGGATCAGGCATTTACCATTGATTACGTGGTCAATGCTGTCATGGGCAGGTTGACGCCGCAAAACCAAATGTACAGGCACAATACTTTACCGGTATTTGGTAGTGGTAAAGAACAGGATTTTCATTATTGGAACAGTTTGATCAGGCAAATGCTACTGGCCAATCTGATTGTAAAAGATATAGAAGAATATGGGCTTCTTAAATTTACACCAACATCAGAAAGTTTCTTAAAGAAGCCGGAAAGTTTTCAGATAGTTCTAAACAATAAATTTGAAGATGCCAATGCCGAAGATGATGAAGAGGCAGATGCTCCTTCAGGAGCTGTTGGTGCCGCTGCCGATGATAAGTTATTCGAAATGTTGAAGGCCTTACGTCAAAAAGAATCCAGGAAGAAGAGTTTACCGCCATTTGTATTATTTCTTGAAAACTCATTGCAGGATATGGCTACAATGTACCCTACCACATTAAAAGAATTAGAAAAATGTCAGGGAGTTAGTGTTGGAAAAGCATTGAAGTATGGTAAGCCATTTGTAGAGTTGATTTCTAAATATGTAGACGAAAATGGAATAGAAAAGCCGGACGACTTTATCATGAAAAGCGTGGCTAATAAAAGCAGCAATAAAATTTTCATTATTCAAAATGTTGACAAAAAAATTCCTTTGGAAACCATTGCTAAAACAAAGGATTTGCGGTTAGATGCTTTGTTAGAAGAGATGGAAACAATTGTTGCCAGTGGCACTAAACTCAATTTGGGTTATGCCATTGATGATATGCTGGATGAAGAGGAGCAGGATGAAATCATTGACTATTTTCGTAGCTGCGAGACTTCTTCTTTGCAGATTGCCCAGGAAGAGTTAGCAGACGGTGGCTATGAATGGGAGCAATTAAAGATTATGCGTATTAAGTTTTTGAGTGAGTATGGTAATTAATTCTCCTCACTGATTTTAAAATTATAAACCCACAAATAGTTTTCTGTGAGTTTTTTGTTGCCGGTTTCTTACAATGAAGTGTCTGCAGAAACAATCACACTCATTTTAGGCGCGATAATAAAATTTACTATTATTCAGGCTTTTTCTTATGGAAGTTTCAGGTGATCGGTTACGATCATTTGCGTGAAATAATTATGGAAAAAAAGCAACAGGTTTTAGTAGGTATCATAAAAAGGCCCTCAATGTTTTGATTAAGTCTGCTGTAGAAGACATTATAAAATCTGTTGTATTGTCTGGACGAAATGATTATTAATAATATATCTACTTATATAATAGATGAATCTACTAAAGAAGAACTTTTTTTATTTAAAAAAATCAAAGTATAAATATTCTACATATATTTGGTAACCCTAACAAGGCAACATGGCATCTTAATTGTTTTAGATCAATAAATTGTCTGTCTGATGGATATCAAAGCATTTGAACCTACATTAAGTAATTCTTACGGCTATCTAAGTGTAGCCGCAAATAATATTGGCAGGCTTACTTTAAAAGTCTTTGATACCAATGGCCGTATTGCTAAAAAAGTTTATAAAGATATTATTTCAGGTGTTCAACAATTAGATTTAAACATCAGTGACCTATCCGACGGCACTTATATTTTAAATGCATTTAATGGAGATACATTTATTAAGTCTTTTAAATTCGTTAAACAGTAAAATGTGATTTTTTTATTAGTAAGACCCGCTTTTTTGCGGGTTTTTTTATGTTGAAGATTCAAGTATTTCGACTTATTTTCTCCACCACTTATCCGTTATCCTTTATTGTTTTGTAATTTTTCATTTAGTTTTAAATTATCTATTGTTTATAATTTTTTTTATGTCAATTCCTGTTGTAGACCTTGCTGAATTTTTAAGTGGTAATGCCAACTCTAAAGCTGCCTTTGTACAAAAACTAGGAAAGGCATACGAAGAGGTTGGTTTTGTGGCAATAAAAAATCATGGGATTCCTGATGAATTCATCGCACAGATATATGAATATGTTCAGCAATTTTTTTCGCTGCCTTTGCAAATAAAAATGAACTATGAAATTGAAGGCCTGGCAGGTCAAAGAGGTTATACAAGTTTTGGACGTGAACATGCTGATAAGCAAAAGTGGTGAAAGCCCTGAGATAAAAGTGCTCATTCCCCTTATTAAAAACTTTGGAAACATACTGGTCGGTATGGCGGGAAACAGTAACTCTTACCTGGCGCTGCAGTCCACCTATTTTTTAAATACTACGGTAAGCAAAGAAGCCTGTCCAAACAACCTAGCACCTACCAGCAGTACTACCGCTCAGATGGTAATGGGTGATGCACTTGCAGTTTGCCTGATGGAAAAAGCCGGATTTAATGGTCAGGATTTTGCTAAATTTCATCCTGGCGGCAATCTTGGCAAGAGATTGTACTTAAGGGTAAAAGATTTATATACTTTCAATGCTAAACCTGTGGTATTACCATCAGCAAGCTTAAAAGAAGTAATTGTACAAATTACCAAAGGCCGGTTAGGAGCTACAGCAGTGGTGACGGCAAAAGGACAAATGATTGGTGTAATTACAGACGGTGACCTAAGACGAATGTTGGAAAGCGCAGAATCACTGGTAAATATTAAGGCAGAAAACATAGTAACCAAAAATCCAAAAACAGTTTTATCCGATGAACTGGCTGTTAATGCGCTTGAAATTTTAAGAAGCAATGACATTAGTCAGCTCATTGTAATAAATAAACAAAATCAATATCTTGGTATGTTACATTTGCACGATATTGTAAAAGAAGGAATTGTATAATTCCAAATAAACCGTTTCATCAACATATACAATGAACAACAATCATTACGTAGCTATTATAGCCGGCGGTATTGGTAGCCGCTTCTGGCCAAAAAGCAGGGTGGGCTATCCAAAACAATTTCTTGATATTCTCAATACAGGCAAAACACTTATCCAACATACATTTGAACGTTTTCAACAGTTTGTGCCAACTGAAAACATATTTGTAGTTACCTCAAACGAATATACCGATATCGTTGCCGAACAACTGAAGGAAATAAAAACAGAAAATATAGTATCAGAACCAAGCCGCAAAAACACGGCTCCATGTATTGCCTATATATCCTTTAAAATTTTAAAGAATGATCCTGATGCTACATTAATTATAGCGCCTGCCGACCATTTGATACTAGATAATCCAGCATTTGAGCAGACTTGTCAAAGCGCTATTGAATTTGTAGAAAAACACGATGCACTGGTAACATTGGGTATCAAACCCACTTATCCAAATACTGGTTACGGCTACATACAATATGAAACAGAGACATCGGTAGAAGACAACGTATTTAAAGTAAAAACATTTACCGAAAAACCAAACCTTGAACTTGCAAAAACATTTTTACTAAGTGGAGATTTTCTTTGGAATGCGGGAATTTTTATCTGGAAGGCAAGCACCATCATCAAAAGATTTGAAATGCACCAACCTGAATTGCATGAGATATTTGCGGCGGAAAAAGATAAACTTAATACTGCAGAAGAGAAAGAAGCGATAGACAGAATTTATCCTTTGTGTTCCAGTATTTCTATTGATTATGCTGTAATGGAGAAAGCCAATAACGTATATGTTATACCCAGCAGTTTTGGCTGGAGCGATTTAGGTACCTGGGCCAGTGCTTATGATAACCTCGAGAAAGATTATCTCGGCAATGCAATAGCCGGTGATACTGTGATGGTAATAGACTCTACCCAATGCATGATATCTGCCCCACATAACAAACTGCTCTTATTACAAGGATTAAACGACTTTATTGTTGTAGATACAGAAGATGTTTTATTGATTTGTAAAAAAGACAAAGAGCAGGAAATTAAAGAATATGTAGCCGAAGTAAAAAGAAATATCGGAGAAAAGTTTTTATAAAAGATGCATAAAAAAAGAAGAAGCCGGCGCATATTTGCCGGCTTCTTCTTTTGTAATAATAGCGGCAAAAAAATTAAAACGAAAATCAACACGTACTGAAATACACTCTTTTATAAGCCTTAAAACAAACTATTATAAATAATTTAAAAAAGGTATTTAAACTGCCAAAATCGAGTTAAAACAATTTATTTAACTATATACCTTGGCGAGGTGCAGTAATATTGAAAATCAAAACAGATTTTAAATTGCTTCGAACTATCCTTAAAATATTCCTTCTTATTGTTGTAATAATTTTTACAAAAACCAAAGGCGAAGCACAAAGTATCTCTGTTAGCGGCACAGTTTATGACATCAGTAAAAAGATACCTATTCCCTTTGTTAGTGTTATAAGTACTGCTGGCCAGGGAACTGTTACAGACTCTTTAGGAAGATACACTATTGCAGTAAAAGAAACAGACTCTTTATTCTTTTCTTATCTTAATAAAGCTACACCAAAATATCCTGTCGCCTCTATCAAAAACATGGAAGCATTTGATATTTCAATCTTAAAGAAAGTACAGGAACTTCCCACTGTTTTTATCAAACAAAGAAATTACCGGATGGACTCGCTTCAAAACCGGTTGGAATACGATAAAATTTTTAATTATAAAAAACCTGGTATTAGCACATCTATCAATCCCGGCCTGGCTGTAGGTCTTGACCTTGATGCGTTTATAAACATGTTTAGTTTCAAAAAAAATAAACGCATGGCAGCTTTTCAAAACCGTCTCATACTGCAGGAAAAAGAAAGCTACATCAACCATCGTTTCAACAAAGGACTGGTGACTAAATTAACAGGATTACGATCACCCAAAATAGATAGTTTTATGGCTGAGTTCAGGCCAACAATAGAAATGGTGCAACAGTTTAATGACCTTGAGTTTGGCCAATTTATAATGGAATCATACAAATATTATAAAGCTGGAATTAAACTTGACAAAACCGCTTTTAGAAAAGAAGGAGAATACAGCACCGAAAATTAGCCGGCACTCTTTCTAAAAATTATTCTGGTCATCACTTTCTCTCAGATTTTCTCTTTCATCACCACCCAGGCTGTAATAACTGTTTTCTTCGTCTTCTTGTCCCAGGGCTTCGCTTTCACTACCTTCCAATTCCGCATCAGGTATATCAAGGTCACGACCAGTTCTTGGCTCCCATCCACGTGCTCTTAGTTGTTCATCTTCATCCATGTCCATGTCACCATCTCTGGGACCTAACAGTTGCAAATCTTCTGCAGTCACATCTGCATCTGTACCGGCAACCATGTCAATATCTTCGCCTTCTTCCTCCGGCACTTGTGTAAAGTCAGGTTGCAACTCAGGAGTACTGTTTAGATTTTGAAGATGCTCCGGACTGATTGTATTTGAGCGTGTAAGATTTTCTACATCCACATCTACGCGACCAGAATTATTTTCTGGGTTCAAAATATCATCTTTTGCAGGATAATGCGGATAACCCGGAAAGTCCTGATCGATCTTTTCATCGTTAGATTCTTCTACCTCTTTTGGCGTATCTATCACTTCATCAGGGTCATTTGTGGCCGGCTGAGGTTTACCATTTGTTTCTTTAGGATCGTTTTCTAATGACATAGTCTTTTGTTTTTTAACTACATATAAAAATAATGTGCCGCCCAAACGGTGTAAAAAATGGTTTTTTACTCAGACCCTTTTCCTTAAGAATAAATAAAAGCAGAAATAATAAAACAACTAATAAATAAGATAGTTGCACAAAAACCAGGGTTGCAGCTATTAAAACAGGGTTATAACATCATTCTACAACCTCTCATCCACAATTAAGCTGGCATATTTTATGAAAAAGATATTTAACAAAAATTATAAATATGAAAATTATAAGCACAAAAACACACGGAATACTAGATTATCTGCTTGGTATTATTTTAATAGCCTCGCCCTGGATTTTTGGATTTGCAGATGGTTCTGCAGCACAGTGGGTTCCTGTCATTTTAGGCATTGCAGCATTAGTGTATAGTTTAATGACTAATTACGAATTTGGAGTGTTTAAAACTATTTCAATGAAAACACACCTGACCCTTGATATGATATCAGGTGTCTTGCTGGCTGTTTCTCCCTGGTTATTTGGTTTTTCAGACGTTGTCAGTACCCCTCATGTAATCCTTGGAATTTTAGAGATAGGAGCCGCAATGATGACAAAAACATCTCCATCCATCTCTAAGTTTACAAACGGAAGTCATAGTCACGCAATGTAGCATTTGATGCATTTATAAAATAAAAGGGGCCCCTAAGCCTCTTTTTTTATTTTGAAAATATGGCATGCTTTTATAAGTTACTGAAACCAGATTGTAATGCTTTCAGAAAAACATCCACGTAAAATGAATAAATCTGCAGTTCCAACCAATATGTTTACAGTAGCGCCAGGCGTTTGGGGAAGAAAGGATGTATTTGTTAACTTTTACATGATTCAAGACCAGCACGATGATAAATGGGTTTTAGTAGATAGTGGCCTAAAATGGTCTGCATCAAAAATAAAGGAGATGGCTGAATATTTATTTGGCGCTGAAAGTGTACCAAAAGCCATTATACTTACACATGGCCATTTTGACCACGTAGGGTCTGTAGGAAAACTGGCAGAAGAGTGGGAAGTTCCTGTGTATGCACACCATTTAGAAATACCTTATCTGACAGGAGAATCAGATTATCCACCCGCCGATCCTACCGTAGGAGGAGGATTGATGGCTACCATGTCTTTTTTGTATCCAAAAAGTCCCATTAATATCTGGCGGTATATCAAAGTTTTGCCTCCTAACGGTAAAATACCGGTATTAGCTGAATGGCGATACATAGAAACACCAGGCCATTCGCCAGGACATATTAGCCTCTTTAGAGACAGCGACGGAGTTTTGATAGCTGGGGATGCATTTGTAACAACTAATCAGGAATCGGTCGTTTCTGTCATATTTCAGAGCAAAATTATTTCTGGCCCTCCAAAATATTTTACACCTGACTGGGTTTCCGCCAGATTTTCGGTAAATGAACTGGTGAAACTACACCCTAAAACTGCAGCAACGGGTCATGGTCAACCTATGAGGGGCAAAGAATTGCAGGAAGCACTGACAGATCTCAAAGATAATTTCTATAAAAAATCAATTCCGGAGCAGGGAAGATATATCCCAAATCCCGCAACCTTTAGCGATAGCGGGATAGTTTATCTGCCTCCAAAAAAATTTAATAAAAACGAAATGGCAATAAAAGCATTCAGTTTAACAGCAATTGTAACATTGGCACTTATGTGGACCAAACATAAAAAAGCAAAAAAACAGATCGAATACGACAACCAGATTGAGGTCGAGTATAATTATTAGAAATTAAAATTTAGTGATTAACAGGCAAGCTACAATCAAAAAAGACAATCTTTTGAGACTGACTTTTTAAATTTTATAATCAAATTTTTTATCCTATCAAACCTGCAGCACGACTAATGTCGAGCATACGATCAATCGGCTTTTTAGCGGCTAACCGCAATTCTTCGTTCATTATAATCTCAGGAGTTTCATACTCCATGCACAGGTATAGCTTTTCCAGCGAGTTTAGCTTCATATAGGGGCAGTCATTGCAGGCGCAGTTAGTGGTAGGTGGTGCGGGAATGAAAGTCTTACCAGGAGCTTCTTTTTGCATCTGGTGAAGAATGCCTGTTTCAGTAGCCACAATATACTCATTGTACGGTTCGGTCACTGCATACTTTAACAGCTGGGTAGTACTGCCAATAAAATCAGCCACCCGCAGCACAGCTTCTTCACACTCAGGATGGGCAATTACCTTAGCTTGTGGATGACGGACTTTTAACCTGGTTATTTTCTCGAGGCTAAATATTTCGTGTACCATACACGCGCCATTCCACAACAGCATGTTACGGCCGGTTTTTTTGTTTAAAAAACCACCTAAGTTTTTATCAGGTGCAAAAATTATTTTCTGCTCTTTTGGAAGACTGTCTAAAATAGCTTCTGCATTACTGCTTGTACAAATGATATCGCTCAATGCTTTTATATCAGCTGTACAATTGATATAACTGATAACAAGGTGATCAGGATGTTTTTCTTTAAAAGCTTTGAACTGGGCTGCCGGCGCACTGTCTGCCAGAGAACAGCCGGCTTTTAAATCGGGAAGCACCACTTTTTTTGACGGATTTAAAATCTTGGCAGTTTCAGCCATAAAATGTACACCCGCAAATACAATTATATCTGCATTGGTTGATTGCGCTTTTTGGGCCAGCCCCAGACTGTCGCCCAGAAAGTCTGCCACATCCTGTATATCCGGCTCCTGGTAATAGTGCGCCAGCACAATGGCATTTTTTTCTTTTTTTAATCTTTCTATTTCAGCAAACAAATCTATGTGCACATCAATCTCAATATCGAGAAAGCCTTTTTCTTCAACTTTACTTTTTGCTTCACCTATGTTCATAACTCTTGTATTAGATTCTATAATACATTATTTATAAATAAACCTATTACTATTACGACTGTTAATAGCGGGATAACTTTTATAATTAACTTTTGCAAATGTAGAGGGTGTTGCTTTATCCACCCTTATTCACATAACCTCCACAGCGATTCTTACAATAAAATTAAGGATTTTGAATGTTTACCAACATCTGGGGATTAGCAGTCAGGTGAATAACGAAAAGGATAAAAAGAACAGTTGGGTATGTTAACGGAGCAAGGATAATTAGTGTCTTTTTTTCGGTTTTAAGGCTTAGCACCAAAAAAGCAACAAGTTCTGCTCAAACTTTCCCCCTTAAGATATTAATATGAGGAGCCTTTTCCACAGTTTTTTACGTTCTTAACATTGCCCTGTGGAAACAAAAAATTTTGAAAATCAGTATTTTAATGGTAGTGATGTACTTATTAACACGTAAGAATTGTGCCAACATTTCTATAAGTTAGCAGGAATAAGGGTTTTGTAAGGTTTTCCACATTTGTATACACAATATATTCCCCTATTTTTGCGTCCACTTTAAAAGTTATATAATTATTATGTCGGTTATTCAAAAGATCAGGGATAAATATGCCGCGTTAGTGATTGCGGTAATTGCCCTCAGTTTAATTGGTTTTATTTTAATGGATGCCTTTGTAGGCCGTGGTAAAGGTGCCTCTAATGCTAATGGCAGTGTTGGTAAAGTAAACGGCGAGAAAATTGAGCGGAATGATTTTGAAAAGAAAATCAACCTGCAGCAGGCTATGTACGGCCAACAGGCTCCTCAACGCGAGCAGTTAATTAGCAGCGCCTGGGAACAAACGGTTGATGAAATTGTGATGAAGCAGGAATATGAAAAACTGGGTCTTCAGTTTTCGGCTAAAGAATTAAATGATGTGCTTTTTGGTGCTAATCCACCCCAGTGGTTGAGCCAGCAGTTTACCGATCCACAGACCGGCCAATTCAATGTGGCACAAGCCAAACAGTACTTTGCCCAAATAAAAAAGCAAAAAAATAATCCAAACCTCGAAATGTTTAACGAGGCTTATATTATGCCTACCATTAACCAAAGCCTTCGTATGAAGTATATGGCTTTGTTGGGCGAAAGCTCTTACGTACCAAAATGGATGGCAGAAAAAACATTATCTGAGCAAAATGCCGTTGCCTCTTTTTCTTATGTAAATGTTCCTTATACAAGTGTATCTGACAGTGCTGCAAAAGTTACTGATGCAGACATTACCGCTTATATGAATAAACACAAAGAAATGTTTAAGCAGGACGAAGCAACCCGTTCGGTCGCTTATGTAGCTTTTAATGCCTCAGCCTCTGCTGGAGACAGCACCAAAATTTTCGGACAGCTCAATAACATGATAGCCGAGTTTGCTGCTGCCCCAGATGCTGAAACTTACCTGACAAGAGTTGGTTCTGACCTTCCATATTACAACGGATATACCCTGGGTTCAAAAATGCAGGTGCCTAATGCAGACACTATTAAAAGTCTTGCTAACGGCCAGGTATATGGTCCTTATATAGATGGCGCTAACTACACCATTGCAAAAATGATAGATCGCCGTAACATGCCAGACAGTGTAAAGGTTCGTCATATATTGATTAAAACAGCCGAAAGAGGTCAGCCTACTTTGGCTGACAGCATTGGTCAAAAAAGAATAGACAGTATAGCTGCAGCAGCAAAAGCCGGGGCAGATTTCAATACACTCGTGACCAGATATTCAGACGACCAGGGTAGCAAAAACACAAAAGGTGAGTACACGTTTACCTCTCAGCAATTTGCTAACCTAAGTAAAGAGTTTGCTGAAGTAGCTTTTTATGGCAATGCAGGCGACAAAAAAGTAGTAAAAGTAGATAACCAGGCCTACAGTGGTTACCACTACATAGAAGTACTTGAGCAAAAGAAAATAGAGCCGGCTTATAAAATAGCCTATCTGGCCAAAGCTATTGAAGCAAGCCAGGAAACCATTAATAATGCCAACAACCTTGCTGCCCAGTTTGCTGCAAACAGCCGCGACCAAAAGCAGTTTAACGAAAACGCAGCTAAACAAAATTTATCGGTTTTGACTGCTCCAGATATTAAGCAAAACGATTTTCAGGTTCCTGGCCTGGGCGATAGCCGCCAGTTTGTACGTTGGGTGTATGAAAACAAAGCCGGTATAGTGAGCGAACCTTACGAAATTGGCGATAAATATATTGTTGCTGTTGTAACAGGCATTTCTGACAAAGGCCTGATGAATGTTGCCAAAGCACGTGCTACTGCTGAGCCTTTGATCATCAATGAAAAAAAAGCGCAACAAATTATTGCCACCAAATTTAAAGGTGGTAATACAATAGAGCAGATAGCTCAAAATGCCGGCGCAAGTGTACTTCGTGCTGATAGTGTCAGTTTTGCACAACCATTTATACCAAACATTGGTAACGAACCAAAAATTGCCGGCGCAGCTTTTAATAAGAGCGTGCAAGGCAAAGTGAGTGAACCAATTGCCGGAAACACCGGAGTATTTGTTATTAAAGGCGAAAATATCTCTGCCCTACCAAACACAAATATGAATGTGGAAGACCTTCGCAAGCAAATGGAAAACCAGGAAAAACAAATGGGTGGTTACCGCAGTATAGAAGCTTTGAAAAAAGCAGCTACTATCAAAGACAACCGGTTTGATTTTTATTAATAGCAGCTTTTAAATAATGGAAAACCCTGTCAGTTATGGCGGGGTTTTTTTGTTATCAAACAGTTGTATTTTTTGTCATCTTTGGTGGCGACGCTCCTTTCCACAATATATTCATTGGTCAGCTTTTTTTATGTTTTGCTACTATTAACCTAAGCTTCTAATCTCTCAATTTTTGACTATCAGGGTCTTTTATTCAACAAAAGTTTCATACAAAGGATTAAAAATGAGTAAAAGGGCAAATTTCAATTTTGAACCTTTACGGCTCTGCTGCAATTCCGTGCGTCTTTGCTTTAAACGCACTTCAGCTTACTCCAAAAACCTATTTTTAGCAATTTCACAATAAAACAATGTTTCAATGCAACAAATCAACCTGTAACTTTGATAAAGCATTATGGAAAATATAATTATAAATAAAGTTGCCGAAAGTGCACTTACTACTATAGACCTCGAAGAGTATTATCCAAAAGGTGAAACCGCTGTATTTGACCTCAAAGACCATTTGTTTATGGGATTGATTCTGAAAGAAAAAGATTTCAGAGCCACTCTTCAAACTTTTGACTGGAACCAATATCTCGGCAAAAATGTAGCCATCACCTGTTCTGCAGATGCCATCATTCCTATCTGGGCTTATATGCTGGTAGCTACCAATCTGCAACCTGTTGCAAATGCAGTAGTATTTGGTGAAGAGAAAGACATCTTAGCTGCACTGCTTTTAAGAAACATGGCCAGCATAAAAGGAGAAGATTTTGCTGATAAAAGAGTAGTTGTAAAAGGGTGTGGAGATGCACCAATACCGGCAGCAGCTTATGTAGAGATAACCAATAAACTAAGGCCACATGTAAAAAGTATTATGTACGGAGAACCCTGTAGCACCGTTCCTATCTTTAAAAGGAAATAACCCAAAAAATGGACGTTGAGCAACTTCGTGAATATTGTCTGACCAAAGAAGAGGCTGAAGAGTGTTTTCCGTTTGGACCAGATATACTGGTGTACAAAGTCAATGGAAAAATTTTTTTGCTTGAATTTTTAAATCAGCAACCAATACAGTTTAATGTAAAATGCGATCCTGAAAAAGCGCTGGAGTTGAGGGAGCAGTTCTCAAGTATTCTTCCCGGCTACCACATGAATAAAAAATACTGGAATACAATAATTATCGACGGATCTTTATCAGTAAAGCAGCTTCAGGGTTTTATTGACGACTCTTATAATCTTATTAAAACAAATGGTAAGACTATGGTTAACAAGTAAAAAAGGTTAATAAATCCTTTTTTCCATTACTATAAATTCTAACGGCATTAGCGGTAAGCCAAATTTTTTACTATCGTCAGGAAAGGGTTTTGTAAGGCCGGTATCTATAAAACCACGTCTTTTATACCACTCAATCAACTCTGTCCTGCCAGATATAACGGTCATTCTGATGGTTGTAATTTCCAATAATGTAGCTTCCTTTTCAGCCTCTGACAATAATAACTTTCCGATACCTTTTGCCTGCAATTCCGGCGATACCGTCAGCATGCCCAGGTATAAAGCATTATCTTGTTGCTCCAGCAACATGCAGGCTACAATTTTTTCATTGTCTGTATAGGTAATAATGGAGGTATTTTCTTTATTTATCAGATTATTGAGTTCTTCATCATCTATCCGTATGCCTGTTAATAAATCTGATTCATAAGTCCATCCTTTTTTTGCAGATTCGCCGCGATAAGCAGCGTTGACAAGTTGATTGAGTGCAGGTATGTTTTGTGTTGTTGCTTTAGAAAAAATAGGCATATTTTATTTTACAAATATTCCTCAAAATTAGCTTCTTATTGGTTCAATAGTTGAAAGCGTCAGGTAGTTTTTGATAAAATCCTAGGTAAAAAAACTACTCGTTCTTTTTCTTATTCAACTTCGACAGTTTGTCTCTGTCAATAACATATAGTGTTGATTTCACTTCTTTTGTTTCTTCGCAGGCAAAATATACTTTACCATCATCTCCATAACTTACACTTTCAACCTGCCAGTCCCAGGCTTTATCAGCCAGTTCTATTCGCTCCATTGTGCCGGAGAAAAAATTGTTTCCAGAGAAATTTTTAAACAATAATATAAAAGGATATTTATGACCTTTGTGATAACCACATAATGCAACTTCATCTTTTGTGGCATTGATAGCAGCATCTGTAATGAGACCTTTGGAATCAAAAATGGCTATAGAACGGGCCGTGTAATTGCCGGCAGTTTTTGGCAATGAAAAAAGTTCTGTTTGTTGGTCTTCCCTTCTTTTTGTAAAAAGATAAAGAGAGTCACCAAAACCTAATAATGCTTCGCAATCGTAGTTGTTCTTCTTCTTTTTTTCCACCATCTGCGCATCCGAAAATTTAAAGACAATTGCTTCGCCATCCATTTCTACTGTTTTGTCTTTTCCTATGGCGGTCTTAGACACTTTTATAATTTGTCTTTCCTCGCGGTCTCCGTCATTATCACCTACATCACCAATATAAATAAAGTCATTATCTGCCGTGACAGCCTCTACGTCTATAGCTTGTATATTTTTAACGGTCACTTCCTGTTTAATGTCTACTTTACTATCTAACTTATAAACGTTAGCCTTTGGTTTGTCAGTTATTGCCCATAAATCTTTACCATCTGCTACTAAACCAGAAATTTCTGTGAGTGGTTTTTGAAGCTCTGCCTTTGAATCCAGTTCAGATTTTTTTTGGGTTTTATCCTTACAGGAAATTAAAAAACAAAGTACGGCAAGTAGCCGGGTAATAGTCATAATGATTTTTCATTCACCAGTAACATTATTATGCCATATTGATATAACGCAAATCAGAATAAATTACATATCAGGAAATGACCATTAAAGGATAATAAACGAAAAACAGCTTCAGGCTCAAAAAATGATCGGTAGCAGGTAAGCCAATGATACATTTGCTTTTAGAAGTGCAACAATATCTTCGGGGTTGGTAGCAGTAACAGGTAGCGTGTATAATGCCGTTTGTAACAGTAGCTTTTACAAGAATATGGTAATCAGGAATAGGTGAAAAAAATATGCTGAACCCATTAATATTGCGACCATTTTTGTCTCCTGCTTGGATAAGATTTAGTATAAAAATGAAGATTTGTTGCCAATGATTGTTTTAACTCTATTGGTATTGTTGCAAGGTTTCGTGCAAAATTTTTCAGGTTATTAATACCTTGACCTGCCCTTTGTACCCAAAAAAGTATCTACTGAGTATTTTCCGGGACCAAGTATAAAAAAACCGAGAAATATAACAAGATATATTACTGCCAGTTCCTTTTTACCAAAGGGATCAGTGGCATGGGCATAAAAAATAGCAACCAGCATTGTTATCATCAAAGGTATGGTAGCCAGGCGGGTAGCTAACCCTAATATTAATAAGATAGCGCAGGCAAATTCAGCAAAGACGGTTAACGCAAGAGACGGCACTTCGCCTATGCCAAACGGATCTGCAAAATGTGCATTTCCTGCCATGAGCATTTGCAACTTTGGCAATCCATGTGTAAGCATAAAAGCACCAATTGCAATTCGGGATAACAATAGCCAGATATTACTGGCATTGGTATTTATTTGTGTATTAAATGTTCTTTTCATTAGCATAATTTTTTTATTTATTACAATAGTTAGTCTTGGCGTTGGCTAAATTGCAATAAATAAGCCAGGACCTTGTTGAATAGTTTTTGTATGTATCCCAATTTTTTAAAATCGGAAGTTATAAAATTTTTGCTGCTGCCAACCCTTTAAAAGGGCTTTAAAAAAACATTACATAAGCAGGTTGATTTTTTTGGTTTAGTCGAAGTGTGCGACGCAACAGGATCTTAATAGAAATCCTGTTGCTGGCTACCCCAAAAATAACCGGTTCCATTTGTACGACCAGGCAAGATTGTACAGCTTTTGCTTTTGTTATTATAGCACAGTCAGGCCAGCATTTATACGATGACGTAACAGGCAAATATTTGCGCCAGCGCTCCCAGTATAAGTCCCCAATATATTTCAAACGGTTTGTGGTCAGAGACAATCAATCGTGAAGTGCATACAAGGCCTGTGATTAACATAGTCAAAGCTATTGGCGTACCCATTGGCTCACCAGATACCAGGCCTAATAATACCATATACGTTGCTGCTCCGCCAACAGCCAGGGCGTGCATACTTATTTTAAAATAATTATTGGTAAGTAGTGCAGCACTTGTAGCCAAAAATATTCCCAGAAAAAAAAAGGTCATCACTTCTGGAGTACCCTGCAAATTTCGGCTTATATAAAATGCCCAGAAGAAATAAATGATGGAGGCAACATACGGTATTATTCTTTCTTTTTGAGTGCGTAAAAAGATAGAATTGGCAAACTGCAGGCGCCATAATAAGAAAACGGTAATAGCCGGATAGAATGCAGTGATTAGAAATATGGAAACCAGCCGTAGCATTTTTTGCTGATGCTCAAAAACAGCAAAGGCGTACGGATGCACAAATATTACGTAGGCCGACACATACACCGGAATAAATAACGGATGAAATAAATACGAAAAAAACCGACCCAGCACCTTTAAAAACCGGGGCTGTGGAAGCGGGTAGTCATTTTTTTGTTCATCGGTATTAATAGCTAAGTCACTCATTAAAGTTGCTTCCTTAACCGGGCTACCGGCAAATTTAATTGTTCGCGATATTTGGCTACCGTACGCCGTGCAATGTTGTAACCTTTCTCTTGCAGCATATCGGTCAACTGTTCATCGCTCAGGGGCTTTCTTTTGTCTTCTGCCTCTATGAGGTTGCTGAGTATTTTTTTCACTTCACGGGTACTTACTTCTTCTCCACTGTCGGTGCTTAATGATTCGCTAAAGAAGAATTTAAGGCGGTAAGTACCAAATTCGGTCTGCACAAATTTACTATTGGCAACACGGCTAACCGTACTAATGTCAAGACCCGTCATCTCAGCAATGTCTTTTAAAATCATTGGCTTCAACGTTGTTTCATCGCCGGTCATGAAAAACTCTTTTTGGTAATTCATAATACTTGACATAGTACCAATGAGCGTCTGCTGGCGCTGTTTGATCATATCTATAAACCACTTGGCCGAGTCTATTTTTTGCTTGATAAAAAGAACCGCTTCTTTTTGGCGCTTGTCTTTTTTGCTGCCTTTTTCATAATCTTTTATCATGTCTCTGTAGCCTTCGCTAATGCGCAGGTCAGGCGCATTTTTGCTATTTAAAGTCAGCTCAAGCATACCATTGTTGTTGAATATAAAAAAGTCGGGAACTACATAACTTTCAGCTTTATTGACCTGACCCAGGTTGCCGCCCGGCTTTGGATTGAGCCTGATGATCTGATTAATGACATCTTTTAGCTGCTGGTCGCTCAGTCCCAGGCCACGCTGAATTTTCTCGTAGTGTTTTTTGGTAAACTCGTCAAAGTATTTCTCCAGCACCTGCATGGCTATCTCCACCTCTTTGCCTTCGCGGAGTTTGCGCTTTAGTTGTAGTATCAGGCATTCTTTCAGGTCGCGGGCACAAATGCCTGGCGGGTCAAAAGTTTGTATTTGTTTTATCAGTCCTTCTATTTCATTTTCGGATGATAAAATGTTTTGTCTGAAAGCGAGGTCATCAGAAATGGATGATATTTCTCTTCTCAAATATCCGTCATCATCTATGCTGCCTACAATCTGCTCGGCTATTTTTTGTGTTCTGTCGTCCAGCTCCATCATGCCAAGCTGGTTTAGCAACATTTCGTGAAAAGATGTTTCTACCCGTATCGGTATCACTTTTCCCTCGTCCATTTCAGGATAATTCTCGTCGCGAAGTTTATAATCGCCCACTTCATCGTCGCCCTCGGTTACATAATCGCTCAGATCAATATTGTCATAATCATCCGTGCTATTTTCCGATTCGTATTCGTCATCGGGGTCGCTTTTAAAATCATCTGCATCTTCAAATTCATCATGGCCATCTTCGCCTACCTCCAGTGCCGGGTTTTCTTCCAATTCTTCTTTTATGCGTTCTTCAAGATTGGCAGTAGGAACCTGCAGCAACTTCATCAACTGAATTTGCTGGGGTGATAATTTTTGTAATAGCTTTTGTTGTAATGATTGACTTAATGACATTTTTTACCTTTCTCCATCTCTGCAAAAATCGCAAAACAGATGTTTTAATTTTCCCAAAACTTGTTCTTAAAGGCCTTAACAAAGGCTTAGTACAATTTGGGGTAAATTTACATACAAATCTAAGCAACATGAGAGGACGGAGCATTTGTTTCTTTACTATTTTATTTGTATGCTTTTCTGCACACGCGCAGCAAACTGTTGCTCCAAAATCACCTCAGGCCGATACTACACAAACGTTTTCCGTCTCAAACACATTAATAATTATGAACCAGAATAACCCTCTGGTAAACATAGCTGTTAAAACTATACCAGCATCTTATTATACCAGCCAGCTGGGTTTTTTCTGTAAAAAAGAGTTGCAACTCCAAAAGGCCATAAAGTTTCCGGTAAAGTTTCGTTTAGGAAGTGTGGCTTATACAGACAAGATGGAGGGAAAGAAAACCGCCGCTACACTGCAATAGCAAAGTAGCTGTAAAAGCTGTTTAGAAAAAGCGGCTTTATTTTTTTGTTGGTCAGCAGAAAACCATTGATGAATCATTGGTGGCGACGCTCCGTTCAGCCCTGAAATCGCTATTGAACTTTGGTTTCCAATTTTAAATATTTCCTGTTATTATGGTCATTTCTCACATTTAAAGCCTTGAAAATTAATACTCAAAAAAAAGCGCCGCCCCATAATTACAGCAAAGAAAATGAAGTAAAACCATAGAAAGAACTAAAAACTTATGTAAAATGAAATGCACGACTTTAATTTATATTAAAGAAAATTCAGGTCTTTTTTTTTAGAGAGTAAAGTGGTTATAACTAACTAATGTTTGTACTTAGGTTTAAAGGACGTAACACAATTTGGGCAAGCGAAAAAATTTTAAAAAGGAGGTTGTTCTGCAACAGTCTCTTTTTTTATCAGTTTCATATAGTTTAGTACCGCTTTAATAGCACCATAAGAAACCTCTTCGCCTGCTTTTTCTTTTATAGCAGCAGACAATAGTTCGGGTTCAGCTGTTAAAATAGCAATTAGTTTATCAATCATTTCATTATTTACCAGGTCTGATAAATCAACTTCACCGGTAGTAACAAAAGTTGCAAGATGTCCTTCAATAGTGCTTTCAGAAAAGCCTCGTTCAGTAGCTATGTCTGCTATGGTTTTTCCGTGCTTAAACATTTGTAAGCTTATTTTGGCGCTTTCACCTTTTTCAGGTTTCCCGGCCTTTACGACTATCTCTTCCGGTGGTGGCGGTGGTTCTGATTTTTTATTCTTTTCTACAATCAACAATAAGTCATCAAGGGTTGTTTTTTCTGCAAGCGCTTTTGATAATTGTGCAGCTTGTTGAAGCTGTTGTTGTTTTCTAAATTATAACCATCGC
>Ga0181466_1000268_pt1 | contig 18897 bp, 29 predicted proteins | sample InSIn4gowninarea_FD_119078 | JGI IMG/M metagenome (GOLD analysis project Ga0181466, IMG submission 119078) | Clean room microbial communities from NASA Spacecraft Assembly Facility at Jet Propulsion Laboratory, Pasadena, California, USA -... ... | reverse complement strand
ATCCACCCCTAACTAGGCACACCTTCGTACTCCCACCCGTCAACTAACCGCCTCTTCCTACCCCTCTTGTTCTCGCGCCGATTCGCCGCACATTTGAGGAAGAAGGTCATAACAGCCAGCAAGAAGATAATGACGGCCGCCACCGTAGGCACAACCACAATCCTTGTGCGGTCCGTGTCGGTAGAAGGGAGATACGGACATGTTGAATTGAGGCCGACGACCCAGCAATCAGGGGTATTGATACTATTCAGGTTGACATATAAGACGTCGTCGTCACGGCGATCAGACTGCAGTGCCTCAAAGGCAGCGAAGAGGTGAGCGTTTTCGAGGGCCGTGTGCGGGACGCTGAAGCGGTAGGGTGGGGTGCAGCGAGTTTCTGCGCCTGCGTAATCTGAGGACTCGCTCGAGATGCGCCACGCGTAAGGGGAAGAAGGGTTGTGGCAGGCGACGCGGTGCGTTTCGCGGCAGTCGGTTGTACGCCAGCGGCTTGGGTAGGGCGATTTGGTCATGACAACGCAGCGGTTGATAGTGCGTTGGTCATCGCCTTGGGTGGCGTTCAGGGGCTCGCCGGGAGCAAAGGTCCAGAGAGTTGAGTGCACGTAGGCGGCGTATGGTAAGGGGTTGCGGTCGGCGGTTGTGCTGCTGAGGGTCTCGTTGAGCCAGGGTGTTGCACCGCAAACAGTGAGGTTGTTGATGGAGGCAATGGGCGACGTAAGGTCAGGATTTGAACTGACATCTAGCCCTGGCGCGGTTGAGACGGCCCACGACGAGTTTGATGCAGAGGTAACGGTCTCATCGGAAGGATTGAACAGACATCCTGATGTCACGCGGCCATCTGAGCCGACTGCCATTGCCTTCTGATTGAGTATCGTGTTTGGAGGGAAGATGTAGTCGGAGTCGCCAGCCACGTCATACTCTTTCATTTGCGTATCGACGTTGCCGTAGCTAGCGACTAGACGAAAGAGCTGTTTGAATTCTATGAAAGCCTCGGTCGGCCATCCGCTGTTCGTGTACAGCTCGCCCTGAGCATTCTCCGACACGTGATAGTATCCCTCCAGTGGGCGGTTACTCCACTCGACGTTGTACCAAGAATCGTTCAGGTTTGCGCGCTGATCAGATAGGAGAGTAGGCTTGTAGAGTTCGTCTGAGAGATTCCCTCTCAGCAAGTCACTAAGAAGCTGGCCCTGTTTAGGCAACTGGTCTTGGGAAACATTCGGCGCTTCACCGTTGGGGTTGGTAATGGAAGACGCGGCATGCACATTGAAGGCAAACAGTGTCAATGCAGCGCCGGTAGTGGTGGCAGTTGAATCTAGGAAGTCCGCCAGAATACCCGTGAGCAGATCCAATGTCGTAAGCGAAGTGCAATTGTAGTTGCCGATTTGCAAGAGCGGAGGCCCACTCGTACTGGGATAGTCGATAATAGTCGGAGTTGCTGCACTGGATTCTGCCGAAGACGTTGGTGAAGACGAAACTTGTACAACAGACGAAGATGTTGCTGACGACAGCTCGACAGCCACTGGCGTCGATATCTGTGTCTCTTGACGCTTCTGCGCTCCCGGTGGAAGAGGTATTGTTGACTGTGGTGCTTGTGCCATCACAGTATCACTTGAAGGCACTAATGTCTGCCCTGTACTGACTGGCACATCTCCATTACTTGAGCTGGCCCCATTTGATCGAGGGAGCTGTACAGGACACAAGCTCCATACTTGCCTTAGCGGATCCCAATAGGCGTCGACGGTGAACTTTCGAAATCCCACGGCTAATAAGTTCGAGAAGCACTTTTGAAAGGCATTATGCTCGTATCTATTACCGTTGAAGCAAGCTGCTGTCAACGAGACTGCCGGCATAGTCTGGAAGTCGATGGGAACGCGAAGTCCAACATCTCGCTGTGCCTGTTGCGTAGTCAGCCATCGTCATTGAGCCTCAGCATTCCACACATATCATGAGCCAAATACATCAAGTTACAGTAGCACGTGCATAGCAGTATTGGCGCCAGTCATGCAAGAATGTAGGCCCAGTATAGAGCGTGCCGGAACACAGCACGCAGCAGGCGTTAAGCGCGACTCACCCTGTATGCTTCACTCCAGGGCTGCACCCATCGCGTGTTCACAGCACTCTGATCCGGGTCATATAACCCATTAGCCGACATTCCTCCCGGTAGATGCAGACATCAACGATCCGAGGACGTAGCACGCACGGCTTGTGATAGCAGCAGTAGCAGCCAGATGAGCTGAAGAAGCCGCAACAAGCAATAACAATGAGTATCTTCAAAGACCCCTAACCTACGCCTTTGAAGCGTTTGTATACAGATGCCACGGGGTGAATTGATGATGTTAATTGATAAGATAGGATGAGATGATGTTCGTTCGGAGGCGGTTGGTCCCGTCCGGCCCATGGGGCAGAGACGCGACGGAGAAGCGACGTCACGTGACCCGACCGTATCTGATTTTCCCTCCAACCCCAATCCAGTTAACATTCTTATTGGCCAATCGTGACAAGAATGTGCCCATCACGAAGGGGAGAGAACAACACCGGTTTTGCCCCATCGTGTCTATGTGTCATCTGGTCTGTTTACCGTCTTCTACAAAAAAAAAAGGGCCGATGCCACTCGTATCTCGATCAAATGACACAAACTGCGTTACCGCTGTACATCTACGAGGCGCAAAAGTTGGCTTTTCCTGAGACAGGGCAGGGTAATCTTACACAAGGGCTTAATAACACGAGATGATATAGCTGGGGGATAGCGGTAAGGTATTCAGCCGCAAAGTACCGAAACCCGTGGTGCTGGCAGCCCGCGCAACCCAGTCGGTAAGCGAGAATGTCTGACATCACCCGTTCCGTCGACGACGACGACGACGACAACGACAGTCGATGACAGCAGAACATGCACTGGGGTTACGAGTGAGATGCGTCATGTCAACGCCCTAGAAAGAACAACAATGAGGACATCAATTAAAGAGCTGGGGCGATCACACGGACAGATGGAGATTGCTGGTGCATGACATGCTCCTCCTCCTCCTCCCAGGTGCATGCCGGTTACGCGTGCGCAAAAGACGTTACGGACACTGACCGCCGCTTGTAGCGCAGTGTTGCATCGGCGGTTTGGCGTCAAAGACACATGCAAGATGACCAGGACCTGTGTCTCTCGTCTCTTGGACACCGTCATACTTCCAAGAGTTCAGCGCGCAGGTGGATACATGCACTGCCGGTTTATCCAGCGCGATGGCCGGGGCCCGTTGGTCATGCAGGAACCAGAAAAAATGAGACACTGGGCGAGACAAGCGATGATGAGAGTCAGCAGGGCAATCGCACCATCGTCTAGTGATTGAGGGGGCAGATCTGTGGATCATGGGTGGCCTCAGTGTTTTGGCTCTGCTGCGAAGTACGGCTCCACGTAGTGGGGATGTACCTCTGATATGATACGTGTGTATGTTTTTAGTCAGGACATCGAGCCAGAGTACATGTCATGTACATGCAGGCTTCGTTTTTTCCCAAGGGGTAAGTGCAAAAAGGGGGGGTGGGCGCGATGCTCCGTAGCTGAACCACACAAAGCGTAACCGAGAAACGTGTCCTGCAAGTGACATCGGCTACAGTGACCTGCCCTGACAGCTACTAGAGTCGTGGGGCACATCCGTTTGGACTAGGGAGAGAAAAGGAAGTGGTGGCAGAAGTCGGTCCCACAGGACGTTTGCCAGCACATTCCGCACTGTTGCGGTCGGAGGGAGACGCAGACTCCACAAAGGCGTTTGACCTACCAACGTCTTCACCGCATCTAGTTTGGCACAGATAGCCCAGACACCCATGCTGCGCATCAACCGCCGAAAGCTCGAGGCTCGAGCTCTGATCGACGTTCAACCGCAGCAAACCTGTGCGTTTCACTAGGGCCATCCGCAACGGTGCTACGGTCCCAAAAGAAGTATGGGACTGAGATCAACCTCGTCTGCCACCTCGTTTTGACGGTTCGTGCTTTCTTTGCGTACTGATAGTCATGGCCTTTGCTCTCCGGAGGCTACGTGTTTCATGCACAATGCCTTACTGATAAGCCGCCACGACATCCTGGCAACAGTGTCCAGACAGCCATGATCCTGTACACATGTCTATGCAACATGGCATGGGGGGCCCTTTCCCGGTACCACTACGTCACAAACCGGGCAGAAAAACAAGAGTTTGAGTCCTATGCGGGGCGTACTCAGCTGCATGTACGGTACTAAGCTAGACGGTCGATGGAGCTGTCCGACAGATTGACAGGGGCAGGCTGGCCACCAAGAGACATGGTACCGGAGATAATCGTGGAAAGACAGCGTGTCTGGTGAGAAGAAGAAATCACAAGCAAGGCGGAAGAGAGGAGGGCTGGACTTATGACAAACGAAGCCAGTGTCCTTGAACCTGGAAGCGCCGAAATGGTAAGCCCCATTGCCACATCGCATAACAGGACTCTTTTAATCACGAACAAACACCAATACGAGAGTGTCCCATGATGACACCCGGTCTCTCCGGGCGCCTACTTACCCGAGATCCATGTCATACAGGAAAACGGCACTGAGGGAAGAGTCTAGCCCACTGGCCAACCGAAGTATTTCGGACCCGACCCGGCAGTCTGGCTTCAAGCCGAAGTATATTTTCCATTTTGCACGAAAAAAGGAAAGAAAAAGGAAGAAAGGAACAAAAGCCCAGATGGACGGGGCGGCGGACGGCGGACGGCGGCCCATTCAACTGGCCGCCGCCGGTCCAGCAACGGCGCATGCATTAGTTAGTGTTCTTAGCAAGGCAAAGAACAAGGTCCAGACACGATCTCATGGCCGTAGGATCGAGAAAAGAAGGGCCGTCGTACGGATCAAGATATGAAAGAAGGCAGGCTCAAAACGGGCATGCCCGATTCGACGAAAAAAAGCCTCAGTGTAGTTAGAAGCCGGCAAGGAGAAAAAAAGAGGTCATTCATTCGGGAATGCCGCATCCACGCTATCGAAATTCGGCGTGTGGTATAGGCAAAGGACGAGGCGAGGCGAGCGAGGCGTTAGGGTACCAAAGAAAGGGTGCCTTTGGGTAGCGTCTTGCTAACTCACACCCTGAGCAGGCGTAAGGTTCAAAGCAAAGAAAATAAGAAAAGAAAAGGGAAGGAAAAAAGCCAAAGTACTTGTGCCCCTTGTTTCAATGGCATAACCTTGCAGTAGAGTCTCTTTTATTCCCCTTTTTATGCAGAGATACGTACATACGTACACAATATAGCATCTCGCGCCCCCCTCCCACCTCTCTTCCCATCGCTCTGGCGCCATCACGCCGCTAGTCCCAAAGCACGACATGTCCACTCCACCAAAGTCTAATACCCGAAAGAAGGCTTTAAACGTTGGGATGTGGGCGCATGATCGAGTCCTTTTCTGCCTTTTGGTGGTGGTCCTGTAGTTTGTCATTACTCAACTAGTGGGGGAAAAATTAGGTCCACTGGTCCGTCTCTTTTTTTTGCTCTTCTCTTTCTCTTTCTAGTCGCCGACCCTTTTCTGTTCTCACGCTTGACTGGGTTTAGTGTGGGCGTGCGCGCCCATCGTTCCCCCCATAGCGTTTGGCGCAAAACGGACGGTTCTGGTAACGCGGGATAGTCGAGTTGTGCAAAAAAGGGTAAATTGAGCGAAGAAGACGTCGTCGTCGTCGTCGCCGATAGGCGAAGGGGGAAAAAACGTTGGGGGGCTGCACGTATGTAGTGGGGATCTGCTTCCGGAAGCGTTGATTGTGTGGCCTAACATACGTATGTACATCCACACATACTGGATGTAGACATTGAACAATTGGTTTACTTTGAGGAGGGGGGGGCCGCTGCCCGCGCCGCCACCGAAGCCGGTCGGGCGGGGAGAAAGCCGACGTTGTGATTGGGGAAACCGACGTTGTGGTTTCCTCTCGGGTTGCCGGCAAAGAAATCAATCGAGTGCAATTTTGATGATATGGTACCGTGTGACTGACGCTGTTGCGTTATGGAACACAAGGCAAAGGCAGGATGGTCTAGTTGGGCGAGCTGAGCAAGTCAGTGTGGCAGTGATGATGTAGGGCACGGCATATAGGTTCGGCAACAGGAGGGACATATGACAGACACGTAAGTATTCAGCTTGGATATGTACATACATCCAAGGCAAGAACCTTGCTGCTGTACGTAGAGCGGGGATGGGAGAGACAGAGGCAGGGCTGTAGACAGAGGTGCTACATGGCACTCTACCCTCGAGTCTAGACGCCCTTCCTTTGACGCAAGAAACTGCACATGTACCTCAAACGGGGGAAAACCACGTAGACGTCCCCCATGTCCTAACCTATCTACCTGCAAGCCAGTGTCCCACTACACACACCGGCTTACACCTGTTCCATTGCAGCTTCAGCTCCCCCGCGGTTCCAGCTCTAGCCACTGGCATCATCACTGCAAGAAAAGGCACTCCCAACCAACCAGTCAGAAGAAAACCTCTAGCTGACAAGAAAACACTGTATTTTCCCGGTCACCCGGTACACGCACACGTACATTATTGTGTGGAGAAAGATACAAAGAGCGCAGAGTCAAGCTCCAATAACACAACCGCATTAGGCGAAAAAAGAACAGGGCATCCGTGTTTCCCCCCGTTTCAAAACGTTTGGACAGTGAATCGATCGCTAAGGCAAGATCGAAGCGTCAGACAGACCAACAGAGAGAGAAAGAGAGTCCAGACCCACTCGCATATGTACAGCACGTTGTGGTGGGTGGGGTTCTGTGGGAAACGTTTGGCTGGCTACCGTTTCGAGAGGAAACAGAGAAAGTGTGCAGATATGGGGGAGTGGGTACCTTGAAGGTCGACTTGTCATTGGGGCGGTGAGGTTGTGCCGAGACAGAAGGAATGGAGGGGAGGGGGGCGTCAGGCCTAGTGTTTGCCGATCGTTGGTGATAAGGGGGGGGACACAAGTGTGTGTGTGTGTATGGTGTGGTCCGCCTACTGAATCGTTGGACATCTGGAACGAAGGAGGGACAGAGGCGAGTCATGTGGCCATCACAAAGGCAAGGCAGAGAAGGTTTTTTGTCAGTTTTGTTCAAGATGGGGCCAGCTGATTGGAATACGATTCGTATTTTTGGTTTAGACATCGCAGAAGAGCGAGTGCAAGTGCTGATTCTCACACTATTGGGTATTATCGCTAGCGACAAAACTTTGGTCGCAAATATACAGATGACTCGCGCCGATAGAGGGCGGGTTATGGAAAGTAGCGTTTCGAACTTTAACGCACAGAATGCAAACGACGTGGCCGCAAAAGGCCGAAATAGAAGCAAAGATGATACATCCTCCCAGTGTGAAGCCCCCCTATCCTTCTGTTTATAGACGCTACATGGGGTATCCCGCCAATCGTGTACAATGGTTCCCTGATGGTTTCATACAAAACAAGTAAATGTGACATGTGAAGAAGGACTAGTAGAACAAGCGATGCCGATGTCTGACGTTTCGGCAATTAATAGAGATATGTGAAATGGCACACGTGACTTTATGGACAAGAAAGGAAATGACAGGCAAGCTGAAACGAACAAGCAGCCTACATGATGTTGCGAAGAGACATTCGGTCCTTTGGTGAGACAGGTGCGCTTCGTGCTTCGGCCGGCATTGACGGCAGTGCATACGGAGAAGGTAGTTGCCTCGATGCAGGGCTGGTGCTTGCACTGTTGGAGTGGGGTAGAGGCAGCCTTGGCTCGGCGAGCGAGTGGAAGGGAGGCAATGGCCGTTGTGGGACACTGGTGGGCGCAGACTGTGGCATCGAGTGGTGATGTGTGAGCTGAGGTGTGGGCTGTGTCAGGAGTTGTGGGGGCTGCGGACGCTCGTAGTTTGGCTCGCGGAAGGTGGGTGCCGTCTTGGAAGAGGGAGTATCGTTGCGGTGCAGAGGAGGCAGCTGCAGAGAGCCACGGCGTCTGTAGGCATCGTTGGCAGAGTCGTCTTCAGGTGCGAAGCCGGATGTGGGGAGGTAGCGGGTGCTTGAATTCTTGCGCTCATCTCGGCTGCCAACGAGGGGGGCGAGGGTCATCTCTGGAGGGGAGGCTGCACCTCGGGGAGACCTTGACTCTGAGCCAGTGTCGGTGATGAGTGAAGGGGCACCGTCAGCTGACACAATCGAGTAGCCAGAAGGCGAAGGCATGGGGGTTTCGAATCCTCGTGCCCGCACAGCTGAGTGGGATCCGTATGGGGCGAGGTCGAGAGGCTGTGGTCGAGGTGCTGGGTAAGGCTCATACCGCTGGGGTTGGGGGAGCTTGAGCGAATGTGGCGAGTGCATCGACGGTCGGTGAGAGTCGTGTCGTTGTTGGTCGTGTCGGGGTTGCATGTGGTGGTGCTCCTCATGGTGAGGAAGGGTGTGGGGGAGTTGGTAGTGGAAGCCAGACTGAGCGTGGTGCATGTGGTCGCGGGGTCGTTGGTCAGGACGCTCTGGGTTGCGTTTTCTGCGGTTTTGGCCGCCGTTCCACCAGTTCTTGACAGCGTTGTCGCTGCGGCCTTTTAACCGTCGAGCAATCTCGGCCCATCTCTTACCCATCTCAGCCACCATCTTCTCAATGAGTTCGCCCTCTTCACTGGTGATTGGATCGTGGTTCAATGAGGGCTTAAGGTTCTGATGATAACGCTCTCTGCACTGCTTTGGTGACCGGGAGCCGATCTCTTGTGAAATGCGTACCCAGTTGTGGGGACCATTGCGAGCTACCAAGTTGACAAGCCACTGATCCTCGTGCTGCGACCAAGGGCCGCGTCGGTGGGCAACCATTGTGAAGTCTTCCGAAAAAGGAAGGCAAGGTGTGGAAGAGAAGTTAAAAGAAGAATGCGAATTATGACTGTGTCGATAGTTTGCAGAGAAGCTAGAGGTGAAGAGTCAGTGGTGAGAAACAGAGGAGAAACATGACAGTGATGCAGGAGTGAGGAGGCTGGAACGTTGCCAGACAAGACGGTGAAACAGTTGTAGGTCACACTGCACACAAAAGGGTAGCAGACCACCCAGTGGCAGATTGACAAACATGTTACAGAGCGGACAGGCTCAGTGATGAGGCCATGGCCTGGACGAAGCGCGAGGGAAAAGGGTCCAAAAGACAATGAACATACCGTATTGATGTTGAGTAGCAAAGGGGAGGAGGAGCAAAGGTAGGACACAAGGGAGAATGTTTGGTTTGGTTGAGTGGATGTTGAGTGGTAGTGGACGTTGTTTGATGGACCAACGGTAGAGATGGCAAAGGCGAAGCACCGGTATATATCAAGGCGGACGTGGGGAGGGGAGGGGGAGGGATAGTCAGGCACTTGGACGCCAAGGCGGTCGAGGAGTTATTGACTTGTTCGGGACGGGCAGATGTGAGCGAGGATTCTGCTTTTCAGAAGATGCGGCTAAGGCAATGGTGAGATGGTGGACACAGAGCGCTGGGGCGTCATGGGGCGCTCAGAGCAACTGACTGGGCCCTGAGCAGCAAAAAGGCTAGTGTGATGGCTGTCTACGACGCCTAGGAGCAGCGATGGACCTAGTAGAGGACCAGATCGTCGGATTCGACAAATACCCTGTATCACATCGTGGCATGGCGTATGGCGCTCGCCGGACGCCATCTTTTGGGAGGGCAGAAAAAGCAAGCGGGACGCCCAGCTCGCGTTTCCATGGTGGGAGGACCAGGGTGAATGGCACGCTCCCCCCTGCGACGCTCCCTGGCCGCCGTGAGCGCGCTCGTCCCCGTCAGCGGCCCACCGCTCGCGCAGAATGGTGGACTTGCTAGGGGCCCTGGCCGTTTGGCTGCCGATTCATGACAGTGCGCACCTAGTACATTGGCCGGCGGGCTTTTGTAGACACCATAACGATAGTCAAGAATACCCCCACTGGGCGCGATACTCGAAGTGCCCTGCGCACTGTAAAACCAAACATGAGCATGGCCGCAAGGTTGAGCAGCATGCGCCTCAGCCAGCCTCAGCAGCCTCCAGGGTGTCCCGGTGCACGCAGCTCTCTCTCTCTTTCTCCCTTGGCCGCTGCTGGCCGTGTGTGTGTCTCTCTCTCTCTACCACTACCACGTCGCCCATGGCGGCAGGACCTGGAACCCGTCACCCTGGCTCACACCCCCGTCCGACCCCCCCCCCCCCCCCCAAAAAAAAGAGAAGCTGCCTTGGACGTATGTGTATGTACGTACGGTACGTACTAACAAGTACACACACACACACATGGCTAGAAACAAGGCCACGGTCCCTGTATGTGGAGAGGGTGTCGAGAGTGTAGTGCGTAAGTATTACTACATGTGTGAATGAGGCATGGGAGGGGGTGGGCAGTTTTTTGGGGCGGCCACGACACAATGGGGGAGGGGTTGTGGGTGTGGGTGGGTGTGTATGTGAGGCGGAGGAGGGTTGTATCGTGTCCGGGCGCAGGATTGGCAGAGAGAGACATTGGCGTGTGGTGTTTGTCGTGCGAACCACTACATGTGAGGCAGCGTTCTCCAGCGGGCGCACGATGCACGTTGCAGTCAGCACTCAAGCGTCGATCAAACGGGTGCTGGTGCTGGACTGCGCTCCGGGCGCGCGAGTAGTGCGATCGTCACGGCCCTCGCATGGGGGGAGCTTGAGGTCGGCGAGGTGAGCTTGGCGCCATGACGACTCCTTTTCGGGCCTGTCGTTCTCCCGAGGCTAGCGCCACGGCCTCAGAGCAGAGGCAGCCGTGTCGTGTTGGGCGAGAAGGGTAAGCAGCTGCATGGAGATTCCAAAGCGGCGACGGCGACGGCCTAGAGCGCTGCAAGCGGACAGCAGCAAGTGTCTGGAGAGGGCAGCGCGTGGCCGCCACAGGTGGACAATGGTGCCGGCGGCCGTTGCTGGGCTTAGAGGGCGATGTGGGTGATCTGCCAGCGGGCCAGTAGCGAAAAGTAGCGAAATGTAGCGAGTCGGGCCAGGTAAGAGGCGGCCACCAGTCAGCGCTGAGCGTGGCATTTGGAATACTCTTTAGCCCCAGCCCGAGGGCCCGTTTCGGCCTGCCATGAGGCGCCAGAGGAGCCATCGACGACGTTTTGGGAAGCAGAAAAACCCGTTGATTGCCAAAAGACGTCGATGCCCACTCTAGGCTATTGCACAGTATCGCCGACGTGCCTCGACTGGGGTGCATCTCGTGCCTATTGCAGCGCGGGTATCGCAGAGGGTGTGACGCTATCGAACTCGATTGCCCATGCAGCTGGGCAAGTGAGGCTGCTGTCGCTGGATTCGGCCTGCCTGTCGTTCTGTCTGCCTGTCTGCCTGCCTGTCTATCTGTACGTCCGTTCGCCTGGCTGGCTGTCGCTCGACTTTCTCCATTGACGCTGCCTCCCCCTGCCTCCGCCTCCCCCCACCGGTGGGCCAACATACATAGCAGGCCGTGGGTGGGGATGCTCAGCGAGCACTCTACCTGATACCGCGACTCACGGGCGGGAAGGCGTTGCTATTGTCGTCGTGGGCCGTGGGTAATGTCCGCCCTGGGTGCATCGCCATGGTCCAGGCAGGTAGGCAGGTAGGCAGGTAGGCCAGCGGCAGCGCACAGCTGTTGTGTTGCATCGCATCCGGGTCGACCGAGGTGGTGCCGGTCCCGCTGGTCCCGCTTGGGAGGGTGAGGATGGAGGGTTAGTGGAAGGTTGCTGGTGGGTGCGGCGCAGAAGTGTGGCTGACGCATCAGATCCGGGGTAGAGTTTCCGGGACGCGCAGCTTCCGGCGGGCTGGGTGCTCTGTTTCTCAGCCTCAGCTCGCATATTGCATGCTACCACACACTACACACCACTACACATCCACAACGCACGCCTATACGACAGACTCGTACATGCGACATGCGACATACACACTCGAATCCCCCGTTCTCTCGCATACAGTAACGCTCCCCCTCTGTCGACCAGCGTCAGTGTATCGGCCTCGGACTGCGGCATGCACGCAAATCCTCATGCCCTTTGCCGTTGATTCACCACCCCTGCCCCAGCCGGGGTGCAACGCGATTGCGAAAACCTCCCGCCAAGGCGTACATCGCGTTCGCTTTCCCCAGCTCGGCCAGCGACTATTGGTGCCCATGTGTCGCTGTCGCGGTCGGCCTGGGTCGGTCCCTGAGTCGCCGCATCGCTCACCCATGCCCCCCCATCCTGGCTCACCTCAACCACGACGACCATGACCAGCAACCACGGCCGCCACCGCCACACACAATCCTTCTGTTCGCCGGAGCTTCGCGCGGGGCCTTCCGCTTGGTCAAAGAGGCCACGAGAAGCTGCTGCTTGCCCGACTCTCGTTGGCCCTCGTGCGCATCAGCCGCACCTAAATGCTCTTCCCCCCTACGCTACCGCTACCCATGCTGCTGTGCCGGCTCCCGCGTCCTGGTACCAACGGTGGTTCCAGCGACACAGCCATGGCTCTACCTGTGTACCGTCCAGTCTCTGGCCTCTGGCATAGGAGTGTGTGTGTGCGTGTGGGTGGTGTGTGTGTGTGTACCTCTGCATGTCACGACCATGCTTTCGTGCGACAGGTTTCATGTCCTACGAACCATATGTCTGCAGCCCACCCTCAAGGCCTTGGAATACCATGCGCACATCCACAAAACAACCGCACACACATATTCACACACACATACGTACATACATTCACCTGGACGCAAACTGAACCATGTAGTCGCCCTGCGCCAATGCAACACGGGATCCGCGGAATCGAGTCCGCCCATTGTTTCCCTCTTCCCCCCTACGACTCGCAGAATATTGGCTTTGGTCATGGCCGCCCCGCTTCCCCCGTCTGCACGTAAACAAAGAGAATCTGCACGGGGCGGAAGAGGAGAGACAGAGGGCGCCAGCAAACACTGAGCAAAGTTTGAGACGTGTTCCCTGCAGCAGCCCTGACACCTCTGTCATGGAGGGTCCAGCTGGTCCTCGCCCACCCCTGGAGGTGCCGATCGCCACCATGGTGGGCAATGTCAACCAAGTTTCTGTATGTCCATGTTGGAATGCGGTACTACCTACTCCAGAGGTCGGCGACGTTGAACCTTGACATGGCACAACATGATGATTGCACGCCCATCGGTAGCTTGTTTGTTCCATGCCGCGCCCGTGACATGCATCGCTGCCGATCCACCGTCGACATTGGCCTTGCGCGCCAACCACAGGCCGCGCAGCTGTGCAGTTGGGGTCGTGCCGCGCGTTGGTTTCAGCAGCGCAAGCAACGATCCCGCTGCTAAGCTGCCGCCAAAGAAGGGTTAACCGCTGTACGTGGCTCTGGTATTTGGATTTTACCCTTTTGGATCTGCCTCGCTTCTGCGCAGGGGTCCCCAGTCAGGATTGACGAGATCAGATTGACGAAATATCCCCGCTCAGCCAATCAGCGCCCGCATCCACGCTTGTCTGCATCCTGAAACCCACCCTCTCTGCCATGACAGCCACGACTTGCTTTTCTCCCCACCATCGCACCCCCTGCAGCCATGGTCTCTGGATGACAGTGGCGCGCAACCCACCCCATTTCGTCGTCTCGATGCAGTTTACCGTTATATCACCGTTTGCCAATCGAGCTTTGGAGCCCACGGTTTTTGACAGCGGCACGCCAGCGGTCAAACACATGACCTAGACCACGCCGTGGCCCCCTCCAGCCTCACTGTACCAGGCATCCAGGTGACCTTTTGAGGACTTGTAAATGGTGCCCGCTCTCAATAGCTACCGGCGGGGCTTTGGCCGTGTGTCCATTTCTCCGGTTTGGATGCTGACAACATGTATGTACATACGTACATACTACCTACTCACTCATACAATAGTCGTCTGCACGCCGCCCGCAACGCCGCAAATGAAGCTCCACTGACTCGTCATTGACTCCTGCCTAGTGCGCTAGCTTGCAGCTCCGGCACGTCCTTGGTCCATGGGCCCAACGCAAGATGCAGCGCCAGCGAGGAAAAGCCGTTTAGCTCAGATCTGAGCGCCCGCCCCAAATCGGATCGACAGGCCCGCTCAAACCCCTTTCTCTTCCTGTGCAAAAGCGCTGCAAAAGCAAACATGCTACTACTCATACACACAAGCACACAGACAAGGCCAGCACAGCACCATGTCCCCTAAGAACATTACGTCTAAGATCGACGGCCGAGCCCGTCCGTTTTGTCCCATTCGGTTGCTCGGCCCATGCCGACTCTCATCCACCTCATCCACCTCATCCATCCCTCCCCCTGCTTCTCACTTTATTCCATAACCCAGCCCACAAATTCGCTAGCGTCGCTCATCATCGCAGTCACGTCACATCATCGCCCACCATCCGTGGATGCCTTTTCGTACCTGTCGGTCTTTCTCTAGACCTTGGAAGTCACCTTGGTCACAGCAGGTATCAGATCGAGATCTCAGTCGCACTATTCCTCTTGTGTCGTCCGCCAAGACTGGCGAGTATTGCCACGCGTGGGTGGACCTCGCCGAACTCACCGCGCTCCATATCGAATACAGGGAATGCTACCTTTTCCCGAGTCAGCTTCCACCGGCACGCTCGAGTGTAGCTATGATGCAACACGCCCAGTGCCTTGCAGACCGACCACATGAGTGCCTTCATCGCTTGTGCCCGTTGAACGCTGGTTCCAGATCGCCTTTGCACTACGTATGGCGCTGCTGTCACTTTGGATCACATCTTATGCTAGCCTGCACTGCACCTTTCAAAAGTCACTTTCTCTCTGTCAAAATATTGCTGCTAAACCACCTTGTCGCACCCACTATACAAAAGGGTACCGCTGACCCTTCTTTTCAAATCTGATACCTGTGCGCGCATGATCTGCAGTAACAATGATCGCCCGCTTGGCTCAGCCCCCCCAGATGGAGATCTACAATTCAGCGCTGTCTGGTGAACACGGTGTTACATCTGCTTTTTCGTCTTCCAAGGTTTGGTATCCGGTCCTACACTGAAACGCCGATATAGATTGCTGTCCTATACTTCCTTCTCTCCTTTTCCATGTCCACACTTTCCCGTTTGGTTACACCAACGTGAGGCGCACTAGTCCCCTGTACCCAGCTGACAACTCGGGCGTTTGTCAAAGCAGTTGCCGTGCTCAAATGGAATAATGGTGGCGCTCGACACCGTTCACACACACGACCCGCGAAGAGTTTTGGACAGCCCCAGTCGACAAAGAAGCATCGTTTCGTGCCAATCCACTACATAACATCAAAGTGGGCCTAGACACTGCCTGGCGTGACAGTACGTCGCGACATGTGCCTACGTTTGGCAAGCTCGTTGATCGAGAAAAGCGATGTGCCACTCTTCATCCGCCGCCACATTACCCACACACTTACTTGTCAGTGTAGATGGAATCCGCAGTATACAGTTTGATTGACATTTAACGCATCTTGATGAGCACACCAGCGCGCTTTGTCTCCCTATTCGCCCAATCTTCGAACGTTGTCTGCTAGCTTATAATTTTTTCATTTGAGATAGCCAGCTTACACACTTTCGTTGCCCAAATACGGCCGAGCACCAATCAAGCCTGTGCGCCTCTGCCATTAGGTATACGAGACATAACAGAAACTTGCCTTTACATCTCTGCATTCTATTCGACTATCACTGACTCGTCGGTTTATTGAAGGCTCCCGGAAAACACCGTCTGATCCCTGACAGCTTTCAATCACCCCGCCGAATGCCCGATACCAACGGCTCCCTCCATCAAATGCAGCCTTGCGATGCGCTGTGCATCACGTCAATACATGTGAGCGGTATATTCCGCTGCTCATCCGCTTCCTATACGACAAAATATGTGTCACCTGGCCATCACATCGGAACAGAACAAGGTCGAATACTGCTGAGGTACCTCGACATGCGTATTTTTCTACTACCAAATTGTCTCACCTGTCATACTTCACTCCAGCATTCGATGGATTATCCTTGTTACTTCCTTTGACAGCTGTTCATTTTCGCTCTACAAAACAGCCCGCGCCCTGTAAGACAGCGTCTTGTTTTTTCTTCACTGTGACCTTCCACATGTCACGTCACTCGTCACTCGTCACTATTTTCTCACTATTCGCTAGGTGCCGTGCATCGATTTTCAGCATGTGCAGTCTAACGTGGATGACGTAGCAGTTATCAGTCCAAGTTACTCGCATCCTCTTTCTTGATCTTGGGGTGTGCAGCAATGCCCCAAAATTGTCATGGAACGTACGCCTGTTATGCCATACTCAGCACACCAATTGGACTCGGCCTTACATCTCGCTTCCATTCACGGTCATGTTGTGATCGCTATTACTCAAATGGCGTCTTGCGCATGATGATTACCCCACAGCCTGTCATTTCCGTCCCGAAAGCCCGTTGAGTTACCGTGGCTCTGGGTCCTCGCGTCCGACAGTTTTCAAATGACGGTACAAAACTTGCCTGCACCCGAAAATGCAATCAATCATTGAGACTTTGAATGGTGGATAATTGGAATGGGTATATTAAGTTCATGGTACACGGCGTTGGTTGTCGAACACGGTGACAGCAAAACAAGTCAAGTACAACGTCTCTCAATCAACAATGCAGGTAGGGCGGCTTCTAGGGAGCAAGTGCCGATTACTGTGATAAGACTAATGGCATCAGTACATGTGTCTGCATCGTAGAGAAGCAGCACGACAGCACGCATGTGCCTGCTGTTGAATGCTCGATTGCTGGTCTGGACTACGCGTACTGCACATGCATCCCCTGCACAATCATACTTTTGCACTTCCCTTTGCGACGTCAACACTTCTGTCTCTGTCCTTGCAGCTGCCATTGGTTTCGCCCAAAGCCGAACAAACCAAGGAGCTGTCCGTCCCAGCTCACACAAGAGGCATGGGCTGCTGCAGCATCCCTCCACCATACGCGCATTAGCAGCGGGCAAACCACGGCGTGAGCGAGGCACGATTGTTCTCGCCCAACCATGGCGTTTTGCCCCCCCTCGTCTGGCCCCTCCTGGTGCCACTTTCGGAAGTCAGTTAGGAGCTGAACACGAACCCGAGACCTTGCACCCGGGTCTTCAAGGCCGCACGCAAGCGCCGCACCCTGTACGAAGCTTCCGGGATTGTTCTAAAGGCAAACACAGCGTGGACGTAATGCACATACGGGCGAGAGCGACGTGCAGTTTACTGCGTCATCGTCGGCCAACTGCATAGTGCGGCTCCCTCCTTCCAGGATACAGCAGTCCAACAACCCCCCAGCGTCGACACCTGATACGCTGAGGAGAGTCATTCAATGTCTTTGTAATACGCACGACCCCCTCCTTTCCCCATCATCTTACAGATATCCCTACAGCCAAAAAAACCCTTTGTCTGTGGTCCTGCCAGCATCACAAACTAGGCGAGTGGAGATGCTGCTTTTCGCACCTCATACCCCAATCTGTCGAGTGTGCACGCGGCCCGATGCCGTCGGAACTACAATCTAAATCTCCATCCTTTCATCATCTACCATGACCCGCGGCTGTCAGATACACGACCAGGGTGACAGCCTGATGCAAGGCCAAATTGCCTTGCGAACGAATAAGCGGGGTTACAAGGCCAGGCGAGCCCGGTTGTGCCGCTGCTGGCCTGTTGAGCCAGTCCCGTGGAAAAACCGTTGTGCGACGCTAAACCGCTTGCCGTCTAATTATAGCCGAACCGACACCTGTAACTGCTGCTTGTCATTCCTTGCAATTTGTGCTGCATCGCTGCACCCAACTGCTGGGGCTGCACCTGCCTAGAGAACCAACTGACGCGAGGCCGTTTTGCAATAGTACTCGTGTTGCATGATTGGCTGTTGTTTGACTTTGATTGCTCGCTTGCAAACGACCGAGGCTGAACACACAAGTACTTTTGTTTAGGGAAAAGATGCCATCTGCACAACTACATGTGTATCCTTCTCGGCCGACAAGCTAGGCCAAGCACACGAGGTCACGCACGCGGCCATGTTGCGCAGCAAGAAAAGGGAGTTAGTGGGCGGTGGAGAGACGGAGAAGCAAGAGACACGCAGCGGAGCGGAGTTGACTCCGCTCGCTAACATCCCAACCTGGACCCAAACAATGCAATATCCTTCGTCAGTCGGTCTTTGCAACAAGAGGGCCAATGCGTGCTGATGCCGCTATCAATGTGAAGCAATCGGTCTCTTGCCGTTCCCACCAATAGCGAACTATAGACGGCACCAAAGCTAGCCGCGGCTACGGTCGGGGATTAAACGAAGCAAAAAAAAATAAGATTCGGCAGCGGTGTTCGTTTTTGGCAATGACCGGGCGGCGAAACGGCCTTGAGGACAACAATAACTACTAGATGATTTGGAAGGGTGCGCGCGGGTTTGTCGATTTAGGCCCTGGATACCTTGCCCTGCCCTAAATTTCCGCCGTTACACACACGACGCATCCGGTAAATTTCTGCCGAAACCGAAGGGAAGCAAAAGAACATGGGATAGCGAGGAAAAGTCCTTGTAACGGAGTGGGGGGGGGCCTTGGATCCACACTTCCCCCCCATCCATCCACGCAACCCTTTCCCCCTTCCGTTCGGCGGGATTCTCTCCTTCTTTCTTCTGGGTTCCTTCCATGCTAGTCCCTTTTTTTTCTCAAATCACCCCAAGTGTTTGTTGTGCGTAACGGTACGTGCTTTAGGTTTTGGGTTTTAGGTCGGGTTTGTGTGTGTATGTGTTTGAGTGTTGCATGCGAAAGCGAATGCGGGCCTTTTTTTCTCACTGCCGCCCCCCATGTAAATACACATGTACACATGTACATACTAACATACATGACATGACATGTACAAGGGGTTGTTCTGGGACGCCTATTTTTTTTCTTATGCCCTCTTTTTATTTTGGTATAAGGCGCGGGGGAGAAGGAGTTTAAGAAGGGCAAGGGTAGGCGAATTTGACCAGGTACGATTGTTGTTATTGTTTGGGGGCCAAAAAATCTAAGAGATGCCTTTTTCTTGGAAACCTCGGAAAAGCCAGCTACCCCACGTCATTTTGCTCTCTGTGATGATGGAATCTTTTTTTTCCGGTTTTTCGGGGGGGG
>Ga0181466_1000267_pt1 | contig 18928 bp, 14 predicted proteins | sample InSIn4gowninarea_FD_119078 | JGI IMG/M metagenome (GOLD analysis project Ga0181466, IMG submission 119078) | Clean room microbial communities from NASA Spacecraft Assembly Facility at Jet Propulsion Laboratory, Pasadena, California, USA -... ... | reverse complement strand
TTGCAACTACACGGGGGGAATGGACATGAATGTGCTTTTTAAAGATATTCAGATTGCGGAAGAATAGTTTCTGTTACTAAATAAAGGGGGATAGCGTTTAAAGCTTTAAACGCTTGATTATTATGCGTAAAAGCCTGGCTCTGGTTTCCAGTTTAAAGTAGAACTGGGGCTGGGTAACTCAAAAGCTTGCGCTAATAACTCGTAACTGCGAAGCCGATCGGCAAAGTCGTAAGTAATCGTTACAATTACCAGTTCGTCTATGTCGTACGCTGCGGCCATTTGAGTTAATTTTTCTTTTACCTGCTCGGGAGTGCCAGCTACCATCCGTTGCCGGTTGTACTGGATGCGGGCCAGTTCCGCTTCGGTATATTCCTGGGCAACGGCATCTTCGTAAGGAGGTACTCCGGCCCGGATGCCTTTTTCAATCCGGAGCATAAGTAAATCCATTACGGCTTGTAGTTCTTGCACTTTTTGGTCGGTATCGGCGCATAAAACAAAAACGCTGGTGTTCGCTACAGGCGTTGATATGTTATCTGAGGCTTGAAAATGAGCACGATAGGATTTTACTATTTCGGGGCCACCATTTGGATTAATAAAATGAGCGAAAGAAAAGCCAAAACCAAAATGCGCGGCAAAAACTCCGCTCTGGCCACTGGAACTCAGCAGCCAGACAAATGGTACTGTTTCGGCGCTGGGAATAGCCTGAATGCGAACTAAGTCGGTACCTGGTTCAAAGGTGTCGTTCAGATAATGACCTAAATCGGTGAGTTGCTGAAAAAAATCTTGTTCACTAAACGTGTTGTACGGATTCAGGGCTTGAGCTGTCAAACGATCAGTTCCGGGCGCGCGGCCAATACCTAAATCAATCCGGCCCGGAAAAAGAGTTTCCAGCATCCGGAAGTTTTCGGCTACTTTTAAAGCGCTATAGTGCGGCAGCATAACACCGCCCGAACCTACCCGAATAAATTGGGTTTTATTAGCTAAATGCGCCACTAATACTTCGGGAGTTGAACCGGCCAAGCCCCGGGTGTTATGGTGTTCCGATACCCAGAATCGGGTATAACCTAGTTTATCGGCCGCTTTCGCTAACTGAACAGTTTCCTGCAAGGCTTGGCGGGCGGTGCCACTCTTCCGGATCGGCGACTGATCGAGCACACTCAACCGAATTGATTTAGCATTCATGGCGTTCTGACCCTTTATTTCTATAAGGTTTGTAACGTTAGAATTTAAATCCTATTACTACTTTTCCAATAATTGTTATGGAATATTCTGTGCTATCTGTTAAAATCTTTTAAAACTATGTTTTAAAAGTAAGTTGCATGTGGCACTGGTTTAATAATTGTTCAGAAAGGCCTTAAAACCAGGAGTGCTTTTTACTATAAGCATTTTAACTAATCCATGTAAAAAGTTGTCTGGTATTATTCAACTACACACATGTATTTACTTTTTTAATGCAAGGCTAAGAAGCAAAAATTACTTATATTTTTTTATAATTACTGAATAGTACTTGTATTAATCTTATAGTAATCAAGGATTAGTTATATTTGCTAATTTTATTAATATTCTTATAATATACCTGCTGGTGTTTTGAATAGTAATGAACAAAAAGCTTCTTTTATTTGTATTTAATTAGATTAATGCTGGTAATATAGTAAATTTAAGTTGCAGGTTCTTTTTGGATTTAATTGACCCGTATTTTCGGTTAAAATAATCAATCATCATATAATAAAGGTAATAACATTAAACTTGATTTACATGCAAACATCTACTATTTTACGTACTTCTCGTTTTAAAACAGTTGCTTATAGCAAAGCTTCTCCGCTTGTTCGAAGAACTGGATGCTAACAAAAAAGAACTGGAAAATGCACTTGCTACCATTAATGAAAAAAATGAGGTAATTACCTCATTACTGGAGCACCAGAAAGAAATTATTGAACAAAGAACTCAGGAAATTGCGGCCAAAAACGCGCATTTACTCGAAATTTCAATCTGACATCCAAAGCAAAGTTTTGCCAGAGTTAAAAATTCTTCTGCCGATTTAGACTCTGCTTTACAGGATGTTATAAATAAAGCCAATCCCGATTTAGTAAAACTTAAAGCTTAAAATTAAAATATGAAAAAGATTGTGCTGGTAGATGATATGGATATTTTTAATTTCATCATGAAGAAAGTAATATCCAATGTTAATCCCGGTCATCAGGTACACGATTTTACGAACGGGCAGCAAGCCCTGGAACAGTTAGAAAACTTGGAGCCAAACGTAATTTTTCTGGATTTAAATATGCCTGACGTTAATGGTTGGGATTTTCTGGAAGATATGAAGGCCCGAAATTTACCGCACAAGGTATATATTCTTACCTCGTCTACCAGCGAACTGGATCGCCAGCGCTCGGAGAAGTACCAGAACGTTGTTAATTTTTTAACCAAACCAGTTGCCCAGGATAAAGTAGCTGAGATATTAAAAGAAGTTTAAACTCTTGCACCAGTTACTTTAGTAGTTTTCGGTTGCCTTCTGGTCAGGGAAATATAAAGCAGATTATTCGGGTTTAGCTGATACTTTTCTTGTTAGGATAGTTCTTAAAAGCTTAGCCAGGTGAATGGTAAAAAATAAAAGGATTAGGCTGAAGTAAGCTGTTGGTTTACGGAAAATACATTCTTATTCATAGAAAGAGATAGGAGATAAAGGCTGCTGACAAAGCGGCCTTTGTTGTTTTTAGTGAATGGGTCTATTAAAATATAATCTAGTTGAGTAACCGCACTAGAATTAGATAGTTACTGTTATTTTAACAATAAAATACTAATTATAGCCTATTTTATTAAATAATCTGCCTAAATTAGAAGCAATTTTATAATTCCTTCATCAAACTGCATATTGCTTAATAACAGCCTTAATATTTGTTAATTAATTTTTTCCATGTCCATCAAAATCCCTTTACAAAAACACTTATTTACTAAAATTTGCGGGGGCTTATTGTTCCTGGCTATTTATGCGTGTACCAACCTAGGGCACGAGAAAAAAGTATTAGTATTTACTACATCTAAAACGAACCCCGAAACGGCTGCTGCTGGTGTTGCTGCTTTACAAGAATTAGGAGCAGAACATAAATTTAAGGTAGATACGGCCTTTACTGCTTCGCGCCTTACCGAAGACTCCCTGAAAAATTACGCAGCAGTGGTATTATTAAATGCTACGCCGGATGAATTGGGCCATAGCCAACAAGTAGATTTACAGCGGTTTGAGCAGGCAGGGGGTAAAGTTATTAAACCTGAACCGGTAACCAGCCCCGAAAAATTTAAAGATGCCGCTTACCAGAAACAATTAGGTAGCAATATTGAAACGGAAGTTGCTAAAGCCGGTAAGCTTGATTATAGTAAAGCTACTACCGCTCGCGTACCCGAAGAAAGCCGTTTTGTGCAAATGGTACTGGACCAAAACCTGGATGAGCCCATGCAGATGACCATCCTGGAGCAAGGTAAGGTATTATTTATTGAACGTCGGGGTAATGTTAAGCTTTATGATCCGGCTAAAAAAGCAACCCGCGTTATTTCAAAATTTAACGTGCATACCGAAGGTAACTACGAAGATGGTTTGCTGGGGGTAACCAAAGATCCTAAGTTTTCGGAGAATCATTGGGTTTATTTTTATTACTCTCCTGAAGTAAAGGAATCAAAGCAAAATCTTTCGCGCTTCACCATGATTGGCGATAGTCTGGATATGAAGTCGGAAACCCTGATTATGGAGGTACCGGTACAACGCGAAACCTGCTGCCACTCGGCCGGTGGTTTAGTGTTTGGTCCGGAAGGTTACTTGTATATTTCTACCGGCGATAATACCAGCTCTAAAGAATCGGATGGTTTTTCGCCTTTGGACGAGCGTCCGGGTCGTGGCCCTTTCGATTCCCAAAAATCATCCGGTAATACCAACGATTTACGGGGTAAAATTTTACGGATTATTCCTAAGCCCGAAGGGGGCTACGACATACCAGAAGGTAACTTATTCCCGAAAGGTACGGCCAAAACCCGCCCTGAAATTTACATAATGGGTACCCGCAACGCCTTCCGTTTCTCAATAGATGCTAAAACCAAATACCTGTACTGGGGTGATGTAGGTCCGGATGGCGGTAGCGATGGTCCGCAAGGCCCACGCAGCTACGACGAGTTTAATCAGGCCCGGCAAGCGGGTAATTACGGCTGGCCTTATTTTGTTGCCGATAACAAAGCTTATTCTGACTGGGATTTCGCTACCAACAAACCCGGTCCGTTATTCGAACCAAATCGTCCGGTAAATAAATCGCCGAACAATACAGGTTTAGAAGTACTGCCACCCGCCCAAAAACCAATGATGTGGTACCCTTACGATGTATCAAAAGAGTTTCCGTTTTTAGGTAAAGGTTCCCGTAGTGCTATGGCCGGTCCGGTGTATTATTCCGAAATGTACGGCGATAGTAAAAAGAAATTCCCGGCATATTACGATGGTAAATTGTTTATTTACGAGTGGGCCCGTAGCTGGGTAAAAGTAGCCAGCTTTAACCCGGATGGTTCTTTAAACAAAGTAGAGCCTTTCCTGCCCAACATGGAAGTGTTTAAACCCATTGACATGCAGTTTGGTCCGGATGGTGCCATGTATTTGCTGCAGTACGGTGAAAACTACTTTGCCCGCAACCCCGATGCCCGTTTGGTACGCATTGAATATACCGAAGGCAACCGGGCACCAGTTGCTACTATTACTGCTGATAAACAAGTAGGAGCTGCACCATTGCAAGTAAAAGTATCGGCTAAAGAATCTTACGACTACGATAAAACCGATAAATTAACTTACGAGTGGCGCTTAACAGAGGGCGGCGAGGTAGTTTCGCGCGATGCGGAAACTACTTTAAATTTTGATAAGCCAGGCGTATACAAACCCGAACTTACCGTGAAAGACGATAAAGGCGAGGTTACTACCACGCAAACCGAAATTAAAGTAGGTAACGAGCCGCCACAAGTAGCTATTGATATTACCGGAAACCGTTCGTTTTTCTTTGATAATCATTCTTTTAATTATAAAGTAAATGTATCTGATAAAGAAGAAGGAACCGTGGGCCAAGGTATTGATCCTGCCCAGGTAATGCTTGCCTTTGATTATTTACCGCAAGGCAAAGACTACGCGCTGATTTCGGCGGCTTCTAAATCAGGAAACGTAGCTACTAAATTTTTAAAAGGTAAATCTTTGATTGATGGCAGCGATTGTAAATCGTGCCACGATTTAGAGAAAAAATCTATCGGGCCAAGCTACAAAATGGTTGCCGAACGTTACGCAGCAGCCGGCGAAAACTCCGTTGGCTTCCTGGCCGAAAAAATTATTAAAGGTGGTAATGGTAACTGGGGGCACAGCTTAATGGCCGCGCATCCGCAGCACAGCAAAGCCGAAACCTCGGAAATGGTTCGTTACATTTTGTCACTGTCGGCTATTAATAATGCCGGTGGCAGCCTGCCGCTGCAAGGTGAATTTACTACCAAAGAGCATATTGGTACCGGCGAAGAAGGGTCGTATATAATTACCGTTAGCTACCGCGATAAAGGCAGCGAATTTACTGGTCCGCTTACCGACCGTAAAACACTGGTGCTTCGTCATCCTAAAGTGCAAGCCGAAGATTTCGATAATTATCAGCAGATTAATACGCAGCGTCCGCCAAATTCTGGTGGTTTAGGTTACGTAGATAATATCCGGAACGGCTCTTGGGTCTCTTTCAAAAACATCGACTTAACCGGTATAGAAACGTTAACTTTCCGGGTAAATGCGAATGGCAACAGATATCCGGGTGGTACCATTGAAGTTCGCAGTGGTTCTGTAAATGGCCCTGTTGTAGCTACGGCTACTGTAAAAACAACCAATATCGAAGGTAAAGGCCAGTTAATGTCTAACGACCCACGCTGGACAGAAGTAGTTGCCTCCGTAACGAATGCCGGTACTAAGCCGCAGGATTTGTACGTAGTGTTCCAGAATAACCAAAACTCAAACCGCGATTTGTTCTTACTCGACTGGATTAACTTTGGAAACTTTAGTAAAAAAATCCTGGGCCGTAATTAAGAATAATGGCTAAATTAGAAAAAGCCGCTGCCTGATTCAGGCAGCGGCTTTTTATTTTAATAAGGTTAAGCACTCGGTAAATGAAAATTGAACCTTAAAATTTAAGCGTTAGAGACAAAGGGCGCCTGTCTTACAAATTTATCGGTATACAACTGCTCTATTAAAAAATGAGCTAAATCGGTAGCACTTATCTTATCTCCCGGGCAATCTTCGAGGCTAACTTGTATTTCTTTTGTTTCATCGGTTTGTTCAATTAAGGGCAGTCTAACTAAGGTCCAGTTAATATTACTAGCCGATAGAATAGTATACTCTAATTGTTTATCCTGAGTGCTTTTTGGAAAATGCGTGTACATCCAATCGGTTGCAAATCGGGTTTGTGTACCTTTTTTATCAAAGGGAGTGTTTACATTTAACCCGGTAATAAGTATGTACCGCGAAACCTGATGCGCCTGCATGGCGCGTAAAATATGGGTAGTAACCTGACTAAATAAGTTAGGTTCGCTGGGTGGCTGACCTAAACCCAAAGCGCTGATGACTGCCTGGCAGCCCTCAACTAAAGCATAAATACTTTCATAATTCTGGGCATCGCCATGCACAACTTCGATTAAAGGGTTTTCTATTTTAAATTTTTCCGGGTTTCGGACCAGAATTTTAAAAGAAATGTTTTGAGTGAGGAGTTGGTTAACCAGGTATTTCCCGGCTTTACCGGTGCCGCCCAATACGGCTATTTTTATTATTGATTTCATGACTGCTTTATAAAATAGTAAATACAAAACTGTTCAGGCTTTCTAGGAGAGAAGTCCGAAGGACCCAGAACCTTTGTGGTTGCTGGATAATGAGTACTATTTTATAAAGCAATTTTAATGGTACAAATCTATACTTTTATCCTAGCCAGGCAAATACAATCAGGTAAAAGCTTAAATGAAAACTGCCAAGTCTCATAATAGAGGCTTGGCAGTTTTAGCTTATAAAGTTTTGTTAAATCTTACTTAATAGGTGATTGGTTACCTTATGCTTTTAACTTCATCAGATAATTAAAATTATGTTTTACGCTTTCCATGGGGTCGCCGGAATATTCTTCTTGTTCTACAAAATAGTACTTTAAACCTGATTTATCAGCGTTCTGGAAAAGCTTGGCAATATCCAGGCTACCCTTCCCGAATTCGGTGCTTACCGGCTCGTCTTTCTTCATATCTTTTAAATGCCACAACGGAAAGCGGCGGGGGTAACGGGTAAAATAATCAATTGGATCGTGGCCCGTAGCTACTACCCAGCCTAAATCTAATTCCCAGGTTACCAGATTTGGATCGGTTTCAGCCAAAAGCAAATCGTACAGTACTTTACCTTCTACTTTCTCAAATTCGTATTCGTGGTTATGATAGCCAAATTGCAAACCTGCTTTTTTACATTCTTCGCCGGCTTTATTAAATTGTTCGGCCACTTTTTGGTAATTGCTAATAGTTTGACCTTCGCTGGGCAGGGAAGAGCAAATTAAATATGTCTGACCGGTCTCAGCGGCATCAGCTACAGTTTTTTGCCAGTCTTTATCCAGGTGCACGTGGCCGCTACGCAGGTTCATACCTAAATCCTGAATAACTTTTTTAAATTCTTTGGGCGTAAAACCGTAATAATTGCCTTTGGCACTGCGAGCCGATTCTAGTTCTTTATAGCCGATGGTAGCCAGCTTTTTCAAGGTGCCTTTTACATCCGCTTCCAGTTCTTTCCGGACAGTATATAATTGAATACCCGCGTTTTTGGGTTTAGCCAGGGAACCAGCCTGGGTCAGAAAGGGAAGGGCAGTTGCTCCTAAAGCAATGGAGCCAGCTTGTTTTAAAAAATCCCGACGATTAGTCATATTTAACAGATAAGGGTAAAAATATAGTTTACAGGTACATGCAATTCTTAAAGGTACAATAACTAGCGAATTGCTCTAACTTATTTTATAGTAAATTTTGGTTAGCAAAATAAATAATTTCCTGCGTAAGGAGAGGTTTTTTGGGGCTATAATATTTATAACAAATGGAGCTTAGGATTAATAATCCTATAATAAATAATGGATGTTGTTAAAAATTTAAAAAATTTTAAAAGAATAAGAATACTTACTGTTTAAATTACAATAAAAAAAGATTAACTTCGGTTGATTTTGTCGGCAACTGACAGGTAATCAACGCTTTTTATTACAAGATGAATTTACACAAAGTTATAACATCCGGTGCCATAACGGTTTTCTTTTTAATGGCTGCCGGGTTTACCAACAAACAATCTCCCGCTAATTCTACCACTAATTTTTTTCAGGAAGAAAAATTTGAAGCTTACCGCGAAACCATTCCGGGTACTAAAGTATCTTTTGAACTAGTACCTATAAAAGGGGGTGAATTTATGATGGGTAGCCCGGCTACCGAAGCAAAACGCAAACCAGACGAAGGCCCCCAACACAAAGTAAGAATTGAGCCGTTCTGGATGGGCAAATACGAAGTAACCTGGGATGAGTTTGAAATTTTTGTGTACAAAGAAATTGAAAAGCAGTCCATGAACGCTTCCTCAATGGCGGCAACTGGACCTTCTGATGCGGTTTCGCGCCCTAGCCCCCCGTATCTGGATATGACTTTTGGCATGGGCAAAAGCGGATTTCCGGCCATTAACATGACCCAGTTTGGTGCACTTACTTATTGTAAATGGCTTACCGCTAAAACCGGGCATTTTTATCGTTTGCCCACCGAAGCTGAGTGGGAATATGCCTGCCGGGCCGGATCTACTACGGCTTATTCTTTCGGCGATGATCCCGCCGGATTAGATGAATATGGCTGGAACTTTAACAACAGCAATGCCGGTACCAAAAAAGTAGGGAGTAAAAAACCAAATGCCTGGGGATTATACGACATGCACGGTAACGTAGCTGAATGGACTTTAGACCAGTACGATCCTAATTTTTATGCTCAGTTCGCGAAAGCAACTTCTACTAATCCTTGGTTAAAGCCTACAAAATTGTACGCGCATACGCTACGGGGTGGTTCCTGGGACGATGATCCGGATGCTTTACGCAGCGCGGCCCGTCAATTCTCAAAACCAGTTTGGAAGCAACGTGATCCGCAAATTCCCAAAAGCCAGTGGTGGTTTACCGATGCCTCTTTTGTGGGTTTCCGGGTAGTACGGCCGCTTAAACAGCCTTCCGCCGAAGAAATTGCTAAATATTGGTCAGAGCCCATTAAAGATTATGGTTCCTGAGCAAGTTATAAGTTTTAAGTAGTAGGTTATACGCTTAAAATATTTTAAGAAAATTTATGATACTGTATTAACGGTATGCTTTTCTAAACCATATCACTTAATACTTAGAACCTAAAACCCAATACTTAATATTAACCTAGTAAATCATTCTAAAATTTAAAATAGCTACTACAATCATGAGCGAAGAAAAAGACCTCCAAAACACGTTTCCCCATCTATCGCGGCGGGGTTTCTTTAAAGGATCAGCGGCCCTTTTAGGAGGGGCACTAATTAGCCAACTTCCGTTCGAAACCAATGCCTATGCCCGCTACGGTGCCGACGATACCATTAAAGTAGCCTTAATTGGCTGCGGTGGCCGGGGTACGGGTGCTGCCATTCAGGCGTTGAGCACCCAAGGTAAAGTGAAATTAGTAGCTATGGCCGATGCATTCCGCGACCGGCTCGACGAAAGTTTTACCGCCGTTTCTACTAAGTTTCCGGATAAAAGCCGGTTTGATGTACCGGAAAAAAATAAATTTATTGGGTTTGATGCCTACAAAAAAGCTATTCCTTTAGCTGATGTAGTTATTCTGGCTACTCCTCCTGGTTTCCGTCCAATTCATTTTGAAGAAGCGGTGAATGCGGGCAAGCATATTTTCATGGAAAAACCGGTAGCTACCGATGGCCCCGGCGTTCGGAGAGTATTAGCAGCAGCCGAAATAGCGAAAAAGAAAAATTTAAATGTGGTTGTTGGTTTACAGCGTCGTTATCAAAATGCTTACCTGGAAACCATTAAACGCATTAACGATGGTGCTATTGGCGATATAACCAGTGCCCAGGCCTATTGGCATAATGCCGGGGTATGGGTACGTCCGCGCAAACCGGAACAAACTGAAATGGAATATCAGATGCGGAATTGGTATTACTTTAACTGGCTTTGCGGCGACCATATTTTAGAGCAGCACATCCATAACATCGACGTGGTAAACTGGGTAAAAAATGATTATCCGGTATCGGCTCAGGGTATGGGTGGCCGCCAGGTGCGGAACGGAAAAGACCACGGTGAGATTTTTGACCACCACTACGTAGAATTTACTTACGCCGATGGTACTATTTTTAACAGTCAATGCCGTCACCAGCCGGGTACTATGAACCGCGTTGAAGAAGTGTTTGTGGGAACAAAAGGCCGCGTTACCCTCTCCGGCGATGGTAAAGGTATTGTTACTGACTTAAAAGGCGGTTCTATTTATAACCACCGTTCTAAAAACGACCCAGATCCGTATCAAACCGAGCACGATAAATTGTTCGCGGCTATCCGGAGCGGTAACGTTATTAATAATGCCGAATACGGCGCGAAAAGCACCATGACCGCCATTTTAGGCCGTAATGCTACTTACTCCGGACAGGTAATTAAGTGGGACGATGCTTTAAATACCCAATTAAGCATTATGCCGGAAAAATTTGCTTGGGATGCTCCAACGCCAACTAAACCTGATGCAAACGGAAATTATCCTATTCCAACTCCAGGCGTTACTCGTGTTATTTAAGATTTTATTTATATAACCTATCCAGAAAAGCCTTCCTTAACCGGGAAGGCTTTTTTATGCAGTAAGCTTTGTGTACTTATCCTTTTCATCGGAAAATAAAAAGCCTGACATTGAGGAAAAATTAATCAGATTCGTCCGGATTATAGCGGCTATTTAATACTAATTGAAGAGGTTAAAATTAATTTAAAGCAGAGAAATTCTATTTTCAAGTCATTCAGCAGTAAACTAAGTAACCGGATAAAATTAATTTACTAAAATTAATGCCGGGATTGTTGCTAAAGGCATTGATGTTCAATTGCTTAAATAAGAAAGGTGTGATATCTACTATCTAAATACTGGTGTTTCTTTACTTAAATTTCTCTATTTTAACTTGTTTCGGCTCTTTTACCTGTTTGATGTTACTTGTTCTTCTAGATAAATCAGGGCAACTCAATTTAGTAAATTGTCTGTGGTGGGAACCCTGTTTTTATTGGAACAAAGTAGCTTTATAATGAACTTTAAGCTTTATGCTAATTTTCTTCTATGCCGCTTGCGGTCCAGCGCAATTACTAAGAAAATAATACTACCAGCCACTAGCGAAATAAGTAAATCCTTTGCTGGTAAGGGCACCAGGCCAAAAAAGCTTTTCATGAAAGGAATGTAAATAACCGCTACCTGCAATAAAATGGTACTAATAACTACCATAGTCATTAAAGGATTAGTAAATAATGAAAAAGGGGAATAAGCAAAAGACCGTAAGGCAATTGCCTGAAAAACCTGGGCAAAACCTACCGTAGCAAAAATCATGGTTTGCCAGGTTAAATCTTCCGGCTGTTGAGGATTGTAGTAAAATACAGCTAAGCTAAGCGTAATAGCGGCAATAGCAATTCCGACTGTACCTAATTGTAGAAAATCTGTTTTACTAAGTGCTCCTTTTTCCGGATTGCGGGGTGGCCGGTTCATGATACCTTCTTCGGCGGGTTCGGTTCCGAGTCCCAGGCCCAGTAAACCATCCGTGAGCAAATTCAGCCATAAAAGCTGCAAAGGCCGCAGCGCAATGGTCATCCCGAAGAAAGGTGCTAACAGCATAATAATTACTTTTCCGATGTTTCCGGCCAGAGAAAATTTAATAAACCGCCGCAGGTTCGTAAAAATTACCCGGCCTTCTTCCACGGCTGCTACAATGGTAGAGAAATTATCGTCTAACAAAACCATATCGGCCGCTTCTTTGGCTACATCTGTTCCGGTTATGCCCATAGCTACGCCAATATCGGCTTTCTTTAAGGCCGGTGAGTCATTCACGCCGTCGCCGGTCATAGCCACTACATGACCGGTTTTTTGCAGCGCCTCCACAATTTTTAACTTATCTTCCGGCGAAACCCGCGCATAAACGGCTGTTTTAGCAGATAAGGTTTGCAGCTCGTTTTCGTTAATCTTTTGCAGCATTTCTCCGGATACGGCTTCTGGTTGAGGATCGAACTTTAAGGCGATAGCAATAGCGGCGGCGGTTAAAGGATGGTCGCCGGTAATCATAACGGGCCGTATTCCTGCGGCTTTACATTTGGCAACGGCCGCTTTTACTTCCAAGCGCGGAGGGTCAATCATGCCCATTAATCCAATAAAAGTGAGCGCTTTTTCCGGGTCAGTAGTATTTTCTTCGTTCAACACCCGGAAAGCAAAACCTAATACCCGGATTCCTTGCTGGGCCAAACGGGTATTGGCTTGTTTTACTTTTTCTTTCCATTCGTCCGTTAAAGGTACGCGGTTATTGTTTACCCAGATACATTCACAAATAGCTATAACCGAATCAGGCGCACCTTTAGTAAATACTACCCGGTCAGCATTTTGCACGAAGCTTAGATAGGCAGGTAAATTACCAGTGGCGCAGTGAATGGTGGACATTCTTTTTCTCACGCTATCGAAAGGAATTTCATTAACCCTTGGAAACGTTTGATACAAATCTTGTTTATAAATATTTCTTTTAGCCCCGGCTACCAGCAAAGCAGTTTCGGTGGGATCGCCCAAAACTTTTTCTGATCCGGGGTTATTCGTATCTACTTCCAGCGTTGCATCATTACACAAAACCGAAGCGGCCAGCGCAAAATCGAGAGCAGCGGCAGTTGGTTGATTTACTATTTCTAAACCAGAACTCTTAAACGGAATTGTGTATTCGGGTAAGTCTACTACAGTTACCGTCATTTTATTTTGAGTAAGCGTACCGGTTTTGTCGGAGCAGATAACGGTAACCGAGCCGAGCGTTTCAACGGCGGGCAATTTGCGGATGAGCGCATTTCGTTTTAACATTCTCTGGCCGCCAATGGCTAAAGTAATGGTTACTACTGCCGGCAAACCTTCCGGAATAACGGCAACGGCTACACTTACGGCGGTTAAAAACATTTCCGGCCAAGCCTCGCCTTTAATTATGCCGGCCATAAATATTACTAAGGCAGCAATAACTCCCACCAGGGCTAACAGTTTTCCTAATTTGTCCAGTTTTTCCTGCAGCGGGGTTTTAGTGTTTTTAACGGCACTAATAAGGTTGGCGATTTTCCCTAATTCCGTGGCCATTCCGGTGGCTACGGTAAGGCCGGTGCCTCGTCCGTAAGAAACAATGGTTCCCATATAGGCCAGATTGGTGCGGTCGCCTAAGGGTAAGTTTTCTTCTATTATTGGTTCGGAAATTTTATCTACCGGCTCCGACTCTCCGGTTAAAGCTGCTTCTTGTATTTTCAGATTAAAGGATTCCAGCAGGCGCAAATCGGCCGGAATAACATTACCGGCTTCAAATTCTACTATATCTCCCGGAACCAGTTCCGTGGCGGGCAATTCTCTTACTATTCCGTTGCGGCGTACTCTTACCGTTGGAACCACCATTTGGTTAAGAGCCGCCATGGCATTTTCGGCCTGGTATTCCTGAAAAAAGCCAAGCAAGCCAAATAACAAAACAATGGCTAATATTGCTATGGCTTCCGTACTTTTACCCAGAAAAAGGGAGAGCAGGGCCGCCGCTATTAATATTAGTACCATTACTTCGGTAAACTGCTGAAAAAGCATTTTTAAAGGACTTTTTCGCTTGCTATCCGTTAACTTATTGGCGCCATATTGTTGCAAACGCAGGTTTGCTTCTTCCTCGGAAATACCTTTCGCCGAAGAATGAAGCGCCATTAAAAGCTCTTCTGTTGTACTGGCATACCAACTCTCCATGGTAAAATTATTTAAAGGAAAGTGCAATAAAACATTTTAGCTGAAAGTAGAACTGCCTATAATTAAATACTTTCTCTTCCTAATAATGCCAAGTTAAGGTTTATTATGTCTAATTCATGTTTTGTCGATTTAGATGAGAGCCTAAAATGGCGATTTTAAAAATTTTGCCTGGAGTTCACTGGATGGTTTATATAATTTACTATATATTAGCCAATGAATGATTAAACAGGCATGAAAATAGTAGTAATTTTCTCGGAGTGCAGGAAAAAGACCGGAAAAGGTACAGTTACTACTCCATACACAGTGCAGATAACCGGAGTAACTCCGTATATATACAAGTTAGGGGTAAGCTATAATTAAAAAAATGAGTCAAGGCTTTTCATTGAAATCAGAAAATAAGCCTACCCTGTTTTCTTGGGATTTAGAAACCGAAACCAAGAATGTAGAGCGTTGGGTATTGGATAATAAAAATTACTCAAGGAGAGATATAGAGAAGGAGCTATCAATCTTAAAGAATCTGGCCTTTGACTTTTTGCAGGTAATTCAGGAAAATCATGTTACACCAGAGCAACTTGACAGGTTAGAGCAAGCTGTTTCAAGCGGAGCAGCAGGTGTTTGGGAAAAAGCGACATTGAAACTTGAACGACTTTCTTACCACTTCCCGACTGCAAAGGAAAGGATAAAAAAACTAATTTACTGTACTGGTGTGAAGATTGTAGACAGAGCCTTGACAATGCTAAATGACTCATTTTCGGAAAGGGAGCAGTACGATATTATTTCATACGCATTATCTCATAATTCCAAAAAGATTAGAGCCAGGGCCTTAGGAACAGTTTACATGCTAAAAAAGAAAATTTTCCTTGACATCCTAGAGAAAAGAAGAGAAATAGAAACAGATTTAGAAATCAAAGAAACAATAGATTTTACATTAGACTTTTTGAAGAATTAGAAAAAGCCTACTCCCTAACAATGCATAAAAATCATGCTACGGCCTATGGCCTCGCACGTTTTTTATACTAACCGTTAGGAGTAATAAGTTTGTACATTAAACATAATAATGGTACTAAAAATAAAGTCAGGCTAAATTATAGTACGTCTGCTTTCTTGTGTTTTATTTTTTTTGCACCTCATGTATACCTCTAAATTACAAACCAGTAATCTATTGTGACAATAAATTAAAGGCAACAGACGCCCAATTAAACAAGGCATTAGATAAATTCTTTGAGTTGTACCCGAATAATATAGTTAAACCGGAGATGATACAACCCATAAGTGATACTGCTTTCTTTCGTAAATATTATGGCTTTAAGGTATCTGAAAGAACCGATAGTATATATAATCTGAATTTTATGAGAGCGTATTATAAAGTTAATGTTATCCCTCTAGGAAATAAGCCAAGGTATAACTACACTGTCACAAGTGATGATAAAAGGATGATGTTTAGGTTCTCTGTTTCTAATTGCTTAGCGGAAATGAAAAATAGTAATGTTTTGCCAGAGGATAACATCTGCCAATTGTGTTTACAGGATGTTACAATACAGTCAAATTCCAATAAATTTAGATCAGGAAGTAACTTTAAATTAACACATAAGGAAAGAAAGCAAGCTAAAATCGTTTTTGAGAATAATATCCTTTCCAAAATAAAAAGAATACTTGAAGAAGGAAGTTAAAGGTTAATTCAAATTTTTGATTAAGCTTAAATAAAATAGGATGAAAAATTACAGCTCCTAACCACACCTAAAAAGTGCTTTAGTGCTTTTTAGGTGTGGTTAGGAGCTGTAATTTTGAATAAATGGAAAACACGGAGAATAATATACCCCCATCTGATAACGATATAATTGTTTTTACTTCCACAGATAAAGAAGTGGAGTTTTAAGTAGTTATAGACGGAGAACAGGATACGGTCTGGGCGACTCAGCAGCAGATGACAGAGTTGTTTGGTAAAGCCAGAAGAACAGTTGGTGAACATATTCAAAATCTCTATGCTGAAGGTGAACTTGAAGAAACTGCAACTGGGCGGGATTTCCGCCAAGTTCAGAAAGAAGGCAATAGAGAAGTTACCCGTACAGTAACTTACTACAACTTAGATGTAATCATCTCTGTTGGATACAGAGTAAAATCACAAAGAGGGATAGAATTCAGAAAGTGGGCTACTAAGCATCTCAAAGAGTATTTACTTAAGAGATATTTAATAAACACTAAATTACTTACTAAACAAAAAGAACAGATAGTGGAGCTTAAAAGTACTATTGACAACCTGTATGAAGAATTTCATGAAAGCCAGCAGCTTTTAACTCAAGGATTCCTGTCAATAATAGCAAAGTATTCTAAATCATTTGAATTACTAAATAAGTACGTTCCTTTTTCGATTTTTTGCTAGCCGTTAGCACTACAATAGCTAGCAAGCTCCAGGCAATGGCGGTGTAGTAAGGTACAACTACCATAATGGGAGCATCCCGCCCAACCAATGCCATGGCGAACATGGTTAAAGGAAACCATAAACCCACTATTAACGGAATAAACCGCTGCCAACCCAATAATACCTTTGCTTTTATTACGGCAATTCCTACTACCAACATAATAAGATTACTAATTGGCCAGAACCAATCGATTATAAAAAACAAGGTAGATTTATCTTGGGGAGCGATAATCTGGTACACGTTGGAAATATTAGCCAGAATAAGCGTGCCCGTAATAATCCAAAGAAGCGCTTTACCAAACCGGCTATTACCGGTAGCTTGCAAGGCAAATTCATCGTAGGCCGTGGTAAAAATTACCGGACAGGTGTTCCAGGCGTTTGCCAGCGAGATAGTAGTAGTGGACCAACTGCCTTTTAACTCTTCGGGCAAATCGGCCCCACCCGGGTTTGGACCGTATGCGGCGCTATTTTCTTCTTTTTCTTCTTCTTTTTCGAGTAACTCGCAACTGGTAAGAGAAAGCATAAACAGGCAACAAATAGATACAATTAAAAGTAAAAAAGCTTTTCATTTTTGTATTTTTTAATGTTTTAGGATAGTTTTTGGGTTAGTTTTGATACAAAGTAACAGCGCCCGGTTTCACTAGTAAATAGTTGTCTGATTCACTCTTCCAATTAAAAGTATCAGTCGTAGAAAAAGCTAGTTGAGTCGTAGGATGGATGCTTGAGAGAAAAATAACTGAAAGGAATACTCGTGTTAGCCAATGAAGAATAAAGAATAAAACATACAGTTTTGAAGAGATGAGATTAAACAAAAAGAGCCAGCTAAGCCGGCTTTTTTTGTTTAAAATTACTAGCTGGACTACTTACCTTGGCCCGGCAGTTTTCACCTTTTTAAATGCTCATTTTAAGCTGTTCATGCAAGGATGAACATTTAGTAAAATCTTGCTGCTTTAAAAATTAGTAATTGTTTTTTGAATGATGTCGCAGCACTCGTGCAATTGTTCCTCGGTAATAACCAGTGGTGGCGCGAACCGGATAATATCGCCGTGGGTAGGTTTCGCGAGCAAACCGTTTTCTTTTAACGCTAAGCATACATCCCAGGCAGTGCGTCCGTCGAGGTTAGGTTTAATAACAATAGCATTGAGTAAGCCTTTGCCGCGCACCATTTGCACTACCTCCGGAAATTGATTTTGTAATTGGCGCATGCGCGTCCGGAAAACCTCCCCTAATTTAAAAGCATTCTCGGTTAACTTTTCTTCTTTTATTACTTTTAAAGCAGCTACTGACACCGCGCAAGCCAAAGGATTTCCTCCGTAAGTAGAACCGTGTTGGCCAGGCTTAATACAAAGCATAATGGCATCATCGGCCAGAACGGCAGAGACTGGTAAAACGCCACCCGATAAAGCTTTGCCTAAAATTAATACATCGGGGCGGATATTATCATAGTGCGAAGCCAGCAGCTTACCGGTGCGGCCAATGCCGGTTTGAATTTCGTCGGCGAGCAGCAAAACTTTATATTTTTCGCAGAGTGCTTTGGCTTGAGTTAAATACCCTTCGCTTGGTACGTAAACACCCGCTTCGCCTTGGATAGGTTCTACTAAAAAACCGCATACGTGCGGATTTTGCAAGGCTTCTTCTAAGGCTTCTAAATCGTCGTAAGGCACTACTTTAAAGCCAGGCATAAATGGCCCGAAACCACCCGTAGAATCCGGATCAGTAGAAAACGAAATAATGCCGGTAGTGCGGCCATGGAAGTTATGATCCACCACTATAATCTCGGCCTGGTACTTCGGAATGCCTTTTTCTTCGTAACCCCATTTGCGGGCTAATTTTATAGCTGTTTCAACGGCTTCGGCTCCTGAGTTCATGAGTAAAGCTTTGTTGTAACCAAAATACTCGCAAATATATTTCTCGCATTCGCCCAGTTTATCGTTGTAAAAAGCCCGTGAAGTAAGCGTAAGTACTTGTGCCTGGTCTACCAGGGCCTGGATAATTTTAGGGTGGCAGTGGCCTTGATTTACCGCACTATAAGCCGATAGAAAATCGAAATATTGTTTGCCTTCTACATCCCATACATAAACACCTTCGCCCCGCGTTAACACTACCGGTAGCGGATGGTAATTGTGCGCTCCGTACTTTTCTTCAAGGTTTATAGCTTGTTGGCTGGAGGTAATGCTGGTAAAATTCATGGCTGAGTGACTTAAAATGGATGGTAAGCTGTATAAAATTAGCAACAGTTACGTTTATTTTCTTTGGTTGAGCTAAAATTACTCAAAAGGGCTTGTTCTTCAATTACGTTTTTATAACCCGGATGGTATACTTTTGTTAAGTAAATAAAATTAAAATCTTATTTCTTTTGAAACCAGATAAACTCCCGCCGCTGGAACCCGGCGACTTTTATTTTAACGAACAAGGCCTTAAAGAAAGCCGATATTGGCGTAGCTATGGGCATAACCGGAACAGATGTAGCCAAAGAAGCGGCCGATATGGTTTTGTTAGACGATA
>Ga0181466_1000248_pt2 | contig 18973 bp, 21 predicted proteins | sample InSIn4gowninarea_FD_119078 | JGI IMG/M metagenome (GOLD analysis project Ga0181466, IMG submission 119078) | Clean room microbial communities from NASA Spacecraft Assembly Facility at Jet Propulsion Laboratory, Pasadena, California, USA -... ... | reverse complement strand
TTTGGAAGGGATTATCCTGTGTGAAGGGGCTCTCCGGGCCTGAGCGATGCCATGTCTCTGGATCTGGCGTTGGGTTTGGGGATGTTTATTTCCTTTGTTGGGGGTTTGGGATGTACGGATACACAGCGATTGTATTACTACAGAGATACCAATGCATTTACATGTTCATATTTTTTCCTGAAGATCAGCAACAATTTGCTACATAGTACCTCTACAGAGCCGTGTATTGTCTCTAGCACACTCCTACTCTCCATCAACCAACACCGTGCTATCCTCGACCCTCTTCTCCTCTTTCTCACTCGGCTGCACAACCTGCCTCCCCTTCCACCCCCTCATCATGTTATCCATCCTCTTCCTCGCCCCATACTGCATCCACAGCGGGAACCCCCTCAACCTTGGCGCAATCCCCCATGTCAACTCAGGCAAGACCATATGCTTACTCTTCCCGCCCAACACCGCCTTAGCAATCTCCTCAGCCACCGTCTCAGGAAACAGCGCCTTACTATCAAATCCCTCGAACAACTTGGTCCGCGTGTACCCCTGGCACATCAACACCGTACGGACTTTGGGCGCCTTGTAGTGCGTGACTAGTTCTGCGCTGAGACCCTCGTGGAACGCTACAGCCGCGGACTTACTCGCTGCGTAGTCGACCATGGACGGCGCGGTTATGTACCCGGCCAAAGAGGCGACCGTCACGATCATACCGTGGTTACGCTCTACCATGGAGGGCAGGAATTGCTGCGCCAGGTAGTAGTGCGCGAAGGTGTTGACTTTGAAGGTTAGGTTGAGGTCTTTCTCTGTGGTGTCGAGGATTGTTTTGCCGCGCGCGACGCCGGCGTTGTTGATTAGGATTGTCGGGTTGCCGAGGGTGGAGCGGATGGAGGAGGCGGCGTCGCTGATGGAAGAGGGCGAGGTGAGGTCGCATTGGAAGAAGCGAACTGAGGGTGGTGCTGGGTGTGTTAGTGAGGGTTGATGAAGATTAGGAGAGGAGAAATCACCCTCGTATGTGAGGTCCTGCACATCTAGCACGGCGACTTTGATGCCCTTCTCGGCAAGTAGGTGCACGACTATCTTGCCGATGCCATCGCTTCCGCCGGTTACGACGACGACTTCTTGGCTCCAAACGTAGGTGTCGTTCGTCCAGTTGTTTGTGACGGCGTTGTCGAGCCAGGCGCTGACTTTGTCGAGCAGCCCGAGAACAAGGAGCGTCTTCAGCTGTTTGAATGCGGTTGCATGGCCCGCAGCGACGCGACCGCCATCGATCGTGTATTTTCCTGCCAGAAATAAAGGCAGAGTGAACAGGGGGTTCAGCGCGGTGAGCTTAAGGAACCGCCCGATTGTGTCGCCGGTGATGCCTGCATCATTAATAAGCGTTCATCGGAGCGCGTCGCGTGCGCATCGCGTACCTTCACGCGCGAGACTCCATTCGCTCCTAATAGGCATGATGGCGTTTTGAGACAACTCGTGGTCGTGATGGCGTCGAATGAATCAACAGTATGGGCAGGACGAGCTGCGGCGCATGCAGCACGAAAACAACGGGCTTACATGGCTTTAAACAGGCCCAATTGCTTGGTGCCTGAAAGGGTGCTGTGCTGCCCATGCCCTGCGGGGTCACCGTCTGGGGAAGCTGCGACCGAACCGAGGCGCTAACGAATCGGGGAAGAAGTGCGACCTATCTTTCATGTGTTCGAAGCATCTTACACTCTCAACATCGCAAAGGGGTGTTGCACATTGTAGCCGACCCCATACACTTGTTGGTCCGTAAATTGAGCTAAAACGTGGCGACCAACATGTCCATGCAAGTTATCTACCAGCGTGGGTTGTACTTGTCATCATTATCGAGTAAGGAAGTCGACAGCTTGTAAGTACAGGTTGAGCTGTAACTGTTGCAATTCGCTATGCTATAGAAGACGCAATTGCAACATATAAGAGCTTAGACTTGTAGGTTGTAGGCGCTTAGGTGGCGCGGAATCGTTCTATTTGATTTGCTAGAAGTGTACAAATTGCTCATATTCGAACCTAGACATGGTAAGCATGGTGCTCGGTCTGTGGAGTTTATATCTCCGCATCAGTCTTTAAAGCTGAAATGGAGAAGAGCCGGCTCACGCAGCCATGCCACAAGAGATGGCGTGACAGCGGTTATATTCTCGGAGTTACCACCACCGATCCCACGGGACAAGCCGGGTGAGCCGGAGAAGTATGGCTGGTTCACAGCTTCCTCTACTACGATCAGTTGGACGAGACATTATTGACGTCGATTGAAGAGGAATCGAAGCACTAGGGATGGCTTAAAGGCGAACATAAGTACTTCAGTCGCAAGCCTGATGTTACTCGCGCTCTCGTATGCGACGATGAGAAGAACGGCAAGGTTCTTGTCCGACAAGAGACGCGTCGCAAACGTAACGCCGACAAGGCGACGGAGGGCGCGATGAAGATGTCTGAGATGGATATGGGTGGGATGGATTTGGGTGTATATTAGACAGAACCCGGGATGATACTTGAGGACTTCAATCTGATCAGCGATGCAGGTAGTTGTAGTGGAAATATTTTGTCGTGGCAGATGAGGTACGAGCTTCTGAGCCACTCACCCACTACTGAGATGAGCGCGACAGAAGCACCTGAGACGAGACAAGAGCACGTGACGTTCAGCTCACACGCTCCCTCGGGTCAGGAGGAACTATTTACCGATAGACTATTTAGATAGCTGATCTATCTGATCTTTGATTAGACAGTGGTCCAAATCTATCGATCACCTGAACAAGCTCTCGGATGCTCCTCGATTCCTCCACATATTTGTATTCACGCAATGTGAGCAGTGACGAGTCAGGTGCTGTGCGTGTGTGAGAGGATTTTGTTCTACGTACGCTTGAGAGAAGTGATAAACGTGCTGGAGCAGATGATGTTTCTAAGAGGTCTTAGATTGTTCACGATCCAATCGTGTATGCGCGTATTGAACGGTGTCTTCAGCCTCTTAAAAGCCCTGACTGATCAAGCGGCTTGTCCACTCACCAAAACCTGGCATATCACGTTGCATACGGCGCACGTAGCGCTGCATGTAGAACTTTTGCCGATCATCCATACGAGGCAGGAATTCCCAGTGAGCAATGAAGGGCTTGTGGTGCTCGAACACCCAGCTGTAACAGCTGTAGTCCGCTTTCTGCACGAACGTTGAGTGATACGCCCGGGTGAGCTCTGTCCACCGTGCGAACATCTCATGAGTGACTTTTGCTTTTGGCAATGTCCAACCTTGTAAGATGTACTTTACGGTGATGTTGGGGCAAGCATTCAGCAGGCCAGTCAGCTCGTGCATAGTCTCGATGGTATCAGAGACCCAAGGAACGAGCTCCAAACTACTGACTGAGCGCACATCCGAGAGCTTTATGGTCACCTCGCCAAGTTGACTGACCTGGTAGACGTCCACTGAGTTCATCCAGGCGCAAAGTTGCCGGCCAGAAGCATCTTCCCATGACAACGACCGTTCAATTGCGATCTGGTCTTTGTTGTACTCGAAGGTAAGTTGTGCCGTTTCGTTGTGTAACTGCTTACTGACGTACTGCAACTGGTTGAGTGCCTGCAACTTGCTGGCACGACATCGGGTCATGACGGTAGCTCCAACGTTGTAGTCAGTCAGAACAGACACATTGAGCGTCTGCGGCTGTGTGCTCTGGTACATAGCAGTGATGTCGACTCCTTCATAAACTGCTTTGGACGTATGTTGAGTCGTGAAGATAGCAGCTGGATGGAATTGACCCCGGCGGTCCAGTACATAACTATAAATCTGATTGCGTAGCTCTGCAGGGAGCTTGAAAAATAAGGTTTTGTTGTTCGCCATCGCTAGTGCGTCGTGATCTGTAACGATGTTTGGTTGCGGATCGACCGAGTTCAATGAGTATTCGTTAGGTTGCAATATGGTAAATCCGCAGATAAGTAGCTCATGGAAGGCACTGCATTGTGTCAGCAGAGGGAGAGGTGAATGATACAAAGGAGCTGTGAGCGACCAGTGATCAGGGTTTGTAGTCGCATTGTGTGCTTAATTGGACATCAAGGCGTCCTCTGACACCGTCGGACATTGGCTGCGGCGTCTGAACTACCATTTGGACTCTTTCGAGGTCCTCGTTGTTGTCTTTGGAATTAAACATGCAGAGATGCGTCTGCAGTGGTCCTGTCAAATCTTGAGCCAATCTATCGAGCAAGACTACAGGCAGTCAAGCTGGTGTTGTGGAGAGAATGGCATCATGAGATTGAAAGATCTTTTTTGAATGTTTGCATTGATGGGTGAGACGAAGGAAGGTGGACGCGAGTCAGTGCGGCGGGCCCCTCTGAAGTGCTTTGTGTTGCTGGGGTTACGTCACAAACACCATCGCACTTTCCTCTCCCGCTTCTGCCTGCCTCACCAGTCGCCGCCTTATCCTTGTCGCACTGCTGCAGCTGTCTTTTGGCGCCCCTACGTGTCGCTTCTATTGCCATCTTCCTTGCACCTCCTCCTTACCACCGACGACTAGCTATGGCGGACGCACGTGGGGAGTACTGGTACTTTGAGCCGGGCGTCGACTCAAACAAGATAACGGTGCCAGAGCTGCGCAGTATTTTGCTCAAGCACGGCGTGGGATACCCGTCCTCTGCGAAGAAGCCGCAGCTCGTAGCACTCTTCAACGAATCCGTCGCTCCCCAGGCTGCGCAAGTACAGAGGACACATGCGCGCACCAAGCGCAGCACGCGCGGCATCGTAGATGTGCCGTCGAGCTCGAATAGCACCGTTGACGACGCCGAAGACGACACACTGGTCGCTCCAACGCCTGCGAGACGGACCGCACGCCGCACGACTCGCGGTGCAACAGAAGACGCCGAGGAGCTTGCGCCCGTATCGCGCGCAAAGACACCTTCGCGCGCCGTACCTGCGAAGCACAGCAGAGCGCTTGAGCCCGAGATTGACGAGCGTCCAGCGGCTCGGCGCACACGGAAGAGCGTCACGCCCGCTCTCAAGGAGCCAACGCCAGATCCAGAGACATGGCATCGCTCAGGCCCGGAGAGCCCCTTCACACAGGATAATCCCTTCCAAAGCGGCAGCTCGCCAGCAATCCCCGACACGACTTCACGCGACAAGAGCAGGCGGCGGACACTTGGCTCTGAGCTCAAGACTAGACGCAAGAGCGATGCGCACCGCCGACGAACAGCAGAGCCCAGCACAGACCAATACGACGAAGGCATCGTTGTGCCCTCCCGCAAGACGTTCGATGTGGCTGCGCCGCATGCGGAAGAGGAAGAACATGAGAGCACAGATGCGGGCGAAGAATTCACACCTGAGGAGCAGTTGGAGCTGGTACGCGAACGCGCAAAGACCGGACAGGTCGACATCCTCCCTCCTCGCAGACATAAGAAGTCTTCGAAGGCAACAGGTACCCTGAAGGCGTTCTCCGCGACGCTCCTGCTCACGACTGCCGCTGTGTTTGGTGGTGTATGGAGGCAAGAAAAGATTGAAGTGGGCTTCTGTGGCATTGGAAGAGAGGCCACGAGCCTTGCAGGCGTCGAGGTGCCGGAATGGGCTAGCGAGTACTTTCCTCTCCCTCAGTGCGAGCCTTGCCCACCTCACGCACAGTGCTACAGAGGACTGGAGCTCACATGCGATCGGGACTTTATCCGCAAAGATCATCCATTGTCACTAGGTGGTCTGATTCCCTTGCCACCGACATGCGAACCGGACAGCGCGAAGACACGCAAAGTCACGGCCGTTGCCAACAAAGCCGTAGAGATTCTGCGGGAGAAGAGGGCTCAGTACGAATGCAGCGAGCCAGATGCAGAGGGCAAGCCTGTTGAGACTCCTGAGGTTGCCGAGGAGGAGCTGAAGCAGACGCTGGCCGCTCACACGCAGAAGGGCATGACAGACAAGGAGTTCAGCGAGCTTTTCGAGCGAGCTTTTCCAGAAACTGTTCTACGAGATGAGGTCATCGAGACCACAGATGCGTAAGTCACGCCCTCTCTAGCCCCACCAGTCATGCAACCTTTTCTGACGTAGAACTGTACTAATCAGTTACCTTCCCGTGGATACAGAACTACCGGAAAGCGCAAACTCGCATCAACATCTCTCGCAAAGCTCTCCCTCGCCTGCAGCATCCGAAGATCCCTCATACAATCCTTTGAACGACATCTTCTCCAAATTGTAATCTTTGTTCTGCTTGTCGCCTCTGGCTCTTACGGAAGGTATTCGTACACAACCAGCCGAGCCATGGAAGCCCGCGCGAAGCAGCTTGCAAGCGAGGTCTTCGACAGACTTGCCAATCACGCAGCACTGAGTCATCAGGAGCCTGGTGCCTACCCTGAGCGCGGCGTCAGCATGGCACAGCTGCGTGACGACGTGCTCCGTAATGAGTTCTCGTCCAAGCGTCGACAGAAGCTGTGGGAGAGGGTACAGAAGAAGGTCGAGTTCAACTCGAACGTGCGTGCAGCAGTCAGGACTGCGAACAGCGGCGATGTGGCGCGCATGTGGGAGTGGATTGGGCCGATGCACCTGATCGAGGATGGTCGAAGCACTGGCAAGCGTGAGAGTGGCCGCTTCAGCATCGAGAACACACCATCAACTGCGTCGAAGCAGTTGATGTCAGAGAAGAAGACATGGGACGATGGACATCCCGTGTATTAGACGCAGTGATTTAGTTGCGGCAGATTATAGAGTGGTGGCTATTGGCGTTACGGAAGTCCGCTTTGCTTCGCATGATACCACCTCATAATGACATCTTGTTTGATCAGCCATGCTTTGGAATTCAAATCTGCAACTAAGCTGCCCACTTCAAAGTCGATGCTCTGTGATAATGACCAAAAAGTCGAGTTACATGGCCCGTGCATTGTGCACGGACTCCGACACTTTCGCTAAGCGAGTAGCGCCCACTGAGATTCGGGTCTTGCGAGGAAGGAGCAAACATCACCACACCCGTCACCCCGTCGCCCTCACTAACCGACAGACAAAAATCAGTCAAGATGGTGAGTGCAGACATGTCCAAAAACTCCAAGAAGGAAGCGGCGACTGCAACATGAGTGAACGACGATACCACGAACGATCTTCGATGACGATGACGAGTACGACCGGAGCGAGCCCACAACTCGAAGCATACACTACCGCCGGCTGCAGAGCGCAATCGAAGGGGTCAAGAACTCGGAAGGATGGAAAAGGCTGTCGCACATGTGGTCGAAAGATGTCTTGGACAAAAGGGCAGCTGGTTGAGCCTACAACCTCTGAGCGGCAACTACTGCGTCCGTGGGCATAGCCACTCTTGCGACCACGTTGCGCACCTGGACGTCTCATACCAATCTGGTCGGCTCTTCGCAAATCATCGAGCTGTTGCGCACGACATTCCAACTTCGACATCGCACCACCGCGCCGACTACGCATCACCGAATAAACGCCACTACGTTCGCCACATCGACTCGTTCACTCCTGTTGCAAGCCACGGCTCTCTGGACGAATTGTTCCCACGGCATCCATTTTGGCGATGGACATGCGCTGACGAGGATTGTTCAGGTCAACGTTCCCAAGACCCGCCGTACCTACTGCAAGGGCAAGGACTGCAAGAAGCACACCCAGCACAAGGTCACCCGTTAGTAGCCCACATCCAGGCCAAAACATGCACATACTGAACCTGCGCAGAGTACAAGGCGGGCAAGGCTTCTCTGTTCGCCCAGGGTAAGCGTCGTTACGACCGCAAGCAGTCCGGTTACGGAGGTCAGACCAAGCCCGTCTTCCACAAGAGGGCTAAGACCACCAAGAAGGTCGTCCTTCGTCTGGAGTGCACAGCTTGCAAGACCAAGGCACAGGTACGGTCATCTGGATCATTCACAATGGACACAGCTGACGAACATGATAGCTCGCCCTCAAGCGATGCAAGCACTTCGAGCTTGGTGGTGACAAGAAGACCAAGGGTGCCGCTCTTGTCTTCTAAGCGTGTCTCTTTCTCTTTCTTTTGCTGGGCCCTCGGCGTAGTCTTCAGGCGGACGGGATGGACGGCTTTCCCAATCGACTCATGCTATGCATCAATGCAACGAAATGAAAGCGGAGTGATACGGAGCATCTGGGGATGAACATGTTGCTACCCACGAATTCAACGGATTGTAACCAAAATTTGCATCAAATCGAGCTCGATTGAAAGGATCCTCGTTCACATGCGTGAGTTGCAATGTCTGTGATATGATGCGCTTGATGAAGCACTGCATAGGGACAGGGGACCTTTCCGCCGGCGGAGCCACTTTCCTGTTGCGCTGCCCCTCCACCCCACCAAACGCGTCTAACTCGTGCCCTATCGACCTCCAACAATTACACCTCAACGTGAGTCAGGCGCTCTTCTGCTGTTCGACTCTACGCAATGACTGACACCCAGAAGAAGACTGTCTTGGTCATTGGCGCAGGCTCTGTGGGCGCAATTGCCGCGCTGAACCTAGAAGTTGGTGGTCTTGCCTCAGTCACAGTTGCTCTCAGATCGAACTACAACGCTGTCAAAGAGCAAGGATACACCATCGAAAGCTGTGATCATGGGTCGCTGAAAGGTTTCAAGCCGAGTGCTGGTGTGCTTCGCCCCCGTCATGTGAGCTGTATGAGCATAGGCACTAACCATCACAGTCCGTAACAACATCCCAGACATCGTCGCCGAAAACCTCCCATCATATGACTACATCGTTCTCTGCACCAAGAGTGTACCAGATGTGGGACCTACCTCAGTCGACTTGGTCAAACCTGCCCTGCCGAAGGACAACACGCATGCAACGCTGGTCCTGCTACAAAATGGCCTGAACATCGAGAAATCATTTCTGGCGACTCATCCTGACACCGTCGTTCTCTCCGGCGTCTCTCTCATTGGCAGCGCCGAACCGCTCCCCGGCCACATCGTTCAAAATGAACCCGACCGACTTCTTGTTGGCGCCTTTCCACACCCATCCATTTCCAGTAAAGTAGCATCCGCCAAAGCACAGGAGTTCGTAACCCTGTACTCAGCTGGTGGCAAGACGGATTGCAAGCACTCACCAGATGTATTGCACGATCGATGGCGAAAGTTGGTCTATAATGCCTGTCTAAACCCAATCTGTGCGATCACGGGCGTGGACTCCGGCAAAATCAGGCTTGCTGACGGAGGGTTGGACGGCCTCGTTCGACCCGCGATGGAAGAAATTGTCGCAGCCGCGAAAGCCGTAGCGAACGTCGACCTCGAGGAAGACGTCGTAGAGAAAGTCATCAACACCGATCCGCTGGAAAGCTGGGCGAAGCCTAGCATGCAGCAGGATCTTGAGAAGGTGTGTCCAATCGATCAGAGTTCCCCTTAGCCGTGACTTACATGCAGCAGGGCAATTTCATTGAATTTGAGAACCTACTTGGCGAGCCGCTGCGCGAGGGCAAATACGCTGGTGTGCCAATGCCAACCCTTGAGGTCCTCTACCAGATCGCCAGAACCATACAATGGCGCACGCAAGTCGCGAAGGGCCTGATCCAGTTACCCGGTCAGTAGAACATTGGCTGCTGCAAATGATCGGATGATCTGCAGAAATGAAGCGTAATGAACGAATCTACGGTTGTTTGTATTCCTCTCTAGGTCCTTGGCTCCCTGCGCCCCGCAGGCTAAAGTCAGGAATAGCATACGTCTACAGAGCGATTACTACATGCAGGAGAGCGAATACTTCTTTCAAGCAGGCGATTATTTTCTTCCAGTTAGATGAGAGGCCAGGACATAAGAGTGTATCCGTGCATCACATACCTCAGCTCTTAGGTCGTACAAGCAATTCTCGGCGCACTCATTCCATTGGCGGGTCTTTGGTACTTAACACCGCGTACTTCCTTGCACTTGATGCATTGCCTCACCATAGTCAGCACAGTCTTCTACACCATGAAGCTACTCACTCTGTTCCTCACCCTCCTCACCACCATCGCAGTGGCCGACTCCGAGCCATGTACCTCCAAGATACCTGGCAAGCCGACTCCCAGACCCGAACTCTGCACGCGCATCTGCGAGTCAAGCCCGATCCAAGACTGTCGCCGGGGCTGGTATTCTAAGCAGCAGGGCGAGTGCTGGGCGTGCTGCAAAGCCGTCCCACCTGTTTCACTGCCGTCCCCGAAACCTGAACGTTGCACGAGGATCTGCGCCTTTGAACCTATCCAAGAGTGTCCGGAGGGTTGGGTAAGTCAATCCCGTTAATTTGGAGAGGGGTGTTAACGAAGAGAAGTACGCGAAACAGCAGGGTGAATGTTGGAGCTGCTGCCAGAGCGGGTGAGGAGATGGAGGGTTAGTTACTACGAGGAGGACTATGTATGGTTTTCGTCTTTGGAAGCGGAGGGTGAGGTGAGAGGTTGTACCAACACTTCGCCCTTATAGCTCTACTCTTGGTATTCACGACTACCCAAAATCAGTTCGAAATTAGTTTCTACGTCTGAACCTCGTTCTCTTGGGCGCCTACTCCCTCGCTGTGGCTTCTTCACGATTCTCATCTCCAATTAGATCTGCTGCAACAAGCGTGCACCTCTTCGTCGCACCACCTGTGAGCTTGCTACACATGGCCATCCCTTAAAGCAACAAACTGTTTAGCAAGTTTGGACTTGCTCTTCTCACACCATCACCCGGACTCTCATACCCATTGTGCTCAATATAACCCCGCAAAGAATCCTCGCCCTTGGACTGGAACCTCTCTAGCTCTACAAGCCTGCATTCCCTCGTTGTGGCGTTGACGTGGACCTGTCAACAGTGCCACCGAGAATCAGATTAATATCCCAATATTCACAGGAGACAGGCAAAGAGCAGATCCAGCCAATAGACCAGAGAAACCGGTAGCACGAGACTTAAACGGTATCCCAGCTTCGACTGGTAGACACAGCCCGTCGCGGTGCTATATGAATACCCTGTACCCACCGCTGCACTCCACCCTTCTCCTCGACCTCAGTAGCGACTTATGAGACGCCTGTCTATCTGGTTGTTACCAGCCACGATCGCGATGGCTTTACGACCAGTTCCTACACCTTCACTACTCCCATGGACAACATCAGTGCTTAATTCTGTGGCGCTTCCAACCCTCTCTGATCGCCACCAAACAATCTCGATCTCTCGCTGTGCGACGCCTTCTACATACATCTGCCGGAGGCAGTAGGCCTGCTGCTCTTGGCCACCGAACCCGAGCCCTGGAGGTCTGGCCTAACTGCCTTCCAAATACATTGCACCCGTACCAGCGTCCTGGTTAGAGCTCTTGCTTTTCGAGCCCGACGATGGTTACTCAAATAGTGCTGAGCGAACGAAGCTTGTTTTCACTGTCCTGTGGCCGTATGTGATGGGAAGGATGTGGTTAACCAATATAGACCTATTGATTGCGATTATCATAAGAGCGTTCGGCAGGTCGAGTTGGGAGGGATTTAGCACAGAGCAGCTTCCACCAACCTCGGGTAGGAAGAGTAGTCGAGCCAACGCTTCTTGCATGTTGATTCAGCTGCTAGCGTGGATGCTAAAAATAGATCGAATATAGAACTCCGAGCGAACAGACGTCTGCTTTATCTCACTAAGTCTTCCTTTCACCGAAACTTTTCATGCACCGTTCGGATAGAATAGTGAAACGATGCTTTACCGTGCGATCGCCGATGGCAATTGGAAAAGGCCTCTCGACTTCAGCCTTCACAGCTCTCACCAAGGAGAACTACGAGTCCCTTTCTCACGCCACGTTCGCCAACTGAGCTCGACAACATCCACAGGGTCTATTGAACAGTACGATAAGTTGCCTGTAGAGCTGCAGATGAGGATTCTTCACTTTTGTGATGCAGCTACGATCTTTCAACTTATGCACACATCGCGCCATACACGCACCGAAGCAAAGAAGCTTTTCTTTTTGGACCCGGCGACTTGGTACCATGTGGGTGCAGATTGGCTGCTGAGGGGCGGCTACTATGGTCACACAAACTACGATTTGAATTTCTTAGCCTGTACAGAGCAGATCAATGTTGACTTTGGTTGGATGCATGAGAGGACCTGGATGAATGAGGCTGGCTCAAGAGAATGGACAGGCACAGAGGAAGAGGCTATGGCTACAGCTTTCGGAGGTATGGACGAGCGAACCCAAAACTTTTGGCGAACAGTGAAGCACCGACTGCCCCGGCTGAAACACATCATCCTAAGCGATGACCACGACAGATGGGAGAACCCTCATGATCTGCAGCTACCGCCAGATATCTACAGGAAAGTGGGGAAGATGTGTCCTTCTAGCATCGAGGCCTCTGTCTATCTTCTCCAAGGAGATGGATCCGCAAATCGACGAATGCAGAGGAAGTTATGGCGATGGGTCAATAAGGAGTGTGTCACATACACCAACGCAATACAAGAATGGGATCTGTGTACGAATCACCCTGAACTCAACGTCGTCCCGCCTTACAAGATCTTCCGTGGACCAGTGGGGATATTCGACGATTCCTATGCCAGAGTCTCAGATGTCGCGTATCAGAAGAAGGCTATTAGGGTGAATCGAATCGCAGCCATGGAAAGACACCATTTCTACGGATCACATAAGCCATTTGGTTGTTCTGCTACAAACTGCGACGCGTGGTTTGAGCAACCTGAGGAATACACCTCACATGTGATCCAGACCAAGCATGACAAAACCACCAAACTACCGGAGCCCATCGAGTCCTCCTTTGCAGAGAACGATGAAAGGTTAGAGCGACTGATGAAGATCGCGCATGAGATAGAGCGTCTGTTTCTGGAGTGGTGGGGCAAGTACGGATCGGAGAAACGGAGCGTGGCAGGGAAAGAGTTTATTCATCAGCTGGAGCATGATCCGTTGCATGCGCAAGACAAGCCAGTCTCAGAGCATCCGCAATTGCATGCGATATACCGCTCCTTGGACGCGGAATACTAGTAGGAGAGAATCGAACAAATCCCTGCGATGTAGTATCGTTGCAGATAACAGATCATGTAGATTGTTAGTAACGCTAGATACTGTAGGTGTTATCATTTCTAGGGATATCAAAACTAGAATTGTATAGAGAGAAGGTAGTTACATCTTAGAGCTTTACTAGTGTGCTAGAGACAGTTCTGAATTGATGTTAGGAAAGAACGAGACTATAAGCAGCGTAGTACTATAGCTGCGGACGTAAGTGTAGTATGGAAAAGGACACAGCAGGGGGTTAGAAGTTCTAGAATAGGACAGCGTACACCAAGTTTTTCAAAACAACGCTATGGCAGACAGTGGGCTAGACAGGAGAACGTGTTTTAAACATCCTATGGTCGTATGTGAAAGAGCCACCAATAGCTGCACATTAGATCGTGGGTATTTCTGCCGAAGTCTTGTATCACCCAGATCAGAGCCTTGCTGACCTGTCCACGAACTGCAAAGCAACACCTTTATCGCTCTACCACTAGCCCGCCGTGCCTTCAGCTGTGCGATCCTACTAGACATGTATTTTCCAAGTACATGTACTAAAGGTCCAACGCGTTCGCAGGCGATTTGTATCCTCCAGGAGGCGGGAACTCAATGCTGAGTAGAGCTCGGCAACGAAACGCCTTAAACATTGACTTGTGGCTATGTAGCCACTGGGCATCTCCTTCCTCGAGCGCCTTGTTCATTCCCGTTCGAAAGATATTCCCAAGACCTGAGAGACGCCGAGATTGGTTGGCTGTCTGGGTGTAGCGGCAGAGTGCTCCTCCAACGTGGCCTTCTAGCTCGTTCGGCCGCCCTTCTGTGCTAAAGAGTGTGATTCGTACTGGTCGCATACAGAGTCAATTTGCAGCTTTGTTTGCGATAGGCAATGGCCTCAAAGAGTACCTCCGCCAGTCCTCACCCTTTCTAACGTGGTGACACGGGGTAAAGGTGGCTCGAAGCACAGAAGCGAATAACTCTTTCCTTTGTCAGCAAACCTGCGTTTGCTCTACAAATGACTTTCAGAGCTACTTGGGCTCATGTGAGGTAGGGTTACCATAGAGTGGACCGCGTAGTTCTATCCAGAGTAATCTTTTGACTTCGAATGACCACGAAACAATTGTTAGCGCAGAGAGAAGCTGCCTTAAATACGCTGTATGTCTAGAAAGCTTAATCTTTCTCTTAAAGAGCAAAAACAATGCACTTGACTTGGTGAACAGAAACAATAAAAAAAAACATACAACAGCGGGTATTCGCTAGTGGTCACCCACCTAACTACTAATCCGCCGGTACGTTGCTTAAATAGGGCTGAGCGAACGGGAAGCCTTGTTTTCAACGTCCTATGGTCGTATGTGAAAGAACGATCAGCAATTGCGCAATATAATGTCAAAAAATACATCAGATCTGCTCAGTACAAACATGCCAGCATAACCCCGTGGCAGCACAACGCACAATAATCCACTCTCTACTTTGCACATTCCCCCCCTACTCTTGTTTATCATTATGTTGCTTCTGCCGCCATAATACATATGATGTGGATATAGACCTCTCTTAATAGACGCGTAGTCTCCAAGATATGAGAGACCATGTGGGTTGGATATCGGATGCTGAACGTCTTTGTCGCTGATTTGTGGTCATGCAACCATTGGGTATCTTCTCTCTGTTGATTGCCTCCTCGACTTCTTGCGTGAGCGTCTGCCGAGCCCCTGTGATACGTGTGGGTCGACTGCGGGCTTTATGAGGAAGGAGCGTGCAGACGTCTTCCTCAGTCTGACCTTCTAGCTCGCTCAACGACCTTTTCTTGCTGAACAGTCGAGACATGGACTGGCCGCATCGGTACTCGACACCTTGTAGGATTCATGCGAAGGTTGTCGTCTTGCGAAAGCCGCGGTTATTGCTCGCTCGTTCTTGTTCAGACGTCCTGACTTTTGGACTCTAGCCAGACTTCCGATCCTAGTGTTTGTCTCTGAAACCTGCACTCTTTCATAGGTACTTCTTCGCGGCTGCAGCAACTCTCTGCCTGAACACTGGGCTCTTGACCACATCCCCATTGCCCACCTGGAAAAACGGATTCATGATAGTCTTCATCCACGCCTCGTACACATCAACAAAGAAATTCTTGACCGCCTCCTCCGTCGCCGGACTCGTCGGATTATACAGTCCCTGCCCACCACCCAGCGCCGCCCTTCCGCCCGCCAGACTCCCCCTCGCACCGCCTCCGCTCCCCGTCAGCCCCAGACTCTCATCGCGCGGCCGTGTGAGCAGCAAGAATCGTGTGTTCGCTCCTGTGATCCAGCACGAGATGTAGCAGTTCTGGTATTTGTCGATGTGCTTGAGGTACATGGGCGCGCTGCCTGAGGAGGTCGAGGGGCCCCATTGCACTTCTTCGACAATGTCGAGCGCTGAGTGCAGGATAAAGGGAACCAGTGCGCGTTCGGATGGCGTGAAGCGTGCGACGCCGTCGCCACCTGAGCGGGAGGTGCCGAAGTCGTGGGTGAAGAGGGGGACGTCGAGCGGGGAGAGGATGGAGAAGGTGTATGACATGGTGGCGCGTGTTCGATGCGGGGGATTGTTATCAATGCGAGAGCGACCTCGCAGCCCAAGTCGTCTTCTGGTAGTATGAGAGTATGGCCTTGCAGGTTGTAGTGCTGTGGTCGCATTTACTCCACGATGAGCTCCCACGCTAAGCAGGGATGCGCGCCAAGCAAGTCCGCGGGAGTCTTTCGCATCTTCAATTGCACATCGACCCGCATCACGAACACGCACATCCACAATGTTCGGCCCCTTCCGTCTCACAAACCCGCTGTCGGGTGGTCTGCTCTGGTGCGCATTCCCTCAACCCTCAAATTGGGGCCTCTCGACCCATTAGGCCTATGGCGGTGATGATCCAGAACCTAACATTTCTCAAGGAAAATCCCCTGGCGCCTCTCCCGCCACCAGAAGTACAGACAGCGCGAGCGCCTCCGACACGTAGACAGCATTGTTGCGACGCTCGACAATGCGCTCGCACGGACAGGGTTGAGCATGAAGAAGGTGGACCGCTGGAAGATGGAGATGCCGACTGAGGCGGAGATGCTGCCCAAGGACAAATACACAGTGTTCGACAGGAAAGTGAAGAGGTACAGAAAGGGAATTCACAGTGAGTTGACCCCAATTTGATGGGCTGTAGGGTGATGGTAGCGGAGTCTTTGGGAAGGGAGGCAGGACCGGACCAGAGAACAAGAAGCGACCAGGGAAACTTTAGGAATACGGACAATGGCTAACAATCTGCAGAGGTACCAAAGTGGACAAGAGTAAGCCAGAGACTGAACCCTCCTGGTTTCTAAGCCGAGAACGACGGGTTTGTGTATACTATATGTTTCTCTACGGTCTGCATCGGACATGGCGCTTTTCTGGAATCGAAGACATACCCAATTCGACAATTGCCTGCAAAGGCTACAAACTATCGTCCTATTCTTCAAGACAATCTTGCATTGTGCTGTGGTAGTGGGGAGTTGCAGTCCGGGTGAATGCGTTTGTGTTGCGCACCTTGAGGATGATTGCCTGCGCGCCGTTTGCTCAAACCATCCGTCACCGCTACTTGATGTCTCGTTTTTACAGCAACCTTCTCTCACCTTCGCATAGGGATAGCGAACTCTGAACAGACTCTACCTTTACCTGTCGTCACGAGGACCGTGCCCTCACCTTCACTACGACTTGGCCTCTTCTATTACTTTGTCACCTCCCCTCAAATCTCTTCTCTACCCTCTTCACTCCCAACATCATTCCAGTACTCTTTAACTATACACCCTCCAAACAGTCAGTTACAAACTTGACAACATGACCCAACCCCCGCCGACTGACCCTGATTGGGTCACGATGCGTGCGCAGCATCAGCAAGAGTGCGCGGCATTTGGGCGCCAAGTCGAGGCAGAAATGCAAGCTATGCGCCGTCGTCACGAGACAGAGAACCAAAACCTAACTCGCCGCATCGAAGAAATCAAAGCCGAATTGCTTGGACGACACAAGCAGCAAGAGGGGGGCGTATTGGCACAGACAATATCAGAAGCAGTCAAAGACCTCGAGTTGTGTACCACCTCCACCTCCAAATCAAGCACCCACACCTGCCCCGAGTACTCAAACGACTACCTCTCGACGAAGCACTGCCTTAGCATCCACACCAGGTCAAAAGCCATTGCCCACCCAAGACCCTGTGGGAAAGCAATCATCTCTCAAGGCTCTCGATAAACACAAGCAGAATGGACTGGGGACAGCAACCGCATCTGCGACTCAACAGCGAGCAGAACAGCAGATAAAGCAGTCGTCTCTGTCTCGCCGAGTCCAGCAACAGGCCAAGAACGAAGGATCGACGGGCTCGCCAGGAGGTACGCAGGCATCAAAGCCAGCACAAACCAAGCCCAACGCAGCTACCTCACGAAGTAAGCTAATCTCGAAGAAAGATGTCGAGACGATCGATTTGTGCTCCAGCGACGATGACATGCTTGTCGAGGTGAGCAAAGCAGACTACCGGAAGAAGACTACACCGACTGCTGCCCCTGCACCCTTCCACCCGGCCGTACCAACTGCGACTCTTCAATTGTTTGGTGAGACTTCTCAGAAGCAAGCTGTGAGTTCCCAACCTTGTTTCGATTGACGTTTATTGCTGACTACAGAAGCCGAATTCAGCATCAACGCCTGTCAAGCTAGAGAAGCCTGAAATCGTTCAGCCTATGCAGGGTCGCCCCCAGCCGCACTTTCCCCAACTTTCCCAGACTAGTGTCAGCAAGCCTTCCACAACGCTACACCTAACATACCTGCACAACAACCATCAAGACCACGATATTACAGCTTTCAATGCACTTTCATCCGTTGTGTCTGAGAGGGCAGCGACTGCCGTTCCGCCATATCGTCCAGCTCAGTCTCTTCCCCCAGCAACGCTTAGGAAAGAGCCACTCCCATTTGGCAGAGACACCGTAACCACTGGTGCGGCACATGGTCAACAATTGCAAGACATCAGCAAGTTGACGGTGAACCGTGCCGCGGTCCCAGCAGACAAGAATCCATTCACTCTGCAACAGTCAAATCAGAACGTGAGCTTCGCCAAACCCATTTCGAAGAACGATCAAGCGAAAGCCTCAGTATCAGGCTCGAGCGATGGGCTCGCCAGGAGAACCAGCGATGGTGATATCGGCATGGAGGATGTACCACTGGGTGAGTATCGCAATGCATTGAATGGGCATTTTTTTTACCTTACTGATTGACGCAACGATAGCTCTTTTGAATGTCAAGGCAATGCTGAAGAAGCTAGGTGCGACTACCTCGAGAAACGACAGCATGGACGTGGACTCACCAGCACTTGATGTTGCGAAGTGCTCAACGAGCAAGAAAGATGTTCAGAAGACACATCTCCCAAGCCCATCGCCATCGCTCACGTCTGCACCTTCTACGCCTACAGTTAATGAGACAACGTCCTTGCTCAACAAGTTCAAGAAGTCAACTCTTCCTGCCGCCTCAAAAGAAACCCCTGACGACCAAGGTCGGACGGTGGAGTCGCGAGCCTCAAGCTGCTCATTCGTCACAGCGCCAGACAAGGTCGCACCGCTTCAACGACAATCGTCCGTGGTCTCGCAGAGATCTAGTGTCTCCACGACGGGCAGGAAAAGGAAGCAGATCGATTTGAGCGATGATGAGCAGTGTGACTACGTCCCACCATCGCCATCTTCCATCACCGCGCGCAAGAAGTCTACCACATCTCTCCGCTCACCCCTCAAGAAGCCGCTGAAGCCCAAAGGTCCACCACCACCGTCCGCATCGCCCATCTCTCCCGCCGGCAAGAAAACAAACGGCTTCGATTCCCGCACAAAGTCCACAGCAACATCTCCTTCCACATCACCCTCAACACCACCTCGTCCATCAACAAAGCAGGCTAATCCCACAACACCCACCACACCGATCCCTCGCGCTGTGGAGGTCCCCAGTGATCGAGAAGAGGTCCCCTCAACACCGCCGTCAAAAAGGAAGGCGGCAGTCCGTGCACAATCGAACGTCCAGAAGATCATCGAAGCAGACGAAGCATTCCGCACCGAAGACGAGATCTTTCGCGCAAGTGCCCGAGAACCTCCACGAAGAGATA
>Ga0181466_1000266_pt1 | contig 18987 bp, 4 predicted proteins | sample InSIn4gowninarea_FD_119078 | JGI IMG/M metagenome (GOLD analysis project Ga0181466, IMG submission 119078) | Clean room microbial communities from NASA Spacecraft Assembly Facility at Jet Propulsion Laboratory, Pasadena, California, USA -... ... | reverse complement strand
TCCAAGTTTCAAGGTTTAAGGAAGTAATTATTGTTATATCGCTCGTCGGCCGGCTTCGCGCAACCTCTATAGCGATCTTATATAATAGGTAATCCTTTTTGAATCCTTCTACTTTAATACCGCGGTCATGATGTATTAATAGAACCAGGATAAATTAATGCGTCTTGCACCTGCCGTGCCGAAGTGCAAGTTAGCAAGGATGTCTTTGAGCGGGCTGGAAGCCTAAGATTGAGCTTCTGCCGCCTTGCAGTAGCGTGCTTTTGCGCTGGGCACACTGTTACCCTCAGCGGTCAAATGTTTCCGCCATTTGGCCGGGAGCTCCACCCAAAAGTTGTATGCAGCTCCCCACCACCCCCGAGAACACCACCACACCATCACCATGGCGCGCACTCCTTTAGCTCCAACCTCAGCCAATATCAGAAGGCGTAGTAAGGAGCTATCACCGGCAACAAGAGGCAAGATTATCGGCCGCGCTGACGCAGGGCAATGGGCGCCTCAGATCACACGTGCTACTAAGCTCCCGCGGAGCACCGTTCGTGATACTCTTAGCAAAGCTCCTATCCGACCACATCAGCACTCCCTACCTCGCTCTGGCCGTCTAGAAGCCTACTCCGATAATCAAATTCCTCGTACCGTTGAATCGCAACCTTCTATTACCTATCAAGAGCTCAAAAACGACCTCCAGCTCTCATGTTCTATCGGGACTCTTCAGCGCATAGTTGCAAAGCATCATATTTAGCGATGACGTCTAAAGAAACGTGGAGGACTTCTAGAAGCACACGCTGCAGCAGGATTAAAGTGGGCAAAGGCTTATAAGGACTGGACGGTTGATCAATGGCGCGAAATGATATGGAGCGACGAATGCTCTGTAGAGCTGGGTAAGGGCAAGCGAGCAGGGACGGGCTGGGGCTTCAGAACACCAGGCCAGAGTGGAACAAGGAGACCATTCAGCCAGTCAATAAAGATAGGCATCCATCCACTGTGGTATGGGCAGCTTTTGGGGGTTATGTGGCCGATCTAAGCTTATTGTGATGGAGCGCGATGAAGACGCGCCGAAACAAGGGTATTCAGCCCAATCTTACCTCTAGGTCCTCGAAGAGGCGATGCCTATACTATGGAAACCCGATTGAGCCTTTATGCATACACTCGTCTACAGCCAGATGGGTAGTAGGCTTCTCATCGTTACGCCATTGCTCACCGCTGGCGGCCTTGTGATGTACAGCATCGGTGTAGGGAAGAGCATTCGTTGGACCTGTCCTGTATTCGTTTTGGGATTGATGGCCTTTGGATTCACCGCTTCCTCCATCATTAGAGGGGCTTGCCCGAGTCTTTCGTTCGTCATTGGTAGAAGCTAATGAGATGGCTTCACAACCTATGTCCTAGACTCATATCGTGCTGTCGCACCGGACTCCCTTGTCTTCATCGACATCTTCCGTAATGCCATTGGCACGGCCTTCGTGTCTGCGATTCGACCTTGGCTCGCTCATCATCATTGTCCTCTCCTCCTCATCCTCCTCATCCTCCTGCGTCTGGGTTATGGGTCGCCGACACCAGCTTTGCACTTTTGTTAAAATCAACGACAGACACCGTGTTCTCGCCGGTGCGCGTGATCATTTGCTGCGCAGCCTCTGCTCTAGAGCGTAAGGTTTGTCGAGTTCCACTGGGCGTCAGAGGCCTGTGCTATGAAGCTGTCAGTGGAGCCACCCGCGCATCGGGAAGTACTGTGTGCCTGGATTTACCACAGAGGCAAATGCCTGTGGATCCTATGTTGTTGTGTCTTATTACAGGGCATATCACCAGCGTCCTAGCCAGCTTGGTTCGCTTGTGCTAGCGTCAATGGACCTGGTCTGGATGTTTGATTTCTGGGAAGGCTGACGAACTCGGAGGACTCTGCTGCCGCATCGTCGATTCTCGGATTTCAGTGGGTAGCGGCGACCCATTTCACACACGATGATGAAGCTGAACGGCTCAAGCGGAAATCACTCGGACCGTTGACCAACTATTGATATCAGACTGCAGAATGCGAGTAGAAATCGAGGTACTTAGCTCACTGTTGCATCAACCTCATCGTCCAAGCAACGCCTGCTTTGTTTGATCCCAAACTCCGTCTCCAACACCAAAAAATGCCCCCAGCAGAAAAATGAGGCGGGTTGTTTTCACACTGCTTCCCTAGCGGCTAAATAGTCGCGGCCCCGCCAGCTGGTCACGTCCTTCTGTGAACGCAGCTTCCAAGACTCGATCTTACCATGTTCGCCTCCAAGATCGCGTCTGGCGCATTGGCTCTTTCCTTCGCTCGGGTCTCGCTGGCCTTTTGGCGGATGGAGTGTCCGACCCGTACTGGGCTCGCGCGCATGGATCCCGTCATGTTCCCAGGCCAGGTCTCGCCACACGTCCACGCGATCCATGACGGCAATAGTGGACTTCATTAAAAGCGAAGCGGATGCTTCCGGCATGGTAACCCTGCTAGACTCGTAATCGTATGCGTAATCTTCTTTCGGTTCTTGCTCCTTGTTGAACGCCAAGACCCTCGCTTTCTTCGTCTTCTTGTTCTTCCTTAAAGGTGAGAAGACAGATACTGGCTCGCCCTAGGCGGTTTCGGCAACAGCGGGCTTAGGTTCAGGAACAATCGAGTCCTCCTCAGCAACGGCGATAGGCTCGGCACGAACGATTGCCGGAGGAGGTACTTCTCTACTATAACTCTAGCCCGGAGTAGGGGAACCATTACTCAGGGAAGAGTGTGTATATGTAATCGTGGAAGAATCGAGTAGAATGTCTAGATGCGCGGGAATATAGTCCCCCGTATATATATACTGGCTGAATCGAACAAATATATGCTCGTCAATATCCTCTAACCAGGCACATTTTTCCTTCGACTCAGACATGGGTCCATTGACAAGTACACCAAGGGGTTTCGAGTTATGGGCCAGTAGTGCGCTATAGATGGTGAACAGCCTTTTATCGGGTCCAATAAAGATTCTGAAGGGGTTGGAGGCGACGATCCTAACGTTGTGGAGGAAGGTCAGTCATAACCGCGGTATTAAAGTAGAAGGATTCAAAAAGGATTACCTATTATATAAGATCGCTATAGAGGTTGCGCGAAGCCGGCCGACGAGCGATATAACAATAATTACTTCCTTAAACCTTGAAACTTGGAATCTGTCATGCGGACAAGCAATCGTCGAACACGGCCGAGGAGGTAGTATCGTAAGCAAGGAAGCAATATTACAGTGCTTATCCTCACCGCAGCTCAAGTTCCAAGCTTCACGTCTATTTAGCTAGCGCTGCTTTCGTAATCACGGGCTCGTGAATTCTATTACTATTAAGAAAGGTGGAAACGGTAGGCTTCAGATATACGACAATATAAGGTAAAGCAGACCTTTCTAGATTAAAACAGCGCGAACCTCTACTAGTCCAACCTAGCAGATAGTTCCCTTTATATACTTAAAAGTGCTATTAGATGCTATATTCCAACCTCGGCCCTTTTAGCCCAAACCTTAGTAATTCTAAGGTAAAAGGGGCTAGTATAGCCCCTACTACTAGCATATAGCACGGTAGATCGATCTATACTGTACCGCCTAGCCGGAGCTTCTAGGCTATATAGGCCCAGAACCCTAGCACTCGTAACACTATCTCCCCCCTATAGGAAGCCGTCCTTAGGTGCCAAAATTTAGATAAATATAGCCTAAAATCCTTCCCATAACATTATAGGAAAATGAAATATAATTTTTTAACTAAATTGATAAAAAATAAGAAATCAAGATTCTGCGATGTTCTATAATAGAAAACGAATTACCGCATTTAGAGGGGGCACGGCATAACCGGATATTAATAGTTTAAATCCTCTATCTCTTCTTTACTATACTCCAAATTATCGTATTCGGGCCTCGGCCTATTAGATCCCATATAGGCAGGTTTCACGCTCTTCTGCGCTAATCGCTCCTATTTTAGCCCGTTATAGCGCACTTCTAGCTGCTACCACTCTCTTTAGAGCCTATAACACCCTATCTTGGTCTAGAACGCTCTTAACTTAGCTAAAACATACTTATTTACCCCGTAACGCTCTATAACACACTAAAATATACTAAAATACACTAAAATCTACTAGCGCGCCCCACTTTAGCCTAATATAGCCGAGTCATAAAAGGAACGCCGCCTACGCCTAGCTAGGGAGGCAGAATTCTCTATAAACCCGTGTATTAACTACGTTCGTTGTATCACAATAACCCCTTCCGGGCCAAAAGTCGGCGATTTTATCCCATTATATTAGTTCTATCTAGAGCGTCTTGGTCTTCGCTAGGACTGCCTCCCGTGCTTACTATATAATAGGAATAACCGTCCTTATTTCTAGGTATTTTAGCCCTTCTTAGCCCGTAGTTTTAGCCCTTTCTAACCTCTTTTTAGTTCCCTATTAAGGCGCGCGCCGAAGTTAAGGCCCTAGTTACTAAATATAAGGCGGCCACTAACGCCCTAGATGCGGCCTAGATTTTAGCAGCTCGGGCCGAAATTAGCAAGTTCTAGGTTATATAGAGTAGGTGAGTTTAGGCCAATTTAGGTCGGATTTAGGCTATACTAATAGGTTATAGTAACAACCCTAAGTACGTTAGGGTTTATCGTCGTCATAAAGGTATAGAGGATTAGGATTAGAATAAGCTAGCTGTATAGACTCGGAAGGATTATTTACTAAAGAAGCTTAGTAGTAGAGGTTCTAAGGGCGGGGCCGAATCGGCCCAAAGTTCTCTAGTATATCTTCTTTCGGTCCACTCGTTTTAGGCTACACTAATATGTTTTTCCAGGCTAAGGCGACGGATAAGGGCAAGAAACGGGCTAGAACCCCTACCCCGGAGGCTAATAATCAGGATACCTAGGAGTTTATAGACGCGGTTCGGCCTCTTTTAGCCTATCTAAAGTCGCGCAGCAAGGCGCAGTTAACTAAGATAGAGAATACGGCATATAGTAAGCTATAGGCTCTTATAGTCTATTATCCTAAGAAGGAGAATAAGGCGTAGTAGTAGGATTTAGCGGCTTCCGGCCTAATATAGGTCGCTTTCTTTAAGATACTCTAGGTTATTCTAGGGAGTTTTGCTGGCTAGCTTGCCGTAGACCTATACTTTCGCTAGGTAATTTAGTCCCCTTCTAGGCCATAATATACACTATTTATATGCGTCTTTTTTATCTTATAACTTTTTCGTGAAGTGATCCCGGTTCTATTTTCGTCCCTTTTTAGTCCATTCTAGGTGTGGCTTTTAATACTACCTTCTCCTTTTAGGGGGTCGCCTCTAGCCCCTTTTTGTTCTTAGTTCTAGGTTTTCCTAGGTCCTCGCCCCTCTTATTAGCCCTATCTAGCCTATTTTGCGTTGGTAGGCGTTTATAGCCTAGGCTAAAATATGTTCTACTAGCTCCTATATATCCTCGCTAGAACTAAAGCCTTTCTATTATACCTTATATAACTACGTGTTATCTTCCGTAAGTTCTTAGCCTAGAATAGCCTCTATGTCCCATACATCGTCTAAGTCTTATATATATATAACGTGGGGTTTCTAGATCAGTCTACTATCTATTATATTCTTATAGTAGCGTTTAAGCAATAAGACGTGAAAAACGGGGTGTATTTAGTATTACTCAAGAAAGTCTAATTCGAAAGTAGTGCGCCCGATTACCCTTATAACCTTAAATAGTCTATAGTACTTATAGTCGAGCTTCTTACTTAGCCGATTTAAGGTAATATAGTGTCTAGATAGGTAAACCTCGTCCCCTATACTAAATCCTAGGTCAATACAGTATATATTATAGTGTTTTAACTAATAGTCGTGCGTGGCTGCTAGTTTTTCACGTAGACTTATCTAGATTTCTTTAATCCGGCTAGTAAGTGCTTCTACTAGCGCTGACTTTGTGTCTTAATAGGGTTTAGAGGACTATTCAGCTTTCCTAGGGTCCCTTCCTATATTCGCTCAGAATGGGGTAGTCCCTATAGTAGCATGCTAGCTATTATTATATGCGAACTCCGCTAGGCTAAGTAGGTTAGCCTAATTATTCTACTCGTAGTTACAGAAGACCCTTAAATACTACTCTATAGTCTAGTTTTATCGCTCGGTTTACCTATCGGTTTAGGGGTGGAACGCTATACTTAGTTTCCGTCTTATTCCTAGATAGTAGCAGAAAGAGCTCTAGTATTTTACAGTTATAATTAGGCCCCTATCTAAGACTATAGACCTTAGTACGCTATAGAGGCGTACTACGTCTCTTAAGATAGTTTTCACTAGTCTAGCGGAGTTAATAGCTTTCCTACACAGAATATAATAGGCTATCTTAGTGAAGCAGTCAATAACTACTAAGATAGAGTCGTGTAGGGCGCCCTTTACTTAGCTTAGGGGCAGGTTGGTAACAAAGTCCATTATAATATCCTCCTACAGCCCCTTTAGCACTAGTAGGGGCTATAGTGGCCCGTATATAGCATGTCTTGTAGCCTTTAACCTTACGTAGATTTCGCATATCTTAATATAGTCTTTTATATAACCCCTTATTCTAGGCTAATAATAGTGCCTCTAGACTAGTTCTAGAGTTCGTTTATACCTAAAGTGTCCTATAAGGGGGTTATTATAGTCTTAAAACAAGATTTCTAGGCATATTAGCCCCTTAGGCACATACACTTTACCTTTATAGCGTAGTACGCTATCTTTATTATACTAATTAGCTACTCACTATAGGGGTTTATACTTCTTATCAAGCTAGTATTCCTAGCTATCCTTAGAATATACCTCTTATAGTTTATTCCGGACTAAAATAGCCTTTTCATCCACCTACTAGGCCTCCTTAATCCAAGAACTTAGTGATTTAGTAGGAGCGTCGTTATACGGCCTATTTGCCCTTATTGTGGCTAGCACGAGGGCTAGGCCTAGCTAGTGCATTTCCGCCCCTTCTAGCCCTTCTAGGGCTAGTGTTATCTAGGAACTATCTAATATATACTTTATTAGATACTCTTCCTCGCTCGCGAGCTATTCTTAGAGTCTACCTAGGGTTACTTATAGTATATTACCCTTAAGGAGCCTATTTTGGGCCTCTTTCTTATAGTCTAGCCTTCTTAATAGCGTATTAGCCGGATTTGTCTTTCCTTACCAATATTAGATACGGAAGTGTAACGATAGGTGTGCCCTAATAGTAGGGGAGGTACAATATAGTGCCAATAAGATATTAGACGAGGGTTAAATACGTGTTCTATTCATAAGATAGGAAGCTTGATTGCTATCTAGCTATAGTCCAGCGTATAATATAAGTTAAGTATAATATTTCTAGAGAGGACAATATCGTCTCCTATATACCTAAGGTCTCCCTAAGTACCTCTATACCTTACTTAGTGTGATTCCCTTACTTAGTGTGCTTAGTACCTCTAAGTAGGATGAGCGTATTAAGCCCACTAAGCACATTACGTGCCCGTGCCTTAGTACTATTCGTCCCCTAGCCCTATCCGTGACACTATCCCCCTTCTAGACTAACCGTACCCTATAGTTTAGCCTACTTAAAAACCGTGTGTTCGCTATTCTACGGGTCCCTACTACTATACCTTATTTATACCACAAGTCTAGTACCCTCCGTCGTCGAGAGCTTACTAACTTTATTAATCTTGCCGGAGACATTATAGTGAAGCCGTGTAGTACCTATAAATAGCGTAGTTGGGTGTATCGCGTGCATATCCGCTCTAAGAAATATAGTAAGTACCTCCGCTAAGATTAGTGTTATAACCTTTACGTCACTTAATCTAAATAGGACCGCCTAAAGACTAAGTGGGCGCAACTCTAAGAATAAATTCTAGAGGCGTACCACGCTTAGGAAAAAGCTTATAAAGTCTAAGAAGAAGCCGCGTAAGCCTAAGAAGCGGCTCGCCGCAAGCTTAATAAGGCCTTTACTTAGAAGATGCGACTCTAATAATAGCTAGACCTACTAAAGTAGCGTAAGGCTAATACTATAGCGGTTAAGCTAGCGGATATTAAGCGTTAAGAGCTATCTAAGTCGCTATTATCTACTATACCCCCTAGAGACCCCGTCTCTAGCGTGCAGCTATCTCCTTTTACTTAGAACACCCTTAATAGTGGTTTAGACCCTAAACTCGACTTCTAGTTGAACAAGTTTATTAGTGACGTTCCTTTAGGGCTAGAAACCGGTGCTTCTATTTCTACTCCTAATACTACGCAATAAGTTTCTCGCAGCTATTAAGATTTATAAGTAGTTCCCACGTAGTTTCCGTGTAACCTTTCTACCTAATATAATAGTATTGCTAACCGTCTTTAAAGTTATCGCTATCTCCTAAGATACGCTATACTTTATATTGCCCTTTCTATTCTATTAAATAGTTATCTAGGACTTGCGTGAGTTCTAGAACTTCTTCCGGGGCTAGTTCCAATAAGGAAATATAGAATACTAGGTATATTCTTATACCTATAGGTAACTTTAACTCGAAGCTTACTCCTTTAATGTTTCTAATAATTCTAAAAGGTCTAATTTTCGTGTAGTCCAGTTTACTACTTAGTCTACTTATCTTAATATTTTTTCTAAGAAGGTATACTTTATCCCCCTCCTTTAGCGTAGGCGGCCTCGCTCTATGCTAGTTATAGTAGAAAGCTAACCTAATTAATAGAAACTTAATATCCGTCTTTAATTCTTAGTGTAGCTTTTTTAGCTCTTCTACTAATATATCTACTTCTTTAGCTATAGTGTGAACCCCCTTTAGTTCTTAGTAAAGCTCTACTTAATACCTATAGTTTGCATAGAATAGCGTTGTTCCTATTATCTCGTTAACACTTATATTGTATGCTAGCTATACTAATAGTAGTAGAGAAACCTAGTTCTCTTATTAATAGTTAATATATCCTCGTAGGTATTATTCTAATACCTAGTTTATCCTTTTAGTCTGTCCATCTGTCTGTGGGTAGTAGGCTATAGATAACTTATATAATAATCCTAGTTGTCCTATTAATGCCTTCTAGAATTCGGAGATAAATAGTTTATCCCTATCCAATATAATTTCTTCTAGTAGTCCTTATAGTGCAATAACGTGTTGTAGGAAGTAGTATACGAGTTCTTCCGCGTTTAATACTTCCTTATACGGTAGGAATTGTACTTCCTTTATTAACCGGTCTACTATAGCAAGTACTAAATTATACTTTACTTTCGTTATAGATTCCTCTAATTCTAGTAGCTTAATAATAAAGTCTAATGCTATCGATACCTATAGCTATATTAGTACTATTACTATCGACATTATTCTATAAGGCGTATACCTAGAATACTTTATCCGATAGCAGGTATCACACTTACTAATATACTCTTTTATCTTCTTTCTTAGGTGTGGGAAGTAGTATGTTCCACTAATCGCTTCTAGTGTTTTCGCGATTCCTTAGTGTCCCAATAGTAGTTCGTTATAGTATATTTAGATAATTCGAAGTTATTGCCGTTTAGGTATATATACTAGACCCTAGAAAAGGATTAATCCTTTTTCTATCTATATAACTTCTCCTAGTGGTTCCTCTAGAACCCGCTGTGCGAACGTGTCTATTATATATACTTTCTTAATCTCCTAATTAAGCTCTTAGTCCTCGATAACTATAGTAACGGCTAAACACTATTAATTATATATAATAGTTCCGTCTAGATGCTGCCGTAGAATAGAACTCTTAATTAGTTTCTACCCTTCCTTATAGTCTAGTCGTCAACTAAGGGTATCTACTTTCGCGTTTTCTAAGCCTTTCTAATAGTATATCTTAAAGTTGTATAATAAGAGTTCTTCTAACTATTGGACCTGTCGTCGATTTAGAACTTTAGTTATGGTAAAGTATACTAAGTTCTTATAGTTAGTGAAGACTTAAATTGTGTATTATACTCCTTCTAAGTAAACGCGCTATTACTTAAAGGCTTTAACGATCGCTAATAACTCTTTATTATATATTTCGTAGTTTAGTTCTAGCTTACTAAACTTCCTAGAATAGAAGGCTACTAGATATAGTCTTCCCTAATCGTCCGGCTAGTTTAAATATACTCCTAGAGTAAAGTCTAATACATCTATCTCTACTATAATTTCTCTCTATAGGTCGAATATAGTTAGTATCAGGCTAGTACTAAACCTATACTTTAGCTTATTAAAGGCGTTTTCCGCGTTTGTAGTCTACTAAAATCCTTAATCTTTCTTTATAAGATCCATTAATGGGGCGGCTACTTGCGAATATCCCTTAATAAACTTTCTATAAAAGTTTATAAGCCCCAAAAATGACTGCATGTCTTTTACTAACTTTGGTATAGACTAATCTTAGATTACCTTTACCTTAGATTCGTCTATCCGGATTCCCTAATCCGTAATAATATATTCTAGGAACTCAATTTCCTATTAGTAAAACTAACTTTTAGCTAGGTGTATTCTCAAGTTCGCTACTCTTAGCGCTTCTAGAACCTTTTAAATATATTTTATATATTCCTCCTTAGTTCAAGAATAGACCAGTATGTCGTTAAAGTAGATAACTATAAATATATCTAAGTATTCTCGTAGGATGTTGTTAATATATACCTAGAAAGTGGCGGGAGCGTTAGTAAGACTAAACAGTATAACTAGGTACTTATATAATCCGAAACGGGTCCTTATCGCTATCTTCTATTCCTCGCTTTACTTTATTTATATCCGGTTATATACTCCCGGGATATCGAATTTGCTAAACTATTTAGCTCCTTAGAGTCGATCCTGTAGCTCCGAAATTAAAGGTAGTGGGTAACTATTCTTTATAGTTATCTTATTTAGTCCCCTATAGTCGACGTATAGTTGTAGTCCTCTATCTTTCTTTAGAATAAATAGGATTGGTGATCCTACGGGTGACTAAGACTCTTAAATAAATCCTTTTTTAGAATTCTCCTCTAGGTACATTCTTAACGTATTGAGTTTCTCTACTAATAACGGGTAAATAGCCGATTTGCCTAGTGTCTTGCCTTCTTTAATAGGTATTATATAATTCTAAGGTTAGTGTGCTAGAAGGGCGTCTTCTAGTGCCTTGTCCGTAAATAGTTCCTTATAGTCTTTATACTCTTTAGGTATAACTAGGGAATTGGTAGTAGATAGTGTCTACTTCTTACTCTATAGGATCTATACATCGTTAGGGTTCTAGCTAACTTCTTATAGTAACTCCTAAGCTGAGATTGCGCATATCTCTAGCTTATCCTAAGACCTTCTTAACTAGATAATATTCCCTTATCCTAAATCCAGGAGGCGACGTTTCCAATTAATCTTTAGGTTTACATCCTCTAACTACGGCAACCCTAGAATAATATTAACTTTTCCTGTATCCGTGATATTGAATTGCATTTATTCTAAATACTTTTTAATCTTTAGCCTAACGGTTAGTGTCTCTTAGTTAACCTATCTGTGGTTGTAACCTAGTGGCTAGTTATCTGCCGCTGTTACTATATATAGGTGCTTTTTTCTTTGCAAATATAGCTCTACTTGTTTTGCAAAGTATAGCGATAGGTAGTTAGCTATTACTCTATTATCAATTAATGTGCGTGCCTAACTATCGTTAATACACGTTACTAATATAAATACTATAGCGTATTTCGTTACTACGAGGGTCTATTTAGGTCCTATTCTTAGATTCCCGAGATACCTTGTTATTCCTTTAAAGGTCTTTCGTGTAGGCGCCTTTGCTAATCTTATAGCCGAAGGGCCTCCTAGTTTTTTAATAGTAAGCTCCTAAAGCTCTCGTCTCTAACGTACTGAAAATTATATGGATCGACCTTTATCTATAGATTAACCTTTAGGTTCCGTGCTGCAAATTCTTATTTTAGTGCGGTGACTTTAATCCTAAGTTCCCTTAGGATATATCCTCCGTCCGGAGTTACGTATCCTCCGTTAGTGGTAAATCTTAATCCCCTAATTAGATACTCTCTTAGAATACTCTAGTATTCTCTTCCTTAGAGTGGGATATACTTAAGCTACTTATATAGCTACTTTAGTCGTTGGTTAGCGGGTCCTCGCTGATTAAGTAAAACCTTATAATATTCTCGGTATACTTCTATAAAACTAACCGTATAGCGCTTCGCTAGCTTATCCTTTGCAGATTCTAGCTACTATTAGACCTAGTGTTGTTTCTAAGTGGTATTAGTAATTATCGCGATCTCTTCCCACACCTTATCCTATAACTCTATAGAGTATCTTTTATAGACGCGAACTCGTTCTCGCTATCTTATAGGTATATCCCACTAATATAGAGATACCGGCGGAACTAATAGCCTTACCTCCCTATTGTGGTTTACTATATTTTAGGACGCCGCAATCTATCTTGCGCGTCTTTATTAGTTAGTTAGATCGACGTATACCGTTCGTATATAGCCCTTATTATCGTGAATCTAGGTGGTAATAATATCCCCTAAATTATTATTTATTTCTTCGACTATAGTCGTATCGGATCCCTCCCCTAGAGTATTAATTATAATAAAGCCCTCGTCTTCACTACTATCGCTAAGCTATAGTAGGTTAGTAGTATTATATCCACCTTAGCTTATTATCTTTAACGACTATTTCTTTCTTAGTGCTTTAGGGTACTATCTAGAGCTATCTTTGTCGCTCTAGTATGTATAATAACTATTATTGTAACACGCTGTCTATAACAACTAGGCGTGTTCCTTATTATTATAGTGTTTGGTTTAATCCTACAACTCCTAATCCCACTATTTAGACACTAGATATACTTTCTAAGCGAAGTCGGCTGCATCCGTAGTAAGAGTCGCTAGTTATTATTTCCTATTATTATTCTAAGTTATAGCCCTCTTTAGTCTTTCTTCCGTTTTCCTTAACTACTACTCCCTCTTAGGTTTCTTGTAATCCCTAGCAAAGTGTCCTAGTTGCTAGTAGTTATAGTACTATAATTCCTTTCTAGCTCCCTAAGCTTTCTTAGGGAATTATTTCCTTCCTTTAGAGTGCGCCGGGCGCCTCTAAGTAGTATTAAGGTCTATAGGCTAGAGCCCGTAGTAGGGTTATCAATAGCCCCTAGACTTATTTTATAGCCTTTATTCTACTATAATTAGTGCGGTCTAACCCTTCTTCTCTAATCGTCGTTTATATAGGCAATTATTAATCCTAATTGATATTTTGATTATCTTTTAAAGCTTAATTAGTTATTCCTCGCGTACTAATTTATCCTTAACCTTATCTTTTAACCCTATATAGTACTGCGCAATAAGGGCAACGTCGTCCTATTCTATACTAATAGCTATTCCCTAGAACTAGGCAGAGTACGCTACCGCTAAACTCTTCTATTAGAGGTTTATTAATTCTTATTCTACTATCCGCTCCGCGTTAATATCTCTAAACACCCTTTAGATAGCCTTCTTGAATTCTTTAAAGTCCGTGAATATTTCGTCTATTTACGTGTCTTATTTATCCGGTGTTTTCTCTAGGAATTCCTTAACTATAGGTTGTGCCTATTTAAACGCTCGTCCCTATAAGTATTAGCGAATATCGGTGCGTTATTATCCTAAAATCTAGTCTAATTATACTAGATATACATATTGCACTAGAGGAGGAACGTCTTAAGCTAGTCCTGTTCGCTATAGTACTTATTAGGAGTCTTAATCTTTAATAGCTTAGCGACTTCTCTTACCTACATGTTCCTACTACCTCCTACAGTAGATCCTATAGTTAATATAGTGTCTAATACTCGTTGGGTGCTTCACAAAGCTAGTGCTTAAAGTGTAATAATAGGTGTGCCCTAATAGTAGGGGAGGTATAATATAGTGCCAATAAGATATTAGACGAGGGTTAAATACGTATTCTATTCATAAGATAGGAAGCTTAATTACTATCTAGCTATAGTCTAGCGTATAATATAAGTTAAGCACGATATTTCTAGAGAGGACAACATCGTCTCCTATATACCTAAGGTCTCCCTAAGTACCTCTATACCTTACTTAGTGTAATTCCCTTACTTAGTGTGCTTAGTACCTCTAAGTAGGATGAGCGCATTAAGCCCACTAAGCACATCACGTGCCCGTGCCTTAGTACTATTCGTCCCCTAGCCCTGTCCGTGATAGGAAGTTAAATACTATAAGCTACTCCGCTCACCTTACCTGTCTTCTAGATAGTTCCTTTATAGTTATAAAGTATTTTAGGTTATTATAGTCCGTAAGCAGCTCCACTTAATACTATAAGCCTTTAAGGTAGTAGCGCTAGTGCTTAAATATAGCCACTATAGCTAATAGCTCGGCATTATAGGTATTGTAGTTACGCTCTACTCTAAGTAGCTTGTGGGAGAAGAAGGCTATAGGGTGCTACTAGGCCTTATTATCCGCCCCTACCCGTGATTAGCTTAAAATTCCTAAGATTACAAATCCTAAGGCATTAGTTTCTACCCGAATAGGTTGTTCCGGCTTAAAATAGCATAGGATAAGTACTTTCAAAAATCGGTCTTTTAATACTTAAAAGGCTACTAGCGCCTATAGGTCTAATTCTAGTTCCACTAACTCCTCTACGCGTTACTTATACTCTCCTTTAGCTCCTCCTAGGCCTCTTTTAGTTAATTTGTTAAGTGGTGCTGTAATGCGTAAGAATCCTTTAATAAATTAGCGGTAGTAGTTCGCAAATCCAATAAACACGCGGATATCCCTAATACTTCTTAGGGTAGGCCACTCCTAGATAGTCTTAACTCGGTCTTATTCTATTATAACTCCTTTTAGTGTTATAATAAAGCCGAGGAACCTAACTTGGTCCTTATAGAAGTCGCACTTAGAGATTTTAGCGTAGAGTTTATATTAGCGGAGTCTAAGAAGCACTTCCTAGACGTGTTTAATGTATTCTATCTTATTTTAGGAGAAAACGAGGATATCATCTAGGTAGATAATAATAGAGACGTCTAGAAGATCCGAAAGTGCCTAGTTTATATATTCTTAAAAAGCCCCTAGTGCGTTTATAAGGCCGAATAGGATAATAGTGTACTTAAAGTGGCTATATCTAGTCCGAAAGGCCGTCTTCCACTTATCCCCTTCCCTAATTCGGATCCTATAGTACGCATCCCTTAAGTTAAACTTAGAGAAGATCTTTGCTTAGCTTAAACGGTCTAAAGACTCCTATATAAGTAGTAGGGGGTATCTATTTTTGACTATTATAGCGTTAAGTCCCCTATAATCGATATAAAGGCGTAGGCCGCTATCCTTTTTCTTTATAAACAAGATTAGCGCGCTAGCTAGGGACTTTAACCTTTTTATCCACCCTCTTTAGAGGTTTTTATCTAGGTATTCCCGTAGGGTGGCTAGTTCTAGCTCTAATAGGTTATAGAGTGGACTATAAGATAGTTACTTGCCATCTTCTAGGTCGATTGCTAACTTATATAGCTTATAGTCTAAGAGAAGAGATACTTCTCCCTTAGAGAAGACGTCTATAAATTCTATATAGTATAATAGTAGCTCTAGGTCTTTCTAGGCTAACTCCTTATTTTCTTCTTAGGTATTAGTAATTAAGAGTGCATATAGGTCCGAGATTACCTCTTTTATATAGGCGTCGAACTCCTAGAGCCCACTAAGAGCTACTTTTCGGTACTTGCGGCCCCCTTTTAGTGGGAAATAGATTATTTTCTTCTAGAAGTCCGGTCAAGGGTTCCAGGCTTCTAGCTATAGTATTCTAAGGACTAAATCGTATGGTTAAATCTACCCGACCTAAAACTAGCCCTTCTCTATCTAGATTACCCCGTTAGAGTCCTCTACTTCGTATATAGCTAAATAAGTCCCTATAATATAGAGGCTCTATTTGTTAAGGGTCCGGAACTAGCCTTAGTTAGCCAATTTTACCTCTAGCCCCCACTCCTTAGTAAGCATTAGTGTAATAAAGTTACCTTCTACGCTATAATCAACTAGCGTGGTGGCTATCCTAAGGGATTCTAGGCTATAGACTCGTGTTTTTACCGAAATTAGGGTGAATCCCGCGCTAGTGCGGGGTCCACTAGGCTCTACCGCGCGTCTTTAGGCTTTAGAGTAGCTCACTTAGCCCACTATAGCCCTAGTAGCGGGTTTATTATTCTCTTTCTTTATATAGTCGGGGCATTATAGCCTTTTATAGCTAAACTTACCGCAATAGAAGCACTTAGGTTCCCCATTTAGTTAGGAGCGCTTATTATTGCTTTAGGCTACGTTAATATGGTTTAGATTGCTAGGTGTAGGAGCCGTGCCTATTATGCCTTAGCGGGGTCGTTTTAAGCCGTTTAGGTCCCTTTATTATTTCTTTACCCAGCGAAAGGCCTCGTTAGCTTCTTCTTCGAGTTTAGTAAGAGTAGAAGGGTGTCTTATAATTACTTATAGTCTATCCTAGACTTTATTATTTAAGGTAAACATAAAGTCGTGTTATTATCTAGCCTCATTTAGGTCACTAATATCCGCCTAGAGGAGCCTAAGGTACTCGAGTAACTCACTTAGTATATAGTCTCTTTATTTAGCCCATTTTAGTTTAGTATAGGCCTCTTAACTTCTTTCGAAGGCATTACCTAGAGAGTTAAGTATATACTTCTTAAGTCTTTGCCATATAAGATCGGATGGGTTAATATAGGCCTTTTATCGGTCCTATTAATTAAGCTAGACCTTTCTAAGGTATAATTCTCTAAAGTAGACCTTAGCTACTTCCTTTAGGAACTTATCTAGTGCCCCATTAAAGTATCTTTCGCATCCTCTAACCTATTAGTCCCATTATCCTCTTAATTGGCCCTTAAAGGTGGTAGGAGGCTCTAGCTTAGGTAGTAGAAGGGAATACCCTACTACGTTTAGGGCTATATTGGATGTATTTAGAGTGATCTAATCGAGGAATGCGTCCACCCTAGTTGTATCCTCTTAGGTAGGTAGGATAACGAGTTCTAGTCCCACGCGGTCCTTTAGGACCTAATATATAGCACGGAGTTAGTCGAGGCGGGCTTATTTCTTTTTAAGCTAGATAAGTCGTTAGAGGTCTTCGATTTCCTAATCGATTTGTGCCTTACTTTAGGTAGTAGTAGGTTCTTAGAGGGTGTTCTAGTCCTCCAGCCGTGGTTCTAAGATAGGAGTAGTTTCCTCCATCGTGGTTTATCTTAACTAAGCTACTTCAAGGGAATTAGTAGCCGTTTTAGGCTATCATGTATTCCTTAGGCGTAAATGATATCCTTCGGATATTATTATTATTCTTCTATATTATACCGTGTAAAAAAGAGAGGTTCGAGTGTTAAGAAAGGTGGAAATAGTAGGCTTTAGATATACGACAATATAAGGTAAAGCAGACCTTTCTAGATTAAAATAGCGCGAACCTCTACTAGTCTAACCTAGTAGATAGTTCCCTCTATATACTCGAAAGTGCTATTAGATACTATATTCTAACCTCAGCCCTTTTAGCCCAGACCTTAGTAATTCTAAGGTAAAAGGGGCTAGCATAGCCCCTACCACCGGCATATAGCACGGTAGATTAATCCATACCATACCGCCTAGCCGGGGCTTCTAGGCTATATAGGCCCAGAACCCTAGCACTCGTAACAATTACGTTGGGGCTAGTAGGGGGCATAATCACGTAAAGAACACAAGTAGGTGTTACTAAAAGTGTGAAATGCGGCACCTTCCATCCTACCTCAAATATTCTCCCGTTTTGACACAATCTAAGCAAATACCTTCTTTCTAATAGAGTATATTGTATAATCCATCTCGCAACTCCTCTTTCTAGTTTACTCTCTAGCAGCGGCAGTAGCAGTTTCGATATTCCGGGATATAAACATCGCTCAGCAAATTCGCTACAGACTAAGTTATATCTTAAATAGTCTTCTGTTCGAACGACGCTTTATATATCAACAGCCTATACCTTTTTAGAGACCTTAGATAATCTCCTGCCGCTTTGCTAGACGCATTATAACTACTCTCTAGGACTTTAGAAAGTAGTCCTACTATTACTTTATATATATCTAGAGCAAGTTTCAATTTTCTCACATTTAACTCTCCTAGATATAGTTAGCTGTTTTAATTCTAGATATTAGTACACAAATTTCGCATATGCAGCAAGTTATTAGGTACTAGGGAATAACTAATTAGACCTAGTAGATCGATGAATAAACAAGCAAGCTAGGCAATTTCCGACTGCAAAGAAGTCGCAAAAGTCGGCTAGCTTAATCGGGCGGTTGAGGCTAAGATTACATCGATAACCTCGGATCCGCTTTATCTTTAGAAGAGAGGCTTCAGCGGACCAATTCTGGAAACCCGGGAGCGGCAAAAGTATCGCGGGAGATAAATAGCGTAAGGCCCAAGTAGGTCTCCTAGCTGCCGAACCCGAACGATATAGTAAACTCTTTTTCTACTGCTTTATTACGTAGACTACTAATGCTGCTCTTAAAGGCGAAAAGCTACCCTCTACTAGTCATAAAAATACTAGCACATTTTATCTAAGTAGTAGAGGGACAATAGAATACCGATAGTAACATTATTGCGCGGAGTTAATTATAACTAAGTATTAATAACGGGCTAGATTGGAACTTGTACATAAAGTAGAGGCAGTAGAGCATAACTGCGGCTACGTTATAGAAATAGCTGGAGTATCCAAGTATAGTTAATATAACGGGGCAACGTGCAACTACTATCTCTATCTACACCGTAGCTTTTACCCCGTAGCTTTTACCCCGTAGCTTTTACCCCGCAGCTTTTACCCCGCAATCATCACATCTCTGTAGAGGCTGGCCGGCCCTACTTTCTATAACTAAGCCGTAAGCACTTAACCTATCGCTAGCCGGAACTTAATTAGTAAGCTAGAAGCTATCGTGACAGGAAACTTAAAAGCGCTATATAAGGTGCTAGAAACTAATCTATCCAAAAATAAGTCCTTTAGAAGGGCGGCTGAAAGTGGGTAGCGGAGAAAAAGGAATTCTCCAGAATAGACTCTATTAGGATTAGCTGCCTCAAGCTACCCCTCCCTAAATATAAATATTAGAACCCTCACTTAGCTTTCGATTTCTTCTTTATAGCTAATATTAGACC
>Ga0181466_1000236_pt1 | contig 19037 bp, 13 predicted proteins | sample InSIn4gowninarea_FD_119078 | JGI IMG/M metagenome (GOLD analysis project Ga0181466, IMG submission 119078) | Clean room microbial communities from NASA Spacecraft Assembly Facility at Jet Propulsion Laboratory, Pasadena, California, USA -... ... | reverse complement strand
ACCGGAAGTTAAGCCGTTGGTTGATCCAATGCATCGTTAACAGTACCGCATTGATGGGAATATATTATTTCGAAGGTAGTCATGGGAGTACATTGACATGACGTCTCAATAATAAGGATCGATGCAGAGTAGACGCACTTCTTGTTAAGATAGCCAAATATTTGACATTGATGATATATACGATCTATTGCTTAAGCTTCAATCCTGCCTCAGCAGGCATGAGTGCTCCCTCGGGTGGAGGGTTCTTCTTCTTGAACTCATCTGCCATCTGTTCCATTGTCACGAACTCAACACCGTCATGCTTCAAGAAATGCTCGATGAGCCTAGATTGTTGTCAATGTCAGACATCATATTTGTGACATTGCGCATAGCTTACCTCTCGTGCATCAGCAGCAAATGTGGTCTTCCGGAAACGTCGGGGTGGATTGTAATAGGCTGTCAGGTGTTAGCCGAAGGCTGCGTGGTGTCGCATTCGTGCAAGATGTTTTGACTTACGAAGATGAACTCGTCATACTCTCTATAGAAGTAGTCGAAGTGATCTCGCCACAAATCCTCTGTGTCTCGCGCGTTCACGAAACCATGACTGTTTGGCGAGGCCTTGATGAACATGTGTGGTGGAAGGTCCTAAGCCACGGTATAAGCGGATGCTGCATCCTCAAAATTGACTTTGCACTTACATCGAGGTACCAATTCGCCGGGATTTCCACTAGTCCTGTGTCTTGACCAGCGACAAGTGGTTTCATCCATTCTTCGGCTTTCTTCTCATAATTGATCTTGGTCCAAGAGTCACCCGTTCTCAGGTAATACGGCTGGCAATCGTGATGGCTCATGCTGTGGTCATATTCGATTCCGTATGACAGCAGCAACTCAGCGCCCTCCCGGCTCGTTTCCCACCTACATTTTCAATGAGCAAATCGGTGCATACTTAGGGACATGTTATGTACCAAGGAGCAACGCTTCCTCGTGGCGGTTTACCAGCAAACTCTGAAAGCATACGATATGTCTTGTCGAGAACATCTCTTTGTTGCTCGATGGTCATGTCGACGGGGTTTTCGTGGCTGTAGCCGTGCAGGCCGATTTCGTGCCCGGCATCGCGCACCGCAGCCATGTCCTCAGGGAACGTTTCTAGACTGTGACCGGGGATGAACCATGTTGTTTTGATGTTGTATTTCTTGAACAGCTTCAACAGTCGTTGAGTGCCGACGGTACCAGCGAAAAGACCTCGACTAATATCGCTGGTGCTGTCCTCACCACCGTACGAACCTAGCCATCCACAAACAGCATCGACATCAACGCCGTAAGAGATGAGGACACGCTTCTTGCCCATTTTGACTTGGGATGGTTGGATCAATGTCTTAGAGTGTCTGAAACTAGTGTGTTGGCCTGCGCGTGAAGATTTGTTGATGGCGAGGAGCAATTGGAAGTAAACTGACTCAGACGGCTACAGCGGCACACCGTGACTCTTTATTACGAGAATGGTCAGCTATTGCGGGGAAATTAGCAGATCACATTGCCTTTCGAGCGAGCCGTCGGCGGGGTTACCAGTCGTTGCAGTTTGAGAATTGCTCCAGCCCACCTCCATCGGCCCTGTCGCGTATCTTGTCACGGTCTCCACTTACCCCAACGGCCAGCGTACGCACGGAATTGGACTGATAATGGAAGAAGCATATCTAGCAGGGTTGTGTATTAATGTATGGTTGCTAGATGTGAACTACAAATGATGCCGTTTGACATAATGCGTGCAGCACAAGTTGAGAAGGTATCTAGTGGTGACGTCAGCAATCGTAACATGGACGCTAAACTCCCTCGCAGTACAATGAGCCATACCAACTCCGCGAACGACCAATACCTACATGCGGCGGAGATGATCTTCTCATTGAAGTATGTGCAGCAGGCTTCTGTCATTCAGATCTCCAGGTATTGCAAGGCCAATTTCCGGCAAACCTGCCCATGATCCCTTCTCATGAACCTGCCGGCCGAATTGCGGAAATTGGAGTCAACGTCCGAGGTGAATGGAAAGTTGGCGATCGTGTTGGTGTGTTAAACTTCAAGAAAGCCTGTGGAGAATGTGTTGGTTGTCGACAGCATAAGCGCAGGTCGGCACGTGCTGATCCGCGGTTTTGCGAAAGAAGAGAAATGGCCGGGTTTCGACATGATGGTGCCTTCGCGCAATACATGTTAGCCGATCCAGAAACTACTGTGCCTTTGCCTGAGACGGTTTCATTTGAACAAGGTGCGCCATTGATGTGTGCTGGAGTAAGTTTCCCAGGCACTCGAGTATTGGAAGTGTGCAACCCACTAACTAGTTCAAAGGCCACGGCTTGGGGAGCCTTGCAAAAGCTAAGTGTGGATGTTAAGACCGGTGAGACAGTTGCCATTGTCGGGATTGGAGGAGTCGGACATCTCGGTATCCAGTTTGCGAAAGCCATGGGCTACCGAACAGTTGCCATCGACAATCGTCCTGAAGGCCTAGAGCTGGCCCTCGAAGTCCCTCATCACCTCAAACCTGATCTAGTCGTTGACTCTGGCGCGGCTGATGCAGATGACAAGATTCTAGACTTCACCCTTGGCGAGGGTCTAGCAGGTGTCGTCGTGTGCACTGACTCTGTCCAGGCAAATGCTTGGAGCCTGCAGCAATTAGGCAACAAGGGTGTGATGGTACCACTCGGCCTACCAAAAGACAAGTGGCAATTCGACTCCGAGGCTATGGTTTTCCGCGAGCTCTCTATTAGAGGCAGTTATGTCGCTAGTGCAGAGGAAGTTGAGGAGATGCTCAACCTCGTATCCAAGCACAGCATCTCGTCTCATCTGACCGTGCTGGAGTTTGATCAGATTCCGAGTCTTGTTGACAGATACCTTGACAGCTCCATGAAAGGAAGGCTAGTCATACAGATCGCGAAATAAGAAGTCAGCATCCCAGACTCTCATGCTCTATCTTCTGGATGTTGACAATGTCATCAAGGTGCGCCAAGATCGTAACTCCAGGGCAAGTGTGGGGCGACTCCTTTATCGTCTTTGGGGTAAGTTGGAGGCAGACCCACCTCGCCTTTCGACATAGCCATTGGCTGAACGATAAGGGTACTATCTCAACTTAACCAGTGGCAACAACTTCACATATTTGTGAATCGATAACAACCATCCATCTGGAATTGACTTCCTATAGCAGGTGGCACTGCAGACTCGACTGAGATACCTGAGCAGCTATTGCAATGTCTGTCTTCTTTGATTCGCCGATAAGGTATACATTCCATAACATTTGCTCTACCGAGAATTGCTGACACGTGAGAAAGTGAAGATCTGGTTGCTGAAGGGCATGCGGAGTTACTCTTAGCCAACGTCGGAATTACGGAAGGCATCTCCGCAACAGAATCTGGCGAATATCGTCAGCTACTAGCCGCCGTTCATGACGTTGCAGAGCATATTTTGGAGCTCCCAGATTATGTGCCTCATGCAGATGTCGAGCGCTATCCACGCGAGCAGATACACCGCCCATCACGTGAAGAGCAGGATTTTGGAAATGCTTGGGCGCACAAATTTCTCATTCGAGGAAACACCAATGGAGTCTTGTTACGAGGAAAGACCGTCTGTGTGAAGGACAACATTGCTGTCGCCGAGGTCCCCCAATTCTTTGGCACTGATGCCATCCCTGCCTGGACTCCGAACTCTGATGCTACCGTGGTCAGGCGTACGCTGGATGCTGGAGCTGATATCGTTGGTACGGCCATCTGTGAGAACTTCTGCAATTCAACATCATCTTTTACCAGCGCGCAAGGCACGGTGCACAATCCATATGCGGAAGGCTACTCGGCAGGTGGTAGTACATCCGGAGGCTCAGCTCTGGTCGGCGGGGGTCTAGTCGACATAGCAATCGGAGCTGATCAAGGCGGCAGTATTCGTGTGCCCTCGTCATTCTGCGGTTGTACGTATGTCACGGTGTGCTCCAAAGACTTATACTAACGAAGGATACCGCAGGTGTGGGATTGAAGCCGACTCATGGACTAGTTCCCTATACTGGGATGTCTAGTGGTGATGCCATCAACGATCATGCTGGACCCATCGCTCGTTGTGTACAAGATGTTGCACTGTGCCTGGATGCTATAGCTGGAAGAGACGACTATGATGACAGAACACTGGGTGCCCCGGTCCATGGCTCTACAGATTACGCCAACCAGTTGCAAGGATCTGTTCGTGGTATGAAGATTGGTATTCTTGTCGAAGGTTTCGAGCATCGTCTGGTCGACCCCAACGTCAAGGATCACGTGCTGGAGGCTGCGAAGTCCTTCGAAGCTCTAGGCGCTACGGTACAGAATGTGTCGGTTCCCCTGCATCTGGAAGGACCCGCTATCTGGACCATTCAACAGCGAATTGCTGGGACATTAGGGCTTATGGGATATGCCCATGGACGCCGAGGTCTCTTCTCCACCGAATTTGAAGCAGCACGCCAACCTTGGACGAATGAGACATTCCAACAGTTATTCCCTTCGACAAAGAACACAATCATAAACGGTTTGTCGCTGATGCAGAACTATCCTGGCCTTTATGCAAAGACCATGAACCTAGCGCAACAATTGAGAGACGCATACGAGAAGCTTTTCCAGGAGTATGACCTCATCGTCATGCCCACAACGCCTTTTGTCGCACCGCCCAATTTGGACTGGAAGCGTGGAGACTCACCAATGGAGGCACTGAAACCGAGTATGGGTATCACCATCAATACGGCTATATTTGACGTTACGGGCCATCCGGCTATGTCTCTTCCTGTTGGTTTCGCTCCATCGAAACATGATCGTAGTGTAAAACTACCAGTTGGTATGCAATTGGTCGGAGGACTTTGGCAAGAACAAAAGATCCTCAACGCCGCTTTTGCGTGGGAATCAGCTAATGACTGGAAAAAGGATGTGGGATCTGGAGTTCACTCTCGGTCGATTCCCACGAAACTGTAAGAGGACCTAATAGCGACAAAAATAATTATCATTATTGTGGCGACTTGCTCACAACTTCACATCATACCTTTATGCTTATGTGCTTTCGCGAATTTATTGTTAACGGCAAGGAGGATAATATTAATTGATAGTATATCCTCCATCAACTACAAGCGCATGTCCCTGGATAAAAGAAGCTTGTGAAGAGCACAGAAACAAGACCGCATCCGCTACTTCATCGGGCGTGCCCATCCGTCGCATCGGTGCTATGTCGATGGCGGGTTTCAGCGCGTCGGCCATCTCCTTGGAAGAGGTAGTCATGGGTGTCTCAATCACTCCAGGGCAGACACAGTTCACTCGGATTCCGTCTTCAGAATAATCGATCGCATTTGCTCGTGTCATGTTGATGATGGCAGCCTTCGAAGCGCAGTAGGCAGCTACAATAAACTTTAGCACTAGCCACGATCTGCCCGAGGATAGGAATCGGCACTCACCAGCGCCAGGTCTAGCAACAATGCCGAGTTGACTGGCAATATTGACGATTGAGCCTCGTTGTTTCGGGTGTTCAGGATGTGGTTCTTGCCGTAACATGTTCCTCAGCTGCGCACGACAGCTGAGCCACGTTCCACGATAGTTGATGTTGTTAAGTAGATCGAAATCCACTGTTTGCATGTCTACTGCTTTCATAGTATTCTTCCCTAATATGCCGGCGCAATTCACGGCGTAGTCAATTCGCGAATACCTAGCAAAGACGTCATCATTAAATGACTCCACGAAACCTTCATCAGCAATGTCTCCTGCCCTTTCAAACACGTTGATTGAAGAATCAATTTCCAAGATGGCATCCTTCGTCCGGTTCAAGGTGTCTGGGTTGATGTCCGTAATCGCGATCCGCGTACAACCAGAACGAGCGAACCCTTTGGCAACGGCAGCACCAATGCCTTATTTATGGATTAGCCACAAGTCGATGTAAAATCAGCCTGAAGACCACCTACCTGTACCACCGGCGCCAGTTACGAGTGCCACGCCTGGGAGGGATCTTGCGAGTGCCGCCATAACTGCCCAGGTGAATTCGACTCAATCTCGTTGCGGTAATACTACCTTCTGAAAGCAATATGACACGACCAAGCTCTATACTTTACGTCCACACATGCACTGGTCGGATGATGTCTAATTGGGTGTCTGTCCGGGCAACGATAGCCGTGTGAGGGGAGCGTTATCTTGACCCCAGACAATTGGAGTAGGCCGTTATCTGCTCGGCCATCCTGATTGGCTGAATAAGCGAGTCAAAAACGGGCCCAAGGTAATTAAGACGAACCACTCCCCCCAATCTCCACAGAACCTGCCTCCAACTTCACCTCCAAACTTCACGATGCCCCAGAGCGACGTCAAATGCACCGACCCACTCACACGTGTAGCCATTGCTCGCGGACATTCAAACGTGCAGAGCACCTGACCCGCCATCTTCGAACGCGTCCGTGCTTCTGATCCACCGCAATGTGTCTAGATCAGCTAACAGAGAGCACAGATACCAGGGAGAAACCATACTCTTGCCGTTGCGGAGCAGCTTTTACAAGACGCGATCTTCTGACACGGCATTGGCGGATTTCTCAGCATGCCGGCAATGACAGTGTTGGGGCCAACCAGTTGTCCACACAAGGGACGACCCAGGTGATGAACCATCAAGCCTTGGTGATCGTGCCAGATCTGTCTTCAGACGCATCAGTTAATGCAACTATTATCGATGCACAGAACGGGTCAGCGACTCAACAAGTTCAATCTGTCTTTCATGAGCCGGGTCCCGCCCTGCACAGCCAACTCAGTTCGGGTGAGTCAACGCAATCCGGATAACCGCTTTGCAGCGTTACAGTCTAATCATGTTCCAGGCTTGCACCAGGAGCTGTACGACGAGGGACTAGAAGATTTCCGGGACTTCGTCAACTTCATTGATGGTGTAGGACTTTCTGCACAGTGGACGCCGGAATACGATGTCGATTGGCTACGCGTTGGTGATGCACATCATGAAGCACGGACAGAGTCCCGGGAGCCGGAGGAGGTACATTCGCCAAGCCCAGAAGATATTGGCACTCCTTTCAGTACATGGCTGCCTTCAGCACCAGCTGATGATCAAGTGCATCTCAGATCACAATCTGGTACGCCAAGACCCCAGATTGCAAGTGCTCAAGCAACAGTATACTAAGCATTCCATCAGACAGTCGTGAGAAGAACAATAAGAATGGGACCTATTGCGTGACAGACGATCATCGCGATTACCTGGTTTCTCTACTCGAAAATTTCTCGCACCCATACTCGAACTTCGAAGTACCTTCCCGGCATGCACTGTCACGTTACATCACAGCCTTCTTTGGCGGTTTCCACTCCCACTTTCCATTCATCCACTGGCCAACATACAGGCCGACCTGCTCTCCATTGGAGCTTACACTTGCTATGGCTGCAGCTGGAGCGCAGTACTGTTTCGAGCGGAAAAGTTCAGAACGATTGTTTCGTGTGGCCAAAGCTGTGGTGTTTGAGCGATTGCGGCAAGAGGAGTCACATTTCAGTCCACAGACATTGTCAATTATCACAACCAGCAACCTCTCCTCACCGGAGGCAATGCCGATAGTTCGACGATCTGGGCCATGGTCACCACTTGATCTTGCTAAGACACTATTGATTCTCGTAGGTTTTGCTACGTGGGAACGGAGAGACCTGCTTCAAGAGGCCTTTTGCCTGAGAGGAGTCCTTGTCCATACTCTACGAGACATCGGCCTGAAGGAAGACAACTCAGTAACCATGGTACTGACGTCGCCATCAGCCCGTTGGGATCAATGGATCCAGCAAGAATCATCGAGACGAACGAAGCTAGTGGCTTTCTGCTACATTAACGTCCACAGCATTGCGTACAATAGTCATCCACTATTATGGGCTAGTGAGCTGCACCTCAAACTCCCTTGTTGCACACCGGATTGGCAAGCCACGAGCGCAGCACAGTGGGTAGCGTTGCAACGTGAAGATAAGGAAGATCAAATGCTGTTTCAACAAGCTCTGTCAGTCCTCTTACACGGCACAGGCGACACGCGACAATCTGTACATCCGATACCAAGTCCGATTGGGAATTACGTCCTTCTTCATGCCTTGCTCCAGCGGATCCATGTAGTACGTGAGCTTTCGATCCCTACCACTTCACCTACAGCGATATCTCCCACGGAGATGCATATCGTCGCGTAAGTTCTCGGTTGGCCAGTCTTCATGACGATGTTGACTAAAGCTATTTTAGACGGGCATTGCGCTCTTGGACGTCCCTATGGCAGCAAACGCCCGAGTCGATCCTAGATCCTAACAACGAAAGCGGCCCGATACCTTTCACCTCCAGTGCCCTCTTGGTCGTGGCTTACGTGCGCCTATCACTCAACATCGGCCCCTATCGGCACTTGGAGTCGCGCAATCCGGATACTATTGCCGCTGGACTGGCCCAGCTCCCCGACATCGAGCGCAACGATAACCTTCTATCGGCCCTTTTGTACTCGACTCACGCACTGAGTATTCCAGTCAGGCTTGGCATCGACAGAGTCGCACGTAGCCAGGCTTTCTTCTGGAGTGTGCAGCATGCCATCTCCAGTTTTGAATGCGCTATATTCTTGGGTAAATGGCTTTGTTCTCTCCAAGACCCTTCTCACGAAGGCATTTTGTCTCGCTCGGAACATCGGATCCTTCACTGGGTGCGATGCATCATCGAAGAAGCCTATGCGGTCGTCGACTTCGACGAAGACGAAACAGGAGACGATGTACCGACCGTTCCCAACGAGCCATTTGCGCTCGGACTGGCCGTATTAAACATATGGCGTCGCTTCTTTTGCGGCAACACGCAGTGGCAATTTGTTGTAAATCTTGGTCTCAGCCTTGCGAAGTACATGAAGGCAATGCAAAATGAGGGAATGACTTGAGTGAATGTCATCGTTCAAAGGTCTCGGGATGTCCGGCCGAGGTTGAGGCGCAATTGGGAACACCGGTCAGTTGCTCGTAAGACTCGAGACACCGTTCGTGCAAATGATGGTACACGCACTTTCGCTTTATGTTCGATCCGACTTCGTTCATAGCGGTGTCAATGCAGAAATGTCACGCACTGTTGGCGCACAGCGCCGATATAGAGCCGAGCAACGACCCGAACAACGCGGACGTTTTGCAACTGGTTCGCTATTCTGAGAGACGTCGCATAAGTCACACGCGGATTCGAACTTTTCTCGAACTTCTTCAGGATCATGACAGTTCTTCGAGGGTTTAAATTGGTCACTTTTCTGGCCAGGAGCGTCTGGTTCGCTCCAATTACCACCTCCTGGTGGATGATCACATTTGAAGAATAAGTTCTGGGAGCGCATCGCCCGTGGATGAGAACGGAACATTTCCTAAATCCAATAATCCTCAAAGCCGCCGCAGCGGCTTGACATCTAAATAAATAGTTGGACAGCAAGCGCTAGCAAACATGCACTTACAGCATACATAAGTGCGCTCTCATCCTCACGTATGCTGGGTATCGATCAATACCTCCATCATCTATATTTATCAATCCGTCAAGAACCTGATATCATCTCTTGAAGATGGGAAGAGGCTGTGTATACGCTCCAAATCGACATCACAAAGTGGCCTTCGCTACAACAAATCGTCAAGTCCCATACCTAATATCATTCAAATCAAGTGAATGGCAGACAGAAAAGTACCATGGGTGAAACCTTCACCTCTTTGTGTCACCTGCTTATAGACCCTGGGTACGTTTCACTCTTGGATCCCTCGCAACACTGTCCCCCATCAGTATTTATAACCCCGCAAAGTCTCCCCTCTTTCTTCTTCCTATCACACAACCACTCAATTCAGCGTTCAACCACAGTTGACTCTACAACCTCTATCTGAACAATCAATCAACTGTTCTACCTTAAATTCAAACCCCCTGATCACTACTACCACAATGTCTGCCGTACTTTACCTCCATCACCTTCCCGACAACTCCGAGTCTTCCTTCGTCTTCACCCTGTTCGCTAGGGACGACAATTTCCGGGACCAGATCAAAGAGATCTACACCTACGACGGAGGCAGCAGCTTCGCGTGGGTCGTATTCCTCACGCCCAACGCCGCCGCTCAGGCTGCCACCTACTACGACAACCAGCACTTCGGCCCCCTCGGCCAGAAGGTGTACACGTCTCTGAGCACCGAGGCCGCCATCCCTGAGAACGCAACAAACCGCCTGACCAAGTTCAACCGTGATCTGGAGAACCAGATCGAGTCGTGCACTGTCGAGATCACCGACCTTCCAGCCATGCACACGATTCGAAACTTGAACCAGATGTTCGAACCCACCATCGAGGAGTTTCATAGCTACTTTCCTACGGGCGACCCGTACTATGACTCCGAGCCCATCGAGATCCTGCACATGAAGTCTCCGGACAATGGTGTTGGACTTGTTCGAGTGCGCGCGCCGTGGATGGCAAACAGCGTTGTCAGGCAGTGGGCGGGCGAGTACTGGAAGTGCCGCACCCTCAACGCGCGGTGCGTTCCTGACGAGGAGATGGATGACTTGCTCGTACCAAGTGGTGAGAAAGATACCATGCTGTTCGTTACTGGTATCAAGCCTGGTACTTCGTCAACCGAAGTGCGCGACGTCTTCAAGGACTTCAATCTTCGAGACGTCAATATGCCTCCAGGTGGCAAGGCATTCTGCTTCATCTTCCTGCGACAGGAGGACGCGAATGCGGTTCTCGCCCAATATGGGACTGGCGTGAAGCACCAGGGTCGGACGATCCGTGTCAGTCTCTCGGAGAAGGGGAAGAAGAAGGGGAGCAAAGTGATTCCGCGCCCCACATTGCCGCTCAAGACCACGAATCTCAAGATCAACAACCTGCCCTACGGTGTTGCGGACTCCAATATCCGCATCATATTCCAAGGCTTCAGTCTTTCTAGGGTTGTCGTGAAGCAGGGATACGCCTTCGTGGACATTGCGGCTGAAGAAGCTGAGCGAGCTGTCCAACAGTTGACTGGAAAGAAGGTCGGTGATCGGTTTATCACTCTCAAGGTCTCGGAGCGCCGCAAGACCTAGATGGGAAGGAGATGCCAAAGCAAATGAAAAGTAAGCAAGCCAGCGGAGATTGGACCTAGCGTGGCACGAGCTAAGGAGATAGTACTGGGAGTAATGTGAAATAGATTAGACTTGAAGAGACACTATGAACTTGGCCATTTATTCTTTGCTATATGCCATAGCCACAGTGTGCGTGTATAACTCCCTACGTGGCATGTATCTCTTTTCGGATGGCTGCACTAACTTATTTATGCAGCCTTTTGAGGGCACAGTCCACAAAGACATAGAAACATGTAGTTAAACCGTTAGAAACAAAGCTATTCTGCATGCGCATTATATATGCCCATTCTAGTACATGCTACATGCTCACCGTTGAATAGTTAATAACACGAGGATTAAATAGTGTGCTTACACATGCTGGAAAGCTGTTACACATGATATATATGGTATAGATATGAGGCTTCAACCCTAGAATGGAAGTGATCTTGCGCTAAGCATCTTGGTTCCACTCCATATCGGAAAGACGCGTTCCTTTGTTGGGGTAGCGCGAATGCTACCAGGTGGGTACCCGTTCTAGATATATCAGCGTTTCCGCTTATGAACAACCACTTCATATATACATCAACTTCAACCATCGACTTGCACGAAATCCAACAGTGATCATGGCGCAGCTTTCGGATCTCCCAGAAGAGATACTTGAGCAGATCATCAGGCACTTCATGCCAAGGAGCCATCTGCCCACAGCCTATCTCGCGCGCGGAGTCTCCAGTGAGTGATCATCACACATCTTCACCTCGCCAATCTAACTCTATGTAGAAATCTTCGCTCGGATCATCGACTATCATCTACTTGCGCAAACGCCAGCTAAAGATCATGCCGGGTACTGCTGGAGTGCTCAGTACGTCGAGAATTTCCTCGAACCGCGGCTTGCCACCTATGTCAAGCTCCGTGCTAGAAATCTATACGGCGCGGACCGTACGCTTCCTGGTTACGTCAATGAACTGGTCGATGAAGTGCTTCGCCTCGATCCGCTGGGCCCTGACTCACCCGCCACGCGAGCGCAACACGTTGAGAAGGTCAGCAGCGCCGTTGTTTACACTCGTCCGGAGCACCTTCGAGACCTTCTCGCAAAGCAGCCCGGAATGTTGAACATGTATCGATACTTGGCGCTGCATTCGCCCCCACTGATGGGTAGTGACTTTGCGCTACATCCGACAGAAGTGCTGGCGGCAAGTGCAGCCGTAGGGAGTTTCAATGCCATGAAACCTTGCTTGAAGTACCGCAACATTATCTTGGATAATTCAAGACCACGGATGGGCACTGCTGTTGCCGCGGCTGCCGCTACAGGTCAAGACGAGGTCCTGGAGTTTCTGCTGCAGAGCATCCGATCCGCTCTTGGTCCGGAAGCAGCATACAATCGACTACTGGAGGCAGTCAAAGTAGCTATCAGAGCTCGGCAGCCAAACACAACAGCCCTGCTTATCGAGTTCCTGCAGAGGAATTCCTCGCCATGGGGCTCCTCACATGTGCTGCATGATTCCTGGATCGAACAAGCGTCTTGCGTGGGTGACGCTGACACCTTGCGCGTGGTTCTCAAACTCGTGCTAGGTCCGAACTCCAACAACAATCGTTGTGTGTTGGATACGGTATACCAGAATGCCTGCAAGGTCAACCACCCAAACATTGTGCGATACCTGTTAGGCGAGACAATATTTGTCGCAAACAAGCTCCCGACTTCGTCCGTTGCGCCGATCATCCTTGCTGTCCAACACGGTTGCTTGACAATCATTAAGATTCTTCTGGATCAAAACTTACGTATCACTTCGGAAGCGATATATGCTGCGATCGAGGAGACGTACTCATATTTGACCCGCGCCAAGGGCTCACTGTACATTGAGATAGCATTTCTCATCATCAATGAGATGCGGCGGACTATGGCACCGTACGACCTGACGTCTTATCAGGTCAAACACCTACGCAGGACTATGCGGAGGATTCTAGGAGGAGATACTCATGATGCTCGTCGCCGCCGTCGAACGGACTCGGAATATCATGACAAGGCTAAAGCCACACTGAGGTGGTTGGACGGGAACGAAGCTTGAACTTGTGCATGGATTGGGGACAAGTGATGAGCATGCGGTAGAAGGCCATTTGAGACGGTGTCGAAGCGTTGAAAGGTCGATCCATGGCGGCTAGCTGTCAAAGGAACAGGCCTGGAGCAGTAAGCTCATATAACATGTCCTCTTTGCAGCTGCAGCATCAATGAGCTGCCGGGTACTAGTTCAGTAATGCTGGAAACAATACGAGTACAAAGAGAGGGATTGGCCATGAGGAAACTTCACAAAGATGGGCTGATATGGGAGTAGGCATTTTGGTTAGATGAATCTAGCTGATGACTTGACGCTCAGATGGTTTCAATATCCAATCCGTCATCTCTTCTCGGTGGGTTGCTTTGAAGGTGTTGCTCCGTCCCATAGCTTCGGTCCAGGTATCATATAGCCTGTAATCTTCTTATGAACATCTACAAAAATGCCTGGGTCCTGGTATCCGTATAATCTATCTCCAAGCACTCCAGCGCCCAGCATTATCTCCTTGCCGCTTTTCCCTTTTGCCACTCGGAGGTTAACACACTGCGGATACGCCTGCGCCCCATCTAGCTGATCAGCAACATGCAATGCAATAATTTCGTGCCGCAACACATAGTCGCCAGCCGCCAGTGCATCTGGCAATTTGGCAATCCACGAGAATACATTCGCAATAAGCACGTTGCTCGCCCACGTCCCGCCAAGATCTATCTTGTCCCAGCCCGTGCTATTCAGCCATCCTAGTTCGTCGATCTTGACCCACTGAAGCGCCCTCTTATCAGAACTTGAACAACTTCCGTTGCACGCCGCCAGATACGTTAGCACGGGGCCGACATGCGAAACTGGCCATTCATTCCACTGCAGCTTCAGTGTATCCCCAGCGGTAATTTCGACGTGCAACGCCACTGGTTGGGCATCGTAGTGACAGATAACACCAGACGTGTTGAATCGCGAAGGGCGAACGAAGATGTTGCCGAGGTTCGATGCTGACCAGGCCGCGAGTTGGGGCAAAGGAGGTTTTGCCGCAAATTCGGGATCCCACCCCTCGTAGACTGTGCCGGTGGAAGTTGTGATATTTGTAATGCGGCCGTGTGCGTACACGAATGTAAAGTGTGCGCTCAGTGTTGTGAAGAGCGAGAGACGAATGGTTGTATTGTTCGCGAGCGTCACACTTTTGATGGAAGTTATAACAACCCACACGACTGATCATGCGGCATGCCACATAAGCCGCAAACTGGGATCTTGGACCCCGTGTTATATCTGTTTAACGATAATCTATGACTACATCTTTGCATTTACCCCAGATTCGTCGGCTACAGGCTCATTTCGCAACGCACTCCCGATTGGTTGGTTATAGCGAGCATTTCACAAAGTACTTTGGAGATACCCTTAGAGGCCAAGAGATGATCAGATGAGCTGTTCTTCGTTTCATTTGGTGATTTCTTACCGTTGTACATTTAGCATTCTATCACTTAGTCGATCACGACCAACCATGATGGCATAGAGGAACACCAATTGAATCAGATATCAATGACACTTGGCTAAATGATCGTATCACTTGGGTCTCTTGCAAACCTTGCAGTATGACACACCAACTTTCGTAAGTGAGCTGATGTATAAGCCGGATCATGCACAATATTGCTGTAGTAAGCAATTGCACCATGATATGCGTTCAAACAAGCTCATGTCTTGCATCCCACTTTGAGTCTCTGGGAGCATTGTCGACGACATCTACCATATTTCTTGGGATACAATGGTTGATGCGGCCATCACTTGTTTCAGATATACTGGACCACGTAACAATCACTTTCTTCTCATATCACAAATCAAAAGCACGAATAAGGAGCGACATTGTATTGGTATCAGACCTCAGGAACCGAGTCATTATCTTGAGCCGATGCTCTTCCACCCTTCGCACCAACGTAACCGCCTCAGCCCAACCGTTCTCTTGGTCGCTACCGAGTCACTTCTACTTGAGCAAAACGATTTTTAGCCTCTGGCCAGGCAGAATGCAGACTGAACTGCTGTACAGATATTGCATGCCTGTCTCTTTGCACCCTTGTCTGGGCCCGGAAACATATCATCGCAGTAAGGCGCACACCAATTCGTGACGCGCTCCCAGCAGCTTTCGTTTCTCACTTCGAGTCTGCGTTCTTCGACTGCGTCGTCATCCCAACTGTTGTCGCTGAGCACATCGCGTATGTAATCATAGTATGGGAGCGGAGTAGCGAGAGAAGGGGAATTGCTCTGGAGGGCATTCGGGGTCGCAGTCGAGGATGCTGGGATCGCTGCTTATGATTTAATTCTTGAACACACACAAAGTTAGGAGAGTAAATGCGTACCAGATGCAATAGCTGTGCTAGAGAGGTAGACCGCAAGAATAATGTAGTATCTCATGATTATCTTCTAAGTGGTTGCTAATTCGTTTTTTTTTGTATTCGTGTGTGTAATTGAATTGGTTGGAAACCTTGAATGCTCGGGAACTGGCGTATTTGATATGAGCTTGAGTTAGACTCCAGTCGTCCTGTATAACTTTTTTCTGCTCTCTGAACAGTCTTTGCGTTTCTGTGCGACATGTCAGGGTTCAGCTGCCTCTGAGCATGCGCATAAGTCCTGTGCACTCTATCCCAAGGATGCACTCCAACTCCGTGACTGCGCGTATCAACATCAGCGAGAGCTGAGTGCAATAAGCAGTTTATCTCAACAATAGCTGTGGTCTGCTAGCCTTTGTCGAATGTGGACAACTTTCGGTCGACCTATCCCTGGATGAGACATGATTCCCCGTTTTTTCCGACGTGCCACCCAAGGTCCGGAGGCAGAGCCTCATACTTTCTTCAGCTATCCTTGGCACTGTGAGAGCCAAGCGGCGGAATTCACATGCTTCGTCATCTTTTTGTGAAGTTTTTGGCGGTCAGGTCTGCCTTGGCAGTGCGGCTGAAATACGTATCCTGGTTATTGGTCAGGTGATAATTTGCTCTCAGCTACATTCAAAAAGGCGAAAAAACCAAATTATCGATAACCGTACCCCTACTTACGGTGTAGCCTTGCATTTTGGCAGAAAACTAGCGTACTATGGAAGTGTCACAGCATGTACAGCAGGACTCCGAGTCGACCGCAGTAAGGTGAATCATAGTAGAGGAAGTATTTCCTGTCATCCGCACCACCTCTGTAGGGCCGTGAAGCAAACTACACTTGAGACCAGGATATTTCTGGCTCGATCTAATTGCGATCTGGCGGAGCTGAGAAATTGCGACAGATGATGCTGCTCAACACTCATCACCTAATCCTCGGCAACCTCTAAGCAGGAAACGCAACAATGAGCAAGACACCATGAAGATGCAAAAAGTCGTGGTATTAAAAGCCGCTGTCAACATCTGCCTTTTCGTTCTCCATCAGCATCAACTCACTTCGCACTATATTCAAACCTCTTCTCATCCATCCATCAACCTCAGTCTTGTCTCCTTACAACATACAAGAAGAACATTACCATCAAAATGAAGTTTAGCAGCATCATCGCCTCCACTATCCTTGCCTTCGCTTCAAGTTCCACGGCCATCCCCTCCCCTATCCCTCAGATCACCATCCGCATCTTCAACGACATGACCGGCGCCAACGCCGAAGCTACGATTCCCGCCGACGGCATTCCACGCAGCATTCCTGATCTCTTCCGCGGCACATCAATCGACAGCAAAGACGGCATCATCGGCACCTCTGCTCAGCTTACGAAGTTCTCAGACACGACCAAGTGTTCGTTGACCAATCTTAATGCTCAGAACTGGGTTATTGAGCTCGATGGGCGTGCGAAGAATTTCGTTGACCTTGATGGTGATGTTTCGAAGGCGGTACCGATTTGGCTTGGTGGATTCACTTTCCAGTGTCCTCAGGCTTGAGGAGATTGTTTTGAGGCGAGGTGGCCAATGGGCGGTTTCTGTGTTTGAGTCGTTTTTTCTGTTTGCCTGTATTCTTACAGTCGTTCCCGCATAAATCAGAGCCAGGAGTTTCGGTGTCTTGGATATACATTCGTTTTTGCATGGGATCCTTAAACTGGAGTCAAATAGAATCTACTTTGGCGCACTCCTATACTGTCCGATCCATGGCTTCTCTAGTTGCCGGCCATGCTTGTCTTGTTCCCGGAACTTGTCTTACTCTGAAAGCACAAGAAACTGAAAATCTCGAATTTGGACTCACACATACAGCCCGGCTAAAGAGCGCCAGGCGACCCAGGCGTAGCTCCAAATAGTCATAGCAGCATCGCAGCGTCGGGTATTGCATGCTCTATCGGAGGATCAAACAGACAAATGATCGGGAAACGTGGAAAATGAAACACATACTTACTTGCACAGTAATGCAGAAGAGGCAGGTCCATGAGGAGTTGACCGCCCGATTATACTTCCCCGCATCAACCATTCCCAATCAGGAAAGGCGTAAATCGAACTGAAAGCCATCCGGCCGCTGCACAACCAACCACGTCTCCACAACCACTCCACAACCCAGGTTCCGAAATCGTCAAGACCTTTTTCTCCGCAATATGGCTGGAGGCTTCAGAAAGTCTTCGTCCTTGGCAATGACGTTGTTAGGCGTTCCCAGACCTTGTTCAGGGCGTTACGGCACAGTTATATTGGGGAGAAAGGCTGAAACGAATCCTTCCACTTGTCTATGCCATGTACATAGGTACTCGGGTACTTTAGGCATCGATCTTTTGGCAGACTTCGGGCATAGGAGTTGTATTAAACCGTGACTGAAGGTCAGCAAACACACGTCGATTAGCCAAGCGACCTACAAAGTGACCCATAATGCTGACCAAACGTCAGCAACCATGTATTTCTCCAGGCTCTTAGCCACCGTTACTCTAGGAACAGGCGTCTTCGCTCAATTGCAGAGTGCACCGTCTGCAGCGCCAACGTTCTCCACATCTGCTTGCTCGGATCCTGCAACCAGGCTATACATTCCGGATGCACCGCACGACAACTACTTTTACTCAGATTGCCATTCCAGTGCACACGTGATTATCACCAATCCGCGAAATGGCAGCAACTCCAACGTCCGAAATCGACTTCTTGTCGCTTGGCCAGCCGGCAACAGCGGAGCAATGGGAATTTTCGCTCCAGAGGATGACCTAAATGGTACACTCAACATGCACCTTGAGAACTCGACGAGCAGAGGTGAAACACTGGACCCTATCAATGAATCGGATCGCGTTGGTATATCCGGTTCTGTCAATTTTGACGTCTCCGCTAGACTGACTGTTCCTGTTCTGGGCAGTATTAGAGCTATCCGGGACGAAACGGAGGGCAATGGAGTTAGCCAGGACTTCCAAAATAGCTTTGGATTCGCTATCAATGACGATGGCAGTGCGACTATCAACAGGACTTGGTTTGACAATATCACTACGACCTGGTTGACGTTCACTCCATTGAAGGGCGCCAAGGCGATCGTGCTGAATCGCGAAGCGAACTGGACACTGACATTTGGAGCTGGCACGTATCGATTCAACGCCTCGTTCAACTATCCCCAGCTCGAACAGCTGTCTCCGCAGGAAGTGCTCAACGAGCAGTCCACGGGCCTAATCGAACAGAACCCAGATCAAACCACTTCGCTCTCTTTCCTCTCCTACACGGACAAACTGTTGGCGGGTACATGGCGCTTCCTGACCTACTTTGGCCGCGACAGCATGATTTCTCTCCTACTGATGCAACCCATCTTGAGCGACGCTGCAATCGAAGCTGTCATCGGTGCGGTACTTGAGCGTGTAAACCGCACAGACGGCACAGTCTGCCACGAGGAAGTTCTAGGCGACTACGCAACATGGCTCAATCGGCAGAAGAACATCAGTTCCAGCGCGCCTGGTTGCGACTACAAGATGATTGACACTGACTTCTACCTCCCCATCGCCATGAAGAGTTCCTTCGTCGACACTGAATCGGGCAAGCAGGACATCAACTCGTTCTTCAACCGCACTGCCACCTT
>Ga0181466_1000265_pt1 | contig 19064 bp, 13 predicted proteins | sample InSIn4gowninarea_FD_119078 | JGI IMG/M metagenome (GOLD analysis project Ga0181466, IMG submission 119078) | Clean room microbial communities from NASA Spacecraft Assembly Facility at Jet Propulsion Laboratory, Pasadena, California, USA -... ... | reverse complement strand
AAATACATTATGGCGACGCCGTGCGTTGGGAGGGAGAATGGAATTATGCAGCAACCAACGCCTCGTGTATATCTAACTGCCCGGCAGGCATTGTTGCCATCCAGCCACATGAAGCGAATTTAAACTGGCAGTATTCGGCTGTATTTGCAGAAGAAGGAAAGAAAAAGGAAGTGATGACGTATTTTGACGGCGCTCTCCATAACCGGCAAGCAGTTACCCTTAATAACAGTGATCAGAAAGCGGTTGTGCAGGAAACCATTTATGATGCTTTGGGAAGACCAGCAATTAATGTGCTGCCGGTGCCAGTGCCTGATAGCACACTACACTATTTTCGCAATTTTAACCGCAATAGTGAAGAACAACCCTACAGCTTTGCTGATTTTTCGACGCTTGGGTGCGCTACCGCAGCGCTGCCAATGAGTTCACTGAATTCCGGTGCAGCCCATTATTATTCACCTAATAATGCGTTTTTAAATGATTACTCCAACGCCAAATACATTCCCTCGGCTGCTAATTATCCTTTTACCGTAACGGAATACCTGGCGGACAATACGGGTCGCATCTCAGCGCAGGGTGGCGTAGGGCCTCAGTTCCAACTGAACAGCAACCATCAAACAAGTTATTTTTATGGCAAGCCACAGCAACCGGAACTCGACCGCCTGTTTGGCACCGAAGCCGGCAATGCCAGTCATTACCTGAAAAACATGGTAACTGACCCCAATGGGCAGATAAGCGTGAGTTACATCGATCCAAGCGGTAAGACTGTTGCTACAGCTTTAGCTGGATTGCCTCCTTCTGCTTTGCACCCACTAGCATCAGCAAATGGCGCCAGCACTTCTATTACCAGTGCGCTAATGCAGCCCGCAGATTTTACGCGGGATGCTTCTAGCTATTCCGTTTCGGCAACAACTACCTTTTTAGCTCCTGTAACAGGCAATTACCTTTTGCAATATCAGGTGGATCCCTTGCGTCTGGAAGTCCTGTACGGAATAACACAGGATAGCCTCATTTGCAATACTTGTTATTACGACTTGCAGGTGCTCGTGAAAGATGATTGCAATAACACCATTGTGGAAGAAGCCCGTCCGGTTGGAGCAGTGTTTGACACAGCCTGCACGGAAGCCGGCAGCTTGCAGGGATCGGTAAGTGCCCCTGTAGTACGTGTAGGGGAATATTATGTTACCTACGCCCTAAAACTGAGCAAAGATGCATTGGACTATTATGACAGTGTGCATCTGGAAAAAAATACGGACATCAGAAAATTAAATACCTTTTTGCTGGAGGAACTTAAGGAAACCGATTTTTACGGTTGTTATAACAACTGTGCAACTTGTCTTGACGATTTAGGCACCAAGCTCCAGTTTTTCGAAAGTTTTAAAAACAATTATATAACTGATTCACTGCTTTTCGGTGCGGAAGACTCGCTGTATGTGCTCCAGCTATACGATTCACTGCTGGCGAACTGCCAGGCGTTACAACCTCTTTGTCAGCAAGCACCGTGCGATGAACGGCTGGAGCTCCTGAAAATGGATGTGTCTCCGGGTGGACAATATGCCTTGTATGATAGTACCTTTAATCTTACCGAAACAGAAATCAACGTGCTGGCCCGGCGCAATGAAATCCTATTCTTTACAGATGAATGGGGAAACCGTGATTCAGTTTTATTATTTGGTGAAGATGGGGAAGATTCTATAAGAGTAGCAATAAACGAGTTGAGTGATTCCTTGTTTATTGTGCACTGGAAAGACCGTTGGGCAGATTCGCTGGTACGGCTGCACCCGGAATATTGCAACTACCTGTGGTGCGTAGCCAACTCCGGCTCATATGCGTTTGATGAAGCCGTCCGCGCAGCCTTGGATTCGGACTCAGCTGGTGCAAAAGGATGGTTTAATCCAACGGATTATGCTGCGCTGCTGAAAGATGATCCTTTCTTTAACGGAAGCGGATTAGGTGCTCCACTCTATACCAGAATGCAGGATAGCCTGCGGCTTTACTCCAGGATGCATATCGGATTATCCGCTTCGGATAAGAACATTCTGCAATTTATTGATGTGGTTCTTTATTGCAAAGATCAGTCAAATGGCTGGGATGGATGCCGTCCGGACAGTGCCTGCCGCTCCCGCAACCGGGAATGGGAACTGTATAAGCAGCTTTATCTCCACGTCAAACAGCGCTTTTACGAAGAGGCCAAACGGATCAGTTCAAATGCCACTTTCGCCAATTGTTCGAATTGCTACATAGGCACTGACATTGCAAACATTATCAGCACAGGCTGTCCGAAAACCGAGGATTTTCAATTAACGGATTTTGTGTATTATGATTATACACAGGATAGTAATGGTAATTATTATCAGCCTAAGGACATTACTATCCGTTATAAGAATGGGTTTAGCCATTTAATGAAACGTACAAAGGTCACATTCGGATATTATTATACATGTCCTCAAGTTCCAGAGATGGAATGGAGCACAACCTTTGAGGTGGGCGAAACCCAGAAAGTACTCCACGTTAGGGATTATAACATAGAATGTAACAAATTGATTACAAAAGTGGTATGCATTGACAGTTCTTTTAATACCAATGAACCATTTAGTGATTCGACGTGCAATTATTCATGCCCCGGAGGGATATATAATCCATTTAACCGGGACAGCGTGTCTTTATATATTGAATATGGTACCCAACAGCAGGGACCAACTGCGCCGGCAGGGTATGGCGACTGCCGGTTTTATCCCGTATTTAATTTAGCTACCGGCGCTACCACCAGTTGTAAATTTTTTAATGTATGGGTTTGCATTTATGATTCTACGTGTGCAGGCGGTGTTTGTGACGTTGCGCCTTCCTATCCCTCATCCTGTCCTGAAAATTACTTATGGTACTATTACAAAGATAAAGAGCGCCGTTACCCGGATTATGTAAATGCGGATGAGTTTTTAAATGGTGTACAATCCGGCAATCCACAACAGGCTTCTGCTGAAAGCCAGCAACTCATTTTAGACGAATGCCAGTCCACCTGTGACGCGCAAGCAGACATTTGGATGGCTACTTTGCAGGGCTGCACCCAGGATACAGTAAAATTAGCCCAGTTAAGAGCGGCCTTCATTGAGATTTGTTCCAAAGGATGCACGATAGACCGCCCGTTTGGCACCTCTACCATTCCGCAAAGCATACCTGCGACTTACCATAGTTTTGAAGAAGCCATTACAGGCATTTTAGGTGCCGGAGCGATTAATCAAAACTGTGCGGTAGAGCTGCTTTCAAGTCCTTATCCGCATGATAAGCAGCCTGTTTATACCGAGCGGGTAATCATAGAAACCAACTATGAAATCTGCCAGAAAATACGGCAGCACGAGCTTGCCTGGCAAGCCTCCGGGTCAGTTGTGTCTTTTCACCAATATCTGCAGCAAAAATTTGGGCGGGGATACAGTCTGGACTCAACGGAACTGGCAGACCTGTTGCGAAGTTGTACACAGTGCAATGGAATTTTACAAGATAATGTGGTGTTGCCAATTGCTTTTGAGCCGGCTTCTCCACCCTGCCTTGATTGCACTACCGCCCAGAGCACATTGTCGTTATTTGTTGCTAAATTCCCCACCCTGACACCCGCACACCCGCACTATGAAACCTTATTTGCCAACTTTTTTAATCAACGCCTGGGCTTTTCATTACGATATCAGGAATATCAGGACTTTTTAGATTCTTGTGCTACTACAATTGGCCGAACACTTTGCAACCTTCCGTTACAGGAAGAATCCATGGTAAGCACAGCCAATGATTGCGCTGCTGGTTTATTTGCGACAGCGCTAACTAATGCTTATAACCGCCATGTGCGATATATAGACTCGGTGCGGCAGGCATTCCGGAATAATTATATGACCAAGTGTCTCAACGTGAATCCCCGCCTGGATATGACGGCTGACCTTTATGAGTACCATTACACCCTTTACTATTATGACCAAGGCGGTAACCTGGTAAAGACAGTGCCGCCTGAAGGTGTAAAACTACTAACGCCTACTCAGCTGGATTCGATGGAATACTATCGCACTGTAAGCAGCGACGACTGCTTCCGAGAAGGTGGCTACGTGAGTTTTAACCCAACTTCAGGTACAACAGGTGAGTTGCAGGTTTATGCTGGTGACAGTTATATTGAAAATAACCAGCCGGTAACTATAGAACTCTGGATAAAACCACAAAGCAGTTCTGATCAAGGATTATTTGCCTATAATTACCATGTAAATGACAATGATAAGATTTTCAACGGAGCTTCATTATCGGTAATTAATAACAAACTTAGGTTCTATGCTTATGACGTCTACGAATATAACCCGGCTCCAATGAACGGAGCGGAGATTGAAGTAGAAACCGGTACCCTAACTGGTAAACTCATCGCAAATCAATGGAACCACATAGCTGTTACACTGGCGCCAACAGGCTTAAATGCCGTGAAAATCTATGTAAACGGCCTTGCCCTAAGTCAAACTTATTTAAAAAATGCGCCCCGTGAAAATTTAAACCTATATGGACTAAGTGACATCACGTTAGGTAAAGGTTACATATCAAGCAATAGTACCGGAACGGGCATTCCGGAAATAGTACAGTCACACAATTTGGGCATAAAACAATTACGCATTTACCACCGGTTACTGCCGGCGGCAGAGCTTGTCCAGAACACTGGTGCTTATTGCAAAGAACCACTAAACAGTTTGGGGCTGCGATCCTGGAAGCCGCTGAACGATCTAGCAGATATTACAGATCTGGTTTCCAGTTATTCCTATGGTTGGGCTGATGTGGGAGTAGTTCAAGGAGTTGGGGGCCCTACCTACGTGGTTCCTCTACATAACCTTGCCACCACCTATCAGTACAACTCACTAAACCAAGTAGTGCAGCAGTACAGCCCGGATGGAGATACGTCCCGGTTTTGGTACGACCGGTTGGGGCGGCTGGCAGCATCGCAAAACAAGGAACAAAAGGAAAACAGTTCCTACAGCGGGGCAGCCAACCGGTTTAGCTATACCCGGTACGATGCTTTGGGCAGAATCGCAGAAGTGGGTGAAAAGTCGGGTGGGCAAGATATATGGGAAGTGGGTACGTCGGAAGATGAACAGTTGCAAGCCTGGCTGCAAAGCGGCATTGATAAGCAGGTGACCAAAACCCTTTATGATATTCCGGTTAATCCCATTCAGACTGCCGGCACAAGCAGAAAACGAGTAACGGCATCTATTTATTTAGAAAATAAAAACGATGCGGAAGGGGACAGCACGCTGTATGGGTACGACATATCAGGCAATGTAAAAACACTGGTGCAGCATAATAAAGCGTTGGTAGCAGTAGATGCAGATAACGGCAAAAAGCGGCTTAACTATGATTATGATCTGGTGAGCGGTAAAGTAAACACCGTAAGTTATCAAAGGGGCAAGGGAGATCAGTTCTTTTACAAATACGGGTACGATGCCGAGAACCGGCTGATCAGTTCTTTAACCAGCCGTGACGAACTGATCTGGACAGAAGATGCCAGCTACCAGTACTACCTGCACGGACCCTTAGCCCGCACAGAATTGGGTCAGCATAAGGTGCAGGGAATTGATTATGCCTATACCTTGCAGGGCTGGCTTAAGGGGATTAACGGCGATGCATTAGACAGCTCTAAGGAAATTGGCGGGGATGCTTTTGCCCCTTCGCTGTACAGCCGGGTATCAAAAGATGTATATGGCTTTAAGCTCGGTTACTTTAGCGGGGATTATACACCCGTTGGCGGAAGCAATGCACCGGCACTTAGCCAAAGAGGTTATACAGCACCAACAAGTTTAGAAGCTACCGGCAACCAGCTGTTCAATGGCAACATCAGTTCTACAACCCTTGCCTTGAGCAAGATAAACAAGGGGGCTACTACAGGCTATACTTATGGCTACGACCAGTTGAACCGGCTGATAGGAATGCGACAACATACAACAACCGGAGCATGGAGCAACAGCACTATTATTCAAGCCTACAGTGAGGCTATTGCTTACGATGCCAACGGCAACATTTTAAAGTACTTGAGAAAAGGGGCTAATACGACAGGCAGTCCGCTGGACATGGACAGTCTTACCTACAAGTACAATCGGGATGTAGGGGGTAACCTGGTAAACAACCGATTGAATCATGTACGGGATGCGGTAGGTAGCAGCAATTATACGGTTGACATTGATAACCAGGCTCAAAACAATTATGCGTATGATTCTATTGGAAACTTAAAGAAAGATCTTGCGGAAGGCATCAATAACATTGACTGGACAGTATATGGGAAGATAAAGAGCATTGATAAAGGAAGCACCGACATCAAGTACAGCTATGACCCAGGCGGCAACCGGATCGTAAAAGAGGTAATCATTGGAACAGAGACCACCAAAACCTTTTATGTACGGGATGCGAGTGGTAATGTGATGGGTATTTACTCTAAGAAGGGCAGCGATCCAATCCATTGGAATGAGCAGCTCCTGTACGGAAGCTCAAGGCTTGGTATCTGGAACTGGGATACGATTGTGCCGCTGTCACCACCAGTGGTGGGCAATGGCAGTTATTTGAAGGACAGCCTGCTGTATGGCAACCGGCATTATGAACTGTCCAATCACTTAGGCAACGTGCTCAGCACCATCTCTGACAAGAAGATCGGTATAGACAGCAGCACAGTCGTTAGCCACTATGTAGCAGAGGTGCTTAGCCAAAATGATTACTATCCCTTTGGAATGCTAATGCCCGGAAGAGGCTTCTCTGCCGCAGAAAGCTACCGCTATGGCTTTAACGGTAAGGAAAATGATAATGATGTCAAAGGTGAGGGGAACTCATTGGATTTTGGAGAGAGAAGTATTTACGATCCAAGATTAGGGCGCTTTGTAAGCGTTGATCCTAACTATAGAAATCTTCCAGATTTTAGTCCATATCAATATGCAAGGAATAGTCCAATCATGCTGAAAGAAAACGGCCAAGATGGTATTATACCAAAATGGCTGTGGAAATCTGGAGTAGTAAATCCCATGGCGGCAGGTTTTATTAATGCTATTGCTGATGATGTTGAAGGTATAGTAAGTGTGGGGAAAGTTCTTGCAGCTTTTTCACCAGGTAATTACTATTTCTATACGCCTAGCGCTAGTAAAGTTCGTAGTGAAACATGGCAGACGACTAAAACTGTGTTTCAGGTTATGAATAATCCTTTCTTGCAAGCAATTGTAGTTGCGAGTATGGCAGAGGAGGGAATGAAGACAATAAAAAATGCAGATGCATCAGATTATCAATATGCAACAGGATATGCAGCATGGAACGTTTTATCGTTTTTTGTAGGCGTTGGTGAGGTATCGGCTTTTGCAAAGACAGGTAAAATTGGTGCTGGGTTAAGTAAATTTTTAGGCATAATATCAAAGTCGGAAAACAAGATTGATCATTTAGCTAATATTGTTGCAAGACGAGCTGCTCATATTAATAAAACTGAGTGGCATCATGTAATTCCTGAAAAATTATTGAATAACTCAGTTGTTCAAGCTGCAATACAAGATGGCTATAAATTTGGTGAAAAGTTTGAAAACCTGATTCCTCTTGAAAAATATTTTACACCAGCCAAAGGAGGGGGAGGCGTTCATGCTAAACATCCAAAGTATACAGATCAGATTACAAATGCTATTGACAAATTTCTAGAATTAAATCCTAACTATAGTAACAAACAAGCTAACTCGTTTTTGAGTGATGTAAGAGGTCAGATATTAAAAACAATTGATGAAAATCCAGACACTAAACTTAATAGTTTAGACTTAAAATTGGACGTAAAAAAATATTGAGATGAAATTTTACAAATTGAAGTGTTCCTTGGATTTAAAGGAAATAGGAGATTATCCTCAAATTCAAAATTTTAGGAAAGGTTACAATCCTAACAGACGTGAGTCATGTTCCCAAATATCACGCTTCTTCTTTGGCAAAAAACCAGATGTCGAAATTGATTTCGATTGCTTAGAAATGGCAACTAAAGCAAAGCTCACAGATTATGTTTCATGTAGCTACTTGAGTCAATTAACAGGACTACTAGTTAGCAACAAATTATTTAAATTTCTTTCTGCTTTGAAGATGCCCGACCATATTTCTTACGCAGCTCCAATTTATCAAAAGGGTGAAACTCTTTCAAGCGATTACAAATGGGTACATTTTACAGGCTTTTATCCAGAGATGATTAATTTTCCTGCGTCTAATTTTTATTTAGATCATTCCGAGGTGAATTATAAAGAGTTATCTATTAATTCATTGCTCGAATACAATGCTGCACAGAATAATATACAGTATAAGATCAACGCTAAAAAACTCGTCTTAAAGCAAGAAGTTGCATATGCATCTGATATCTTAAGAATTGGATCTGTACGTAATGAAACTTACATATCAGAAGTTATAAAAAATGAAGTGATTACTCAAGGATTTACCGGAATGGTTTTTGAGCCGGCAGATTATTTGGTTGTAGAAGGATAGCTAGTACTTTTTTCCTTTAAGTTGCGCCTTAACTAATGCGGCAAAACCTTTGCCAAACTCATTACTTGCAATGTAAGATCGTTCCTGAACTTCAGGTTTAAGTTGTGGTTGCTGTTCGGGTTTTAGGGTTGGTATATATTTGATCAGTTGTTTAATCTCTTGTTCAGAATAACATTTGTCATAAATCGCAGCAACCTTGTTCATAAAAGAAGTATAATCCACTTTATTTTTAATCTCATTCCAAATATGTTGTGGCACTGCAGGGTTTTGTTTTTTATAAATGTCTATAGCATCGTCCACCAATTTTTGCATAGTGTTTTTCACTTGCATAACTGAGAGTAGCTTTTGTATGTCCTGCTGCTTCGGTGTGTTTTGTGCAATAACAATATGAGAGAAAAATACTATAGGAAAGAAAAAAATTTTTTTCATAAATATCTACGGTTTCTTAACTTATTATCTGAAAAATTCTTCTATTATCCAAAAGATGAACGTAGCAAAACTGTTAGTCTTTTACCGAGTGTGCAAAGTTAAAGGTCCAAAAAAAATTTTAGAACCACAAACTAAAAGTAAAGGAAGACAGTTGATATATAGAATTAGCAGTTAATGACTTGAGATATATTTACTATGCCGTTAAACAAACAGGCGCTTCCCATCAACAAGCATCAAATGCGCAGGCTTCTTACAATGCTAGAGGTGCTCTAGGTGCTATATTGGGTAATGGTATTGCCTTTGCCCCTTATTTAATTCCTCATATCGTAACTACAGGTACAGGAGGTATCTTATGGCTGTCTAATCCCTCAAACCAACACTTAGTTTCTCAAATAGCAGGTTTTACAGTCGAATTATTAAATCCAGATCCGAATGGACTGCCAAATAATTTTCCCGGAGAAGGTGATGAAGTTGCAAAAGGGGTTAAGGCCGTTTTCAAACAGTTCAAAATTCCATCAATCAAAACTGAGGCTAAATTTATTTTGAGCACTGATAAGTTTAAATACTTTTTTGATAAGTTAGATTATAAAGGATTATCCGGCACTGAGCTGGAAAAATATGGTGGTTCCATAGGACAAAGCCTAAAAAAATTGACTGAAAATCTAGAACGTTCCAAATCAATGAATGATGTGCTTAACAAGTGGGGGGTTACAGACAGCAAGCAAGGTCTTGAGTGGTTAGCAGATGCTTTTAATAAAGGGTTAAATGGTAAATTTATAAGTCAGGAAACTTTAAAAGATGGAACTGTAAGCGTAATGCGTTCGGTTGATGTGATCAATACAAAATCAAAAGAGGTTATTGGAAGTATGGAAGTTGGCTATATATACAGGAATGGAGACATGAATTCCAACCCTGAAATATCTACTACAATTCCAAAAGAGTATAAAAAGCAATGAGAATGACAGAAGTAAGATTACTTAACGAAACAGAATATAAGTCAGATAAGCTTAGTAGTGTGCTTTTCGAAGATGAACATTCTTTTTCTTTTGCCAAGATAGAGCTAAAAAATGCGTCCTTAAAGTTTGGATGGAATAGTAAAGGAACAGATCCTCAAATAAAGTTTATTAACGATTCTTCAGTAGTTTTTGTTGGAGTCGATACATATATCGTTGGATACGATTATAGCAAAAATGTTATCACACTTTTTTTAAACACAAGTACTAATTTTAAGTGGTTCGACGACATAAGGAATGGTGTTGCAATAGTTTCGGAAACAAGTGTCATCATGCTTAACGTAACTAACCGCTGTACCTTGCGTAGCTGTTTTTTCTTTGGAGATATAATTATGGGTACCCAGCTTGTAAATAATAAAATGAGAATTAGTTTTTTGGGAGATGATGATGAATTTATAACTATATAACTACTCCTGAGTGTAAGCAATTAATTATACTTAAGTCAAAAGATATTATTATTCTGATAGGTTTTTCTCTAAAAGGGTCATGGCAAAAGCAAATCATATTCTTTTGGCGATTTTTCATTAGTTACCAACCTCCATTTCGATTCAAGTCTTTCCTTTGCATTTTTGCCTACATAAAAAGTTCCAACTTTTACAAACTCACTTTTAATTAAACTTTGTAGATGTGAGAAAACTCTTGTTGAAAAAGTATTTATATGAACCGTTCCCAGCGATCCCGCAACCAAAACCCCTGGCTTAAAAATACCACCTGGCTTTAAAACAACACTTTCAGAATTCTGAAGCTGATCGACTGCAAACTTGAACCCTCCTGCTTTTTGAGGTATTTCCCTGACACACATTCTCTTTTCTTTCTCCAATATTAAAAAACTTTCATTTTGATTCCAGTCGCCATTTGATACATGCCCAAGGTTTTCATATTCAAGTATTGAATTTAACTTAGGGGTTGGCATGCAATCAAACATTCCTGTCTGAAAATAGTCTACAAATTCCCCTTTTTCAAATAGCTCTATGATTGGATGGATATCAGCAGGTGCGGCAAAAAAGAATATTTGTTTACTTTTTTTCATCATCTATCTTTTAGGTATCAATAGCAAATGATCGTCTGGGGTTTGCTGTCTTATTCTTGAAGCATTACGAAGTTCTCTTGTCGTTGGCATTCCATTTTTATTCACATCAACCGTATTGATTCGTACAGTTCTCCCATCTTTTATCGCAGTTATGTCTACATAAGAACCCCCTTTTCTTCCGCCACCAATCGGCTTTAAATATTCTTCAGGCATTCGTCCGCCACCGCCTGTTATACTGTAACCTCGACTTTCCAGTTCAATAGCAATGCTTTCTATTTGACTTCTCGTCGCAGTATTACCTAATCTTCCTCTCTGTATTGTTGCCGTGAGTATTGTTCTGGCTAAAAACACCTCTGCAGCTGCTCCAGCTATTACGCCGATCATCAAGTTATCTACTTGGGCTTGTTCTGCTTCCTTATTGCGTTTTGCATTTAAGTTACGATAAAAACTTCCCCAGAAAGCCCGGTTTTCCTTCTGCTGGGACCAGCCCGAGTTACTACTTTCAACTTGCGTCTCTAATACTTGATCTTTTAAACCTGGAAATTGATCTGCTAACTTTTGCAAGCTAGTATAATCATTATCATCTAAAGTGATTGAATTAAATAAATAAGATGTAGAAGTAACTCCGGATTTTGTTTTTTCCGCAGCGTTTGGATAGAATTCTATAGTTTGAGGTTTTGAAATACCTTGTCGATGAACGAAAAAACGATCCTTATTGTTATCCTTTATTACTTCAACCCATCGATAAGTTTGAAAAACAGTTTGGCTTATTACGTGAGGTAAACCATCATCCCCAATAACCTTCATTGGTACTTTTGTTGAAACCGTTTGGTAATGAAAATGAATTTCATCGCCTCCATCGGGATCCGTAAGATTAACTGGGTTATTAGATGCATATTGAAAAGGACTTAACCAAGCCTTAATAACAGGATCAGTTGAGTGCCATCTTCCTAAACGTGGATCGTAAATCCTCGCTCCAAAATCCAATGAGTTCCCCTCACCTTTGACCTCATTGTCATTTTCCTTACCGTTAAAGCCATACCTATAGCTATCTGTGGCAGAGAACTTTCTTCCCGGTATTTGCATTCCGAAGGGATAGAGATTATTCAGTTGTAGAACAAGGTGCAAAATAATGGTCAAAGAAATTTTCTGCTGTATTCAAGGCACCAATGGTTATTTCTTGCTAATTTGCTCTAGTACCACGTAACCACCTATTTTTTCTTATAAATCTTATACTATTTCTAGGTATCAAATTATTATTGTTCCAAGAATCAATTTACTAGATTCATCATAATTTAATTTAGGCATTTTATGCCCAGCCACCTCCCTTTGTTCTAACGGTCCATGCAAATAATGGTTGAAAAATTAGTGTATTCTTTAAGGCTTGTAAACAAAACTATCTTTATTAGACCTGATATAATTCGTTCTTAAATTTGAAATATTACTAGTTCGAAAATACAATTTGAAAAGAGAGTCAACATTTTGATATACGAATTTGGAATTTTTGTGGGCTTTATTATGAATTAAAACTGCACGCTTTACAACATTTGATAATTCTACAGCTCCCAATTCTTCATATCCAAGAATTGCATTATCGGCAAACTGGCCAACAGACAAGTAGGCTTTAAAATAACCATCAAAACCAATCAATTTTACATTCCTTTCTAAAAGGACTGTGGAATACACAATTTGCTGTGGTTTGGATAACCCTTTAAATTCTTTAAAATATTGCTCAATCGTTGAATTTTCATTAGCGTTTAGCCGTAAAAAAATATTTTCACATATGACCTGTTCTAAATTATGGTTATCTATAGTGTTAAACTTTTCATTCGTTATGATGCTATCATCAATAATTGCTTTTAAACGGCGGGTAGAATCTAGAACCTGCAAATCCACTTGAGCATAAGAATTTGGAGGTTTAGTCGTCGGATCCAAACATCCAGTTATAGCTAAGCAAACCGATAAAAACATCCAAATCTTTATATTCATTTAGTATATTATTTCACATTCGCTTTGAGACTATACATAAAATTATTTATCGATAATTGCTTTCAACTTTCAGTGTAGAAATTTCTAAGAAATCGATTATTTGTTTAACAATTACCTCTACTTCATTTTTTGGAACTCCATATGCTATTACGGTTTTGTTAGAATCTGACTGCAGCAATATTTTAAAATTATTCTCCGAAAATTCGGTCGATATATATTCGTTGATGAGTATTTTTTTTATCGAAGGTTTAATCATTAAAACTTTATGATTAATCCAAATGTCATTACCATCCTTTGTTAGAATTGTATGTTTTTCAAAAAAATTTTTACAAAACAACATACCTGACAATATAAAGCATAAAAAGATAATGTAAACAGAATAAATGTTTTGAAGTTTTTGAGGCAACGTATGGATTAAGACTGTTCCAAATGTCGTCGAGAGGACACAGATTATAACACAAATTTTTACTCGCTGTAGTAAAAGCGCTTTGCTTGTTTTTTTAATAGTCAATTGAGTGTTTCCCCTAACCAATTCAAAACACACCACCTTAGTTAATTTTAGTATCTTTATATCCTGATGCATCCATAGCTTGTCTAACAGCTCCGTCCTTATCCTTGGGTAAATCAAAATTGACCCCTCCATTTTTAAGATCATTTATTGCATCTGTCCCTTTATGTCCGAGTTTTATAGCAGTTTCCAGAGCTTTGTAAAGACTATTTAATTCCCCAGTTTTCAATTGATAACTAAATTTCAATACATTATAATATAAAATGTTTGCCTTATCACTTCCTAATCCTAGTTGTTTTGTTGCTATATTGATAACCTCTTCAGCGCCCCAGTCAATTAACTTTTTGGAATAGCTAATACCTAATTTTTTTAGTCCATTTGTTGCCATAGCTCCTTTTCCTAGCGTAATAATGTCAAGTATACCTTCGGTTACTTGAAAATATTTTTTTAGTGGATCTCTGAACTCACCTGTAACCGGATCACGATCACCATTACCAATTGCGTCAGCAATTTTTGCTGGAGGCCAAAACTTGACTGCACCCTTGAAAAACTTCGATATTTTATCATCTGCATCTTTATACATTCGGTCTTCTTGACTTTCGCCAGTTCCTTTTTCAATTGCTGCAGAAAAAACAACTGGTTCTTCCCAGTAAAATGTCATATTCCCTAATTGACTTTTCTTTTCGGTCATCTTCCGTTGTATATTTACAACTATTGGTGTTCTACTTACACCTTTCAAATCTTCTACTGTTTCAATAATAAATGTGTTTGTATATTTTCCAATAATTGTTTTACCGTCTTTTCCATAGGTATAAACGTGTACGATTACTTCAATATCGCCATTTCTATCTATAGCGGCAATTGGCTTGTTTCCTGCATATAGGTAGGGAGAATATTGAGGTACTAAAATAGCATATTGATCTCGACTTAAAAACCTTCCAGTTCGTGGGTCATATATCCTTGCTCCATAATCTAAAGTATTTCCTTCACCTTTTACTTCCTTATCGTTTTCTTTACCGTTAAAGCCATAGCGATAGCTATCAGTAGCCGTGTAGCCTCTCTCTGGCATTTGCATTCCAAAGAGATAGTGTCAAGGAACTAATGTAAGTGAAATAGTAATTTCTAAACAAGGCACAAGATGCTAACGCTCTTTACCAGCGCCTCAATCTTGCGCTGGTGGCGGGGGTTTTTATCTTGATTTGCTGGATAGCAGCATGCAATGTTTCGGAAGTATGCCTTTTTAAATCCCTTATTATGTTTTGTATTGATTACCCGAAGTACCTATAATTAATTGTACATGGATTGTCATAATGCACTAGCCATAAAGTTCAAGTCCTTTTTCTTGTTAGCAATAGTTGAGACTGTTTACAACAATCCTTGTATCCTTTTCTAATAAATCAATCCAGTTAGCAGCAAAGGATACAAATACAGCCTGTTTTGATTAGTAAACTTATACTTCCTGCTCATATACTAATATATGATTTCCTGGTGCAAGGCACAAGTACGCTAAACACATTCCCTGCCCTGCATACTTGCACCAGAGCCCGGGTTCTTCTGCTCACGCAACCTGGAAGATGAACTCAACCTGGCCATGACGGAAAAAATAAAAATGATTGATGCCCTCCGCAAAAACGAACAACAAGCCATCCTCATTATGATTGATATGGCAGTGGCTAACAAAAAATTAAATGATAACCTGCAACACCTTAGCGCTCAATACGGTTAGTATCGAAGTTAATGTATTAATTGAGGGAACGAGATGTCATTATTAAAGCTTCCTGCATACTAATAAATGGCATAAAATCAATGGCTACATCTTTTGCAATACATTCAAAAGTTGAGTCTTTAAAAGTGATAATATAGTGTTTCAGAGACCTGTGTCCATTAACAGCAACTAATTTCACTATTCTATCAACCCAATCCGATTGATGTAACTCAAACATACTATAAGAAGTAAGTCCTAAAGAATAGTAAGGATGTGCATTAAGTGCTTCGTCATTGGGAAAGCCAAACTTATGAATGAAAACATTTTTAAAAGACACAACTGCAACACCTGTATCATTTTTGTTTCTTTCTGAAGGCAAATCCTTTTGTACAGAGTTATCATTGGCATCTTTTTCATAATAATATAACAGACTAAGCTTATGCTCATCACATAAAATAAGTGGCTCAGGTGCTCCTACATCTATGAACAATAAACTATCTACTTTTTTGAGCTTCATTTCCACTAAGCTTGTTTATGTATTTTGAAGGAATGCAGTTTGATAACCAAACATTGTCATTAGCAAAGTAAAACTTTACTCCATCATTAAATGCTTGTAAAGCATTAACAATTAAAACTAAGGGAACATTATCCTTGCGAAGTCCGGTTGTATAAGCCATATTTTTATCAGAGGAAAGATGTACATACAAACGGTCCATAGGTTTTATCCCTTCTAATGATATCAAAGCCATTGCACCTCTGGAAGTTCCATGATAAAGTATAGATGGCGGTTCAGCTTCAAAGTACTTTATACTATTTTCTAGTGAGTGACCGTACAATGCTTTAATTTGACCATTTTTTATCTCGTGCCTCTTTTTTGACGCCTTTTCTACCATAGTATAAATATCTCTCTCTTCTATAGAATGATATTTTTGTTTATTTTTTAGAGAGTTCACTACAGCCATGATGTCAACCCATCCTTCCTGATCTAATTGTAGACCATAAAGATCGGGTTGATGTCGTAGTGCATGAGATACGACCTTACTCAGCTCAGTATATTTAATCATTGAGATACACCATTATTTTTAATAGACGTACTTGTCCCTGCTTGTCTCGTTGTTGCAGTGCCAGCGCCTGTAAGTTTATTTCTACCAAGTTGCTCCGTCAACCTTGCTTCTGCTGTAGCGTTGCCTGTCATGTTTACGCCAGTCCACATGCTCCTTGGCACTCCCGCTTTGGTTAAAGCCGCTGCTGATCTTGTATTCAATATTAACTGTTGACCATTCCTCATTATGTACTGAACCGGAACACTACTTGTGGACAGACTACCATGCTTTATGGATAACGCAACATCATCAACACTCCTACCTGCAAAAGCTCCGGCTTCGCTAAATTTAGATGAAAATGTTTTCTGTGCAAAATTTGCTTCAGCTGTAATAGCACCTGGTGCTTTTAATAAACCCCCAACTCCAGCAGCCATTAATATTGTTCCAGCATAATTAGAAGCTTGTTCATATTCAGCGTAGGCATCCTGTACCATACCTAATCCGCCGTACTTCATCCTGTCATGAACTTTCAAATATGCAAGCAATTCAGGTGATGCAAGCTTAGCTAAGCTAACAAAGTCTTTATCATCTCTGCTTCCTAGAAGGTATGTACGGGGTGAACTTGTAATGCCTTTGCTACTGGAAATATCGTTAGGAAAAAATTCTCTGGAAGTGCTGCCGGTAATGGGGTTACCATTAGCCTGCATTACAGTACTCTTTGTATCATAAAAGAATTTATCCTCTCCTGGTGCTTGTATAACAGTTATGCTGTATGTTGTACGAAAACTACCGGGTATTCTTACTTCGTCCAAGCCCGAACTCCTTTCAGCCATGCCAACTGTTGTACTAGTGAAGCGAACCGTGTCCCGACCATCTGGATCAATAAAATTAATAGGGTTGTTTGCCGTAAAATGATATGGTGTTAGTTCAGGATATTTTACTTGTAATGGATCAGTGCTTAGCCATCTACCAATTCTTGGATCGTATATTCTTGCTCCAAAATCTAAACTATTTCCTTCACCTTTTACATCATTTTCCTTTCCATTAAAGCCATAGCGGTAGCTATCTGTAGCAGAGAACTTTCTTCCGGGCATTTGCATTCCAAAGGGATAGTAACAGAATAATGCAAAACAATTCACCAGCACAACTCTTCAAAGAACTGCACTACTTGGAAATGTACACAAAATGGCTCTTTTTTGTCACTTTTCAAACCTTAATACTCAAAATTCAACTTCACATTTATGCCAAAAAAATGCAACAAGGAATATTCGCTTATTACACTTTATGAAACCTTTATTGAAGACTGCTTAAAACTGAAACGGGTACAAGCCAACGGAAAACCTTTGTCCGCAGGCACCATCGCCAATTACGGTTATACCTTAAAACTACTAAAAGGGTTTTGCCTGAAAAAGGACATAACGTTACGTATAAGGACCATCCAAAAGCTAAACACAAGAGAACTGGAAAGAGAAAAGAACTATTGGAAAAAGTTTTACAACTACTTTTCCGACTATTTATATACCACCTGCAAATGCTTTGATAATTATGTGGGACAATGCTTTAAAAACATCAAAGTGTTTTTCGGTTACTTAAATAAAGAAAAAGCCATTATTACCGGGGACTTTTATAAAAGCTTCTATGTCCGCAAAGAAGAAGTCGCTATTTATCCATTGCTACCCGAGGAACTCAACTTTTTAATCTATGATCAGCGCTTTGAACAATCCCTAAGTAAGCGAATGAGGGAAGTGAAAGATTTTTTTGTATTTGGGTGCACCGTAGCCCTTCGCTTTTCAGACCTCAATACCTTAAAAAAAAACAATGTCAGAATCGTAAATCAGCACCACTACTTAGCCGTACGATCTATTAAAACAAGCACCGACACGCTGGTTAAGCTTCCTTCTTATGCTGTTGAAATTATGGAGCGGTATAAAAAAGAGGCAAAGCGCTTGCTTCCACAGTTTAATAGCTCTAACCTGAATATTTATATTAAGGAACTGCTGGCACTGGCAGGCTTTACGCAAGGCGTATTAAAAACCAGGGAACGGAGAGGGAAGGGCATAACAATCAATAAATCAAATGGCAGTTCGATCGTACCATTACGTTTTTGTGATGTTGCCAGCACCCATACGATGAGAAGAACCGCCATTACCACCATGCTGAGTCTTGGAGTTTCGGAGCAAATTGTTCGAAGGGTAAGTGGACATGCGCCGCACAGCAAAGAGTTTTTCCGCTATGTATTGTGGGCACAGACCTATCAGGACCAGGAAACAGAAAACATGTTTGAAATCTTAAAGCAAAAAAGCCTGCTGCGTGTTTTATAGTAGTTCTGTTAAGGAACTGCCTTAATTACTTCTTATTAGCAATCACCGAAGGGTTCTTAACCATTAGAAGCATACTTAGTAACAAATTAGACAAAGGAGCATTGTTTCAAGTGGCTGCCATACAATAATATATATACCTTCCGTCTTCTCTTTAGGTATAGCTATCCATAAATAGATATTAGTTTGTTTTTAACTTCTTCATTTTAGCAACAGAAACTTTGCGATGAAAATGGAACGTAAGGTCGACCAATGTAATACTTCAAAGGAGTTATTATTGGCTAGGACCTCCAGTGCTGCACCTAAAAAAGTTATTGACCGGAAAACTCCTTCATCACACCATCAAGTTCTTCAAAACGATTCATGCAAGAACACCGAAACGCGATTCCAATGTCTCTTTAGCAGCAAGAATAATTGGACGTGATTGCTTCCATTTTTTGCCGCTTGAATAAACCTTACAAATTTACAAACCCTCTGCGTAATGCTTCCAGGCATAAACCAACCCTGCTCTGTCCACTAAACTTTTGGAACAGGGACTCACGACA
>Ga0181466_1000244_pt1 | contig 19186 bp, 16 predicted proteins | sample InSIn4gowninarea_FD_119078 | JGI IMG/M metagenome (GOLD analysis project Ga0181466, IMG submission 119078) | Clean room microbial communities from NASA Spacecraft Assembly Facility at Jet Propulsion Laboratory, Pasadena, California, USA -... ... | reverse complement strand
TCTTGTCCTTGATGTTCTTCATTTCTTGGATCGCGATGCGCTGGGCCTCGGCGACCTTCTCGGCAAAGACCATGACTTCGTCTCTCTGGGCAGCATACTCGTCTAGCTTCTTACCCAGAGCCTTTTCAATACGTTGATAGACTTCGACATCGTATTGCGTGACTACTGAGATTGCCTTGCCGCTCTTTCCGGCTCGAGCTGTTCGGCCCACACGATGGACGTAGGTTTTGCTATCAGGTGGGAGGTCGAAATTCAAAACCAGATCCACAGAAGGAATATCCAAGCCTCGCGCAGCGACATCGGTAGCCACTAGGATAGATCGCGAGCCACTGCGGAATTTGGATAAAGCGCCTAGACGGGCAGATTGAGAAAGCTGGCCGTGGAGAGGTATGGCACCAAAGCCGAGAGCGCGCAGAAGGAAGGACAAGCGTTGAGTCTCGTGAACTGTACGAGTGAAGATGATTGTCGTCTGGCCGGCATGTTCGTTGAGGATGTGTATAAGATATAGATCCTTGAACTTGTGAGGGATGAAGAGATAGGACTGCAACAGAGTGGAGACGGTCTGATAGGAGGAAGAGCTGATGGACACACGAAGAGGATTCGAGAGCGAGGCGCGCTGCAGGGACTCGACTTTGGAAGAAATGGTGGCGGAGAAGAGGTAGGTACGGCGTTCGCGAGGCAGCACTTTGAGAATCTTGTCCAGTATAGGGCCAAAGTCGAGGTCGAGGAGTCGATCGGCCTCGTCCATTACAAGGTACTTGAGATTTCGCAAGGAGAAGCCCTTTGTGTTCTCCAGGTGATCGAGCAGGCGGCCAGGAGTGGCAACAATGATGTGGGGTTTCTTGCCAAGGGCAATAGCTTGAGGAACCATGTCCATTCCTCCGACAATGACGGCTGACCTGACGGAGATGAGATTGCCCAGGGCTTCGAATTGCTCGGAGATTTGATACGCCAGTTCACGGGTGGGGGCGAGGACCAGACCAAAGAATGACTGTGGCTTGTCCATAAGGGCCTGCAGGATGGGCAGGGCGAATGCGGCCGTCTTTCCGGAACCAGTCTCTGCCAGGCCGATAAGGTCGCGACCTTGCAGGGCGAGCGGGATGGATTCGCGCTGGATGGGAGTCGGATACTTGTAGCCCAGAGCGGTGCAGGCTTCACTAAGGGAGTCGATGATGCCTAGCTCAGAGAAGGTCTTTTTGGGTTCATCGTCGTTGGCGTGAGCCTGTTCCGAAGAGACGTTGTTGTCGTCGTTGTCGTTGTTCTTCTCACCGTCGTCGTCGTCGCTAGGCGCCTCTGGCTTGGCTTCTTTCGCGTCCGAGGCCACTGCCGACGGATTCTCTCCCCGCATCCTTTTCCTGCTCTTCTTCTCTTGCGCAATGGCAGGCAAGCTCGCGGCCAGTGGCTCATCTACAGTTGCGTCGTCTATCCTGTCCATGGTCTTTTTCGATGGTTTTGCCTGAGGCACTTCTTGGCTGAATGAAGAGCGCTCGTGTTGGAGCTTGCGCTTCTTGAGAGCCGACATGACGTGTGATGCGTGTTCACTATTTGATGGTAATGAGGCGAAAGGGATCGAGTCGACGTTTGAGAGATGGATGATTCGTCTCTTTCGATCAAGGTAAGTGGCGGAAAATTGTCCATCCGATCAACTTTTTCTGTCGAGGAGACTGACGTCTGCCGGATCTTTCAACCGATAAGATTTATAGATAAGATCATCATGCAGCGGATCTATCCTCTAGCGTGCCTTCTCCGCAAAATGCAGGTTCGTTTTGGTCGTCTCAGAAAATAAATGCAATTCTCGATTCTCGTCCCGCATAAGTTTGTTCATCATTTTCGCACTACACACGTCTTTCCTCAACCCGCCACCACATCATGGCCAAACGAAGAGTCAAGAAGCGCACTCATGTCGGCGCAAAAGGCACACAGGCCGCCGTCGGTGACGCCCCTTCCAAACCAGGAGCTCGCGCTCCCAAATCAATGGTCATCCGCATCGGCGCCAGTGAAGTCGGACCCTCGGTCTCGCAGCTCGTCAAAGACGTGCGAGCAATGATGGAACCAAATACGGCATCGAGATTGAAAGAACGACGGAATAACAAGCTGCGCGATTACACCACCATGGCCGGTCCGCTTGGTGTCTCACATCTGCTCTTGTTTTCGCGATCCGAGAGCGGTAACACAAACATGAGACTCGCCATAACCCCGAGAGGCCCGACGTTGCATTTCAGAGTAGACAAATACTCGTTGTGTAAGGACGTCTTGAAGTCTATGAAGAGGCCAAAGACTGACACTGCGGGCTACCTGACCTCGCCTTTGGTATGTCATCGATGTAGCAGCCAATTCTCTTTTTCATGCTGCTGACACTTGTAGCTCGTCATGAACAACTTCATTCAATCTCAGACAGACACCCCTGCTACTGAAAAGGCCGACACCAATACCGAAGATGTCAAATCCAAGACCAACCCTATCCCGAAGCAGCTCGAGTCCCTTACAACCACAATCTTCCAATCCCTCTTCGCGCCGATAAACCCACAGCAATCGTCTCTAAATAGCATCAAACGCGTCATGCTCCTCGATCGTCTCCCCTCCAAATCCTCCTCGACCAATCCAGACTCAACCTCCGCAGAAGCAGAATCTCACGAATTCGTCCTACAGCTCCGTCATTACGCAATCAAGTCCTCGACTCCCAAATCCGCTCTCCCCAAACCCCTGCGCAAACTCGAATCCGCCGAAAAGCTCTCCCACAAATCCTCGAGGTCCCTCCCCAACCTCTCCAAATTCGATGACGTCGCAGATTACCTCCTCGACCCCAATGCTGCAAATAGTTTCACCTCTGCCTCGGAGAGTGAGCCCGACACCGATGCCGAGGTCGAGGTCTTGGCTCCCGAGAGCAGGAAAGTCCTCGGAAAGGAGGAACGTCAGCGCATGCGCGACGCCCAGCGCGCTCGCATCGCCGCCGCCACCGAAAACCCTGACGGAGGAGCAGACGGCCCGGCGCGACCGGAGCGCAGAGTTAGAACCGAGAAGAAGGCCATCAAATTGCAGGAGCTCGGTCCGCGCATGACCCTCCGCCTCACAAAGGTCGAAGAGGGTCTATGTGGGGGCAAGATCATGTGGCACGAGTACATCTCCAAGAGCGCCAAGGAGGCCAAACAACAGGAGAAGACATGGGAGCAGCGTAGGGCTGAAAAGGAAGAGAGGCGGAGGATCCAAAAGGAGAACGTCGAGGCCAAGAAGGCTCTCAAGACCAGCCAGAGGGGCAAACCCAGAAAGGATGGCGACGAGGCCGACGAAGACGAGGAAATGGCCGATGGTGGGGCTGAGGACGATGATCAGATGTGGTCGGATGACGACGACGATGAGTGGGACGGTGCTCACGATGGCGAGGGAGGTGACAAGTATGCACCCGATCCTATGGATCAAGATGATGACGAAGACGAAGACGAGGAGGACGAAGAGTAGAAACAGTTTATATGCATTTCATTCCAAGCGTACAACTAGCCTTGGCCTTTTCCTTGCATTTGCTCGTCTACTTTAACCTGACTCGGGACCAACTGGCTTAGAGTCAACTGTACCTCCACGTGAGAAGGAATCCACATCGACGAAGTGAGTGATGGCTGGGAAAAGTATAGGCGTGACAACAGTGCCTTTAACAAGCGTGGCCGCATCACCATAGCAATTGTAATCTGCTCCAAACATTGATACTAACCTGGAACCTCTATCTAGTCTTTGCTCTTGCAAGAGTATCATCCATCCATCACTCATGTACTGGCATCGAGCGCCGAGAGTGAGTGCTGTGATAAGTGATAGAGGTGAGAAAGAAAAGATATAGAAGGATGGTGAAGTGGGATTCGACAGTGCGTAGCAGACCAGTACATGCTGCTATATATATTTTGTAAATCCTCCAACTCTCATAATTCGGAGAGATGGCCGAGCGGTCTAAGGCGCTAGCTTAAGGTATTCGAGTGATCGAATCTTGTACGCTAGTCTTCACGGGCAGGGGTTCGAATCCCCTTCTCTTCAACATCTTTTTGCACATTTCTATCTTCGTCCTTTGCTATTACTTTTGCTACTCTAGTACTCCTGCGGCACTTAATGCGGACACCTATCCTTAAGATAGGTGTCGTTATAGTGTCGGGTTCGAGGCGTAGTTTATAGAAGGTTATTATTATCTAGCGAGATATACGTTATTACGCTTGGAGATATGTCACGACAGGTGTGATAGCTTTGGACAGCTCATGTCCCATTTGACCTCCCTCTAATTCCACGCCCCCCACTGACCCATCCTGGCTTAGAGGCGAGAAGATGGAAAGAGCATAGCAGTCTTACCATTATAATGATCCCTTGCTAGTTGCGAGTGGCTACTATAGTCTGATCCACTTAGATCTACAAAAGAAGAAAATCCGAGCTCCCTCCTAGACGAAGCCACTTCATACAACTTACGAAGACTATCACAACGCAAGATAGTCTGTCCAGTTAACAAACTCGCTGCATTTTGAATACAACAAGACACTTCAATCAATTGACAAATCCAAAGTCTCGCCTCTTGCATCGCTCTTGACCTTGAGTCTGTCTATGAGCCCCTTCTCTATATCCTTCGTCTCTACATAGGGCACCTCGACCCGGCACCCTGTATACTGGCCGAGGCGATGGATACACTTCTTCATCTGCTCAATGTCGGCGAGTTTGATGTCGGGCTCTATAATGGGAAGCCATTAGGCAGATGCGGTCAATGCCTCTCTTAATGCCTCGATGCTACTTTAGGATAGAAAGAAGGTATACGTCCAACAGCTACACGGGTTCAAGACCCCTGGTGATCAGCGAGTCTGCTAGTTGAACGAGGCGCTGTATGACATGTGTGACTCGTCCCTGCTGTGGTATCAAATTCTTCACAATGTGGTCACCAGATTGGGCTTCGAGCCTAATACGTGTTCATCAACCACACAACCAATGTCATCATCATCGTATATGTAGACGACTTCATCGTGGCGGTACCGACCATCCAGCCGGTCAGAGATGTCCTTCAACAACTCGGCCAGCAATTTGAACTCAACGTACATAAGGCCAAACTAGCTATCTTATCCAGGGAAGTGGTTCGAACAATGGAGAGGTAGTCGGACAGGGTCGCTCTATATTGACGGTCCGAGACGAGGCGGTTTTGAGATGCATAGAACGCGGCGGCAGGGATAACATGACCTGGTTCGAGACGGTTGTTTCATATGGACCAAGGACAAGATCTGTCGCATGTGGTGGATGGAGTGGATGAAGGCAAGGACAAGAGTTGCAATAATATGAAAGGAGACCCCCGTGCTTCTGCGGTGGTGGGCAGGTTCCCCGCGATAACAAAGCTTGGCAAGACAGATACGCTCAAGCTAAGGATTCCACATTAACTTATCACCATTCACGACATAAACTACCACAACTTAACATTCCACATCCACTCACGTGCAAAAGAAATAAACCAAGACCATACACATAAACCCAACAAGTCCAAAGTATAGACCAAGGCGACCATCTGTCATTCTCAAACCAACCGCATGTTTCGACGCTGAACCCTCAAGCGGGCGCATGAGGTGTGGCCCTTCATTTTCCTGACGCCATGGCTCAAGCCGTGAGTCTGGCCGATGCGTACAGGAGAAGGCTTGAGGATTTAACGAGAAGCTTGAAGTCGCAGTATGTTGTTGTTGGAAAATCAACTGTGTAGCTGGTCGTGATGAAACATATAACTGACACAACGTAGGAGTGAAGCAGAACGAAAGCGCGGCGCCAACCTGCTACTGCAAGATGTCGAAACAGCGTACAAAGGTGATTCCACCACAGCGATTTATCCTGCGTGCGCCTGTCTCGCCATGAAATGCATTACTGACCTTCACCGCAGAGCTTCCCAAGGATGTCTTTGACGACTACTATTACGATGACGCCCGCTCAAAGGACACCGGCCGGGTCAACGTCAACAAGACCATTCTCACCCTCGTTCAACGGGGCAGCAACACCTACGAGCGTACTGGCGGCCTCTTTGCCGTCGATCGTCTTATCGACTTCAAGGGAGAAGATGCCGGCACAAAGGCCACCCGCTTTCGCACCCACATCCACACAATCATGTCGGGCTCGGATAGAAACGCCATGAGGGTCGCCTCGGCCGTGCTTCGACACCTCGTCAGGTCGAGTGGACCCCTCGCATCCACCATTGTAGACGCAGAGGAGAAAGCAGCTCTCGAATCACTACAGGTGGAGAGGAACGAGGACCGCAGATTCGCTGCAGTCCTCACACTAAAAGAGCTGGCCAAGAGTTCACCTACCTTGCTGCACCCATACATCACCGACATCTTTGAAGTCATCTGGGTGGCTCTACGTGACCCCATGTTTCTGATCCGCGAATCCGCCGCCGAGGCAGTGGGAGAGTGTGTGAGCATTCTCATGGCCAGAGATCCACAAACCAGAAACAAGCTGTTCGGTCGCGCATACGATGAGATTGATGCCGGCTTCCAACGCCACACGGTCGAGGCTGTTCATGGGTCACTGCTCGTTCTCAAAGTTCTGCTGGATAAGGGAGGCATGTTCATGCACGGTCCGCGTTACAAGGAGGCCTGTGAGCGTGTCCTGTCCTACCGCGAGCATCGGGACCCCCTTGTGCGCCATCAAGTCGTCAAGATGATCCCACTTCTCGCCACGTACGCCCCCAAGGAGTTCTGCAACGGCTACATCCACCGCTCCATGTCTCACCTACAGGGCCTCCTGAAGTCTCCCAAGGACCGCAACGATGCCTTCATCGCCATAGGCAATATCGCAGAAGCTGTCGGCAGTCAGATTGCTCCCTATCTCGACAACATTCTTCTTCACATCCGCGAAGCATTGAGTCCCAAAGCACGAGAGAAGACGACAAATGATGCACCAGTTTTTGATTGTCTCAGCATGATTGCAATCGCTGCGGGCCAGACTCTCAGCAAGTACATGGAAGCCCTTCTCGATCCTATTTTTGCTTGCGGTCTTAGTGACTCTCTGATCAAAGCTCTGCGCAACATGGCTTACTACATCTCTCCCGTCAAGCCCACAATCCAGGAAAAGCTGCTGGATCTAATCAGTTATACCCTCTGTGGAGAGCGCTTCATGCTGCCTGGCCACCCTACTCGCGGAAGACAACCCCGCATCTACACGAGAGAGGTTAGAAGCCAACTAGATGCCTCGAATCAAGATCATCGGGAGAATCAAATCGCCCTTGCCCTCAAGACTTTGAGTAGTTTCGATTTCTCCGGCCACATTCTAAACGAGTTCGTCCGTGACGTTGCTATCCGTTATGTCGAAGACGATTCACACGTCATCCGCAGTCAGGCTGCCTTGACCTGCTGCCAGTTATTCGTCCAGGATCCCATTGTCTACCAAACGAGTCACTACGCCATACAGGTTGTCAGCGATGTCATAGAAAAGCTGCTCACCGTCGCTGTCGCCGATCCCGACCCTTCCATTCGTCAGATCGTCCTCCAAGAGCTTGATCAACGATTCGATCGCCACCTGTCAAAGGCCGAGAATGTTCGCACCCTTTTCCTTACCTTGAACGATGAAATCTTTGGCGTAAGGGAGGCTGCCATGACAATCATTGGCCGTCTGACTTCGGCCAACCCGGCTTACGTCTATCCTTCTCTGCGAAAGGTCTTGGTTCAGCTTTTGACCGAGATTCAATACTCGAATAGCTCAAAGAACAAGCGAGAAGGCGCTTGCTTGATCAGCCATCTCATCAACTCATCTTCAAAGCTCATCAAACCATATGTCGATCCAATGGTTAGAGTCCTGTTACCGAAAGCTCGCGATACAGATCCAGACGTTGCCTCTGCCACCTTGAAAGCCATTGGCGATCTTTCGACCGTTGGCGCAGACGAAATGTCACAGTACATTCCTGAGTTGATGAAGGTCATCATTGACAGTCTCCAAGATCTCAGTTCCGAGATGAAACGCATGGCGGCACTTAAAGCGCTCGGCCAGCTTGCCAGTAGTTCTGGCTACGTCATCGATCCCTATACTGAATATCCGGAGCTTTTGGCCATCCTGGTTACCATCATAAGAGATGGTGAGCGTGGCGAGCTGAGACACGAGACCATCAGACTCATGGGCATCCTCGGTGCGCTCGACCCTTACAAGCACCAGGTCATGGAACAATCTCCAGAGAGTAATCTGATACAAGAATCTCAACAGGTCAATGATGTGACCCTGATCATGCGCGGCATTACCCCATCCCACGAGGACTACTACCCTACCGTTGTCATCAATACTCTGATGGGCATGCTCAAAGAGCCGACTCTCGCACAATTCCACTACGCCGTCGTAGAGGCTGTCATGGCCATCTACAAGACTATGGGCCTAAAGTGTGTAGGGTTTCTTGGGCAGGTCGTCCCTGGCATCTTGCTCGTCATCAGGAGTGCCTCGGGAAACATCGACGGGTACTTCAATCATCTCAGCACGCTGGTGCGTATTGTGAGGCAACATATCCGCCCGCATCTCCCGGAGATTCTCAATGTGGTCCAAGACTATTGGATGGATCATCCGCAATACCAGCCGATGATGCTGTCCCTCATCGAATCCATCGCAGATTCGCTCGAGGGCGAGTTCAAGATTTACCTTGCCGACGTGCTACCGCTCATGCTGGGTGCTCTCGAACGGAGAGACCGCAGGACCTCTGAGAGAGTTCTTCACGCTTTCCTCGTTTTTGGTTCGAGCGCAGAAGAATACATGCACCTGATCATACCCGTCGTTGTGCGTATATTCGGCAAGCCTACCGCAGACAAGGAAAAAGAGATTCCGTTGAAGCGGATGGCCATTGAGACCATCGGAAAGCTCTCAAGGCATGTCAACATATCCGAGTTTGCCTCACAAATCATCCATCCACTCTCGAGAGTTTTGGCGAGTACGGATGCCGAGCTGAAGCCTACCGCTCTTGACACGCTCTGCGCGCTCATTTTCCAGTTGGGTCCTGACTATATCCACTTCATCCCCACTGTGAACAAAATTCTGGTCAGACACAAAGTGCCTCACACAAATTACTCTCTTATTGTTAGTAAACTGCAAAAGGGCGAACCACTGCCACAAGACCTCAGCCCGGACGAGCTCTACAGAAGAGATGTTGCCGAGACTGAGGATCTGCAAGTGTCCACCAAGAAACCGGCTGTGAACCAGCAACACCTCAAGACTGCTTGGGAAGCCAATTCTAAGTCAACAAAGGAAGATTGGCAAGAATGGATTCGCAGATTCAGCATCGAGCTGCTACGAGAATCGCCTCAGCAAGCGCTAAGGGCTTGCCAGAACCTCGCCACGGTTTACACACCCCTTGCCAGATCTCTCTTCAATTCTGCTTTCGTATCGTGTTGGACGGAACTTTACGACCAATATCAAGAGGAGCTTGTACGATCGATCGAGATTGCACTGACATCACCGCACATCCCACCTGAGATCTTACAGATTCTACTCAACCTGGCAGAGTTCATGGAGCATGACGACAAAGCCTTGCTTATTGACGTCCGGACACTCGGCATGTATGCAGGCAAGTGTCACGCCTTTGCCAAGGCGTTGCATTACAAAGAGATTGAATTCAATGCGGAGCAGAACGCCAGCAACGTGGAGGCCTTGATCAGTATCAACAACCAGCTTCAACAGACCGACGCTGCTTTTGGTATCTTGAGAAAGGCCCAAGGTTTTGTCGACGTCCAGATGAAGGAGACGTGGTTCGAGAAACTACAACGCTGGGAAGAGGCTCTGACGGCTTACCAGAGGCGCGAAAGGGATGAGCCTGACTCTTTTGACGTCATCATGGGCAAAATGCGTTGTCTTCACGCTCTTGGTGAGTGGGAAGTGCTGTCAACCCTGGCTCAAGACAAGTGGATGCATGCTTCTTCGGCCAATCGTAAGTCGATTGCCGCACTGGCTGCCGCCGCTGCTTGGGGCATGGGCCAGTGGGAACTGATGGATCAATACCTCACCGTTATGGGACAAGGATCACCAGACAGGTCATTCTTCGGAGCTATCTTGTCCATCCACCGTAATCAGTTTGTCGATGCTCAAGCACATATCGACAATGCCAGGAGTGGTCTGGTCACTGAGCTGAGCTCTTTGCTTGGCGAGTCATACACCCGAGCATATAGTGTTGTGGTCAGGGTGCAAATGCTCGCCGAGCTGGAGGAGATTATCCAATACAAGGAGAGCGTCAACAATACGTCCAAGCAGGAGCGTATGCGATTGATGTGGACAAAACGTCTCATGGGTTGTCAACGCAACGTCGAAGTTTGGCAGAGAATGCTAAAAGTCCGCGCACTTGTCATTTCCCCACCAGAGAATGCAGAAATGTACATCAAATTCGCCAGCATTTGCCGCAAATCTGGTCGTACTGGCTTGGCAGAGAAGGCGCTGAATTCTCTGCTTGGCTGGCAAGGAAGTCTGACGACCGTGGAAGGCCAGAAAAGGACGCTCAGTGCGCCATACCCTGTCCAGTACGCTGTCTACAAGTTTATGTGGTCAAACGGATATAACTCTGGAGCTCTGTCAAGCCTCAGAGACTTCACCGAGAGGTTGAGGATCGACTTTGAGGCACGTACTTCAGGTCTGACTGCGCCTGGCACCAATGGCGTCGTCGGTGTTAATGGCGTCAATGGCATGAACGGTACCAGCAACGCTCACGGTGTTCAGGGCTTGCATTTCCCAGGTGCTCCCAACAACCATTCATTGTCAGAAAAAGATGTAGCGCAGCTTGCCGAATGGCAGCAACTGCTCGCCCGATGCTACCTGAAGCAAGGCGACTGGCAGACGGTCGAGATGCGTGGCGAATGGGACCCTCACCATGTTCATGATATCCGCTCGTCGTACAAAGCAGCTACGCACTACAACCAGGATTGGTACAAAGCGTGGCATGCTTGGGCACTGGCCAACTTCGAGGTCATCACTGCAATGACCAACAACAGGGATCGTGATGGTCCAGCTATACCGACGAGGTATATGCACGAGTATGTTGTACCGGCCATTCAAGGCTTCTTCAAGTCCATCGCGTTGTCTTCCTCGAGCTCGCTGCAGGACACTCTTCGTTTGCTGACTCTCTGGTTCAACCATGGTGAACACCAAGAAGTTAACTCTGCTGTCACCCAAGGTCTTACCACCGTCAGCATTGACACTTGGCTCGAGGTTATTCCTCAGCTGATTGCTCGAATTAACCAGCCGAACAGACTTGTCAAGGAATCCATCCACCACTTGCTGTGTGAAGTCGGCAGAGCACATCCGCAAGCACTTGTGTATCCCCTGACTGTATCTATCAAGTCTGACGACAAAGAGCGGTCAAGAGCCGCGAGCGAGATCATGACTTCAATGGAACAGCACAGTCCACAGTTGTGCAGACAGGCTGCGCTGGTCAGTCACGAACTCATCCGTATTGCCGTCCTGTGGCATGAACAATGGCACGAAGGTCTCGAGGAGGCTTCTCGGCTGTACTTTGGTGACCACGACATCGACGGCATGCTGCGAACTTTGGAGCCACTCCACAAGATGCTCGATGCAGGTCCCGAGACTTTGCGTGAGATAAGTTTCATCCAGTCTTTCGGTCGTGACCTCGCAGAGGCCCGCGATTGGTGCAATAACTTTAAACGATCCGGAGAGGTTGGAGACCTTAACCAGGCCTGGGACCTATACTACGGCGTTTTTAAACGCATTGCGAGACAGTTGCCGCAGCTGTCTAACCTGGAACTAACCTATGTGTCACCAAAACTCAAGAATGTTTCAGACCTCGAGTTGGCAGTTCCAGGTACCTATCGTAGTGGCAAGCCTATCGTGCGCATCATGTCTTTCGAGCCTGTTTCAACCGTCATTCAGTCGAAGCAGCGACCAAGAAAGCTCTCACTCAAAGGCAGCGACGGAATCAGTTACACGTACGCGCTTAAGGGTCACGAAGATATCCGTCAAGACGAGCGTGTCATGCAACTCTTCGGCCTCGTCAACACTCTTTTGGCCAATGACGCCGAATGTCTCAAACGACATCTCAACATCCAGCGTTATGCTGCCATTCCACTCTCTACACAGTCTGGTCTGCTTGGATGGGTCCCCAACAGTGATACTCTTCACGTACTGATCAAGGAGTACCGCGACTCACGAAAGATTCTCCTTAACATCGAGCATCGCATAATGCTGCAAATGGCTCCCGACTACGACAATCTGACACTTATGCAGAAGGTCGAAGTCTTCGGCTATGCCCTTGACAACACTACTGGCCAAGACCTTTATCGCGTTCTCTGGTTGAAGTCAAAGTCCTCTGAAGCATGGCTAGAGCGCCGTACAAACTACACTCGATCGTTGGCCGTCATGTCAATGGTCGGCTACATTCTCGGTCTCGGCGATAGACATCCTTCGAATCTTATGCTCGATCGTGCAACAGGAAAGATTATCCACATCGATTTCGGTGATTGTTTCGAAGTTGCAATGCACCGAGAGAAATACCCAGAGCGAGTCCCATTCAGATTGACGAGAATGCTTACGTTCGCGATGGAAGTCAGTAACATTGAGGGATCGTTCAGAACGACGTGCGAGCACACCATGAGGGTGCTCAGACAGAACAAGGAGAGTCTGGTTGCTGTGCTTGAAGCGGTAAGTTCCCGTCTTGTGTCTCCTGCATTTGATTGCCTTCATGTCTTCCCCTCTCGGGTTACTGTTTAACTAGTCATGGTGATGCTTACAACGTGCGCAGTTCATCCACGATCCCCTCCTTACCTGGCGTCTCGGAAACAAGGACTCACCTCCCACCCCCGGCTTCACTTCGGAGCGCCGAGCAAGCATTATCGGCGAGCCTGAATCGTCTCTACCAAACACTCCACAGCGCAATTCTGCTGGGTCCTTGGCCGGACGTCCTGGTCGTGCCCGCAGCTCTGTCGCTCCCGTCCCTGAAGAACACAGGGAAGTGCAAAACGCACGCGCCCTGCAGGTGTTGGCCAGAGTCAAGGAAAAGCTGACTGGCCGCGATTTCAGAAAAGATCAAGAGTTGGAAGTTCCACACCAAGTCGAGAAGCTGCTTAGCGAGGCGACCAACCTGGAGAACTTGTGTCAACATTACGGCGGTTGGTGCTCTTTCTGGTAAGATAAGCTCGGTGTGCACGTACGGAGAAAGAGGAAGTTGTGTCTTTTTTGTTCCTTTGCCGATGCTAGTAGCTGGGATTTGCCACCCAGTGAAAGCATCTGGTATTCTACCTTCGCATTGCCCCCATTCCTGCATCGTTTTCTATATCCCGGGTTGTCTTTCGGTTGTGTGGGACGGAATGTGGTGGGTGCATTATGCAAACTGGCGTCTCGAGATCAATGATGCGGCTTCTTTTGGGATGACGTGGTACGGATTTGGTAGCAAGGCGTTCAAACGGTATCGCATTTCAAACATGGTGCCTCCTTTCTATTGTCTCTTAAACATCCTACACTTATATCTCATGGCTCGTGTGTCTCTACCATTTCCACCTGAACCATTGACCATAGTTTTCTTGGCACGGCGGAGCGGTGACCGGCGGCCCAGCGGCGGGCATCGTCGTCATTTCAGCACAACCACTTCTACCCGCAAACTCTCGTCTCCCTGCCTCCGCGGAACATCACCAACACCTGTCATCGACTTTTTTTCCTATTTCAAACGTCCACGACCGCCATGCTCTCGTCACAGTCAACAGCTTCGTCGACGACACAGTGTCGTAAAATCCTGGAACCGACAATATTGGATGTTCAGCTCCTCGCTCGCTTCTATCTCGGATATACTACGCTTTGATCGCGTGCACGCGGCCTTCTCACCGACCGACCGACTTCTTTCTCTTCTCGTGCTATAGAACCAACGGGCTTTCTTCTCTTTTCCCTCGTGCTCCAGCTGTATGAGTGAGCTGGAAGGATTTTGATCAAACTTGTGGTTCTTTCGAGCTCTCTCTCTCTTCAGACCCAGTTGAATCTCTTGAGCTGGTACTATGGCTGAAGCAGAGTTTCAGGACGGTGGACGAGGCGATGTGGACACGGATGCAGTTGACAATGGAAGCGGTAGTGGACATTCCAATGGGCATCTGCCTCATCCGCGGCCTTGGCCCGTCACCTCGGTAGCGGCGACACTAGCTGCGGATGGTGGGAGTGAGATGGAGTTGAGAGATGGAGGGGATGATTCCGGGCATGGGTTGCGGTTGCGGTGGAAGGAGAGGGTTAAGCATTTTACTTGGACTTGGTTTACGGTGAGTGTGTGAGAGGGATTGAGGACTTGAAGGGAGGTGCTGATTGTGGAGGTAGATGACTATGGCTACGGGACAGATTGCTCAGGTGCTTTATAACGGTAAGATTCGGGATTCTTTCATAGGAGATGCCACTTTAGTTGACCATCCTGTGCTGACACTTTTGAACCCAGTACCTTATCGATTCCCCGGCCTGTACGCAATTGGTTGTATCTTTTTCATTCTGAACATTGTGCTTTTCATCTTCAACGTTGTCATGATTTCACTTCGTTTCAAGCTTTATCCTCACACGCTCAAAGCATCCATCTGGCATCCGACAGAAAGTCTTTTTGTACCGGCAGCAGCCATCAGTATCGGCACCATCCTCACGAACATCACGGCATACGGCTACCACGATGGGAAGACGGGCGAGTGGCTGATGGATACCATGGTCGTCCTGTTCTGGGTGTATTGTGGATTAGCTCTATCGTTTACCTGCCTGATTTACCTGATTCTGTAAGACTTGATTCCGGCCTTTTGCTCAAGTCACCTCTTGCTGACCCGACACCAAGATGGTCAACACAGACATTCACAATATCCGAAATGACGCCCATCTGGATCTTCCCTGCCTACCCCCTCCTGGTCATAGGACCGCACGCCGGCCTCCTCTCGTCACGCGTAGGAGGCAACCGAGCGCTGCAAATCATAGTCGGCGGCTTCGCGCTGCAAGGGATCGGGTTCATGGTCTCGCTGATGGTATACTCTGCATTCTTGTACCGGTTGATGACGCAGAAACTGCCCAAGGAGAGTCTGCGGCCGGGCATGTTCATCTCGGTCGGACCCTCGGGGTTTACCATTTCTGGTGTGATAACCATGGCTGCGAGTCTGCCCAGAGTGATACCTGCGAACTTTATGGGGGTCGGGGAGATTGCGGGCACGATTTCCATCGTCATGGCTAATTGGATGGGGATTTGGCTGTGGGGGTACGTTGTGCATTTGCATTGTTTCTCCTTTCCATGACCTCGTGAAAGGAACCATCAGCTGACACCCCACTCCTCTAGTCTAGCAATCTTCTTTTTCATTGTCTCGCTGGGCGCGCACTGGTCCTGCATCGGCAGCCGCGAATTCCCCTTTGCAATGACCTGGTTCAGTTTCATATTTCCCAATACAGGTCTGACGGTAAGTATCCCTTTGCCCGCCCCTCTTTTCCCACAATCGTTGCTAGCCCTTCTCAGCATCATCTCCCTCATGAAAATTGTTCTCAATCAGCTAAAACAAATCACAGGGGGCGACCTTTGCAGTAGCAAAAGCATTAAACAACAACAAGCCCATCGGGATCGTCGGCTGCGTCTTCACATGCCTGCTCATTCTCGTCTGGTTCTTCGTCGTCGCGGCCATGCTGCGCGCCATCGTGCTGAAGCAGATTCTCTGGCCGCAGAAGCAGGAAGATCGCGACGAGGGAGGCTGGAAGAGTGATTCTAAAGTAGGGTTTAGGACGGGATATAAAAGCCAGGATGGCGGGGAGGGGGATGGGCAGGTAGACAGGAGAGAGCGGAGGGAGGAGGTTTGAAGGGGGGATGTCATGTAGAAAAATGTTTATAGTGTACAATTTGAGCCGTGTTTGTAATGTACATATTGATGAAGAATTAGTCCTTGGGAATAGTGAGTGAGATTAAGAGTGTGTATCTCATTGTCAATCAGATTAGATGCTTTCCTGGACAGCGAGGATAGGCTTTCCTAGACGTTTACGAATGTCAGAGCATGACAAGGACGGATGTTTACTATTCGTTTACATGTTTTACAAACTTGATATATAAACATCACAATGAAGAAAGAAAAGAGAGATTATGATTGATAATATTGATGATATTGATGATGAAGAAGATGATGAAGCTCCTCTCGTTCCCTCCCGGAGTTTGTCTATTTTGGGAAACGAACAAGCCCTCGTATCGACCAGCAACGCCTCCGCATTATTATTCTTGTCATCATTTTCTTCGCCATCACCGTCTCTCGAGACATTAATTGTCCTGTCGTGTCAAAAGTTCTTACGAGAACGTCCGTCTTTATATCGAAGTCTTTTATTCTTTTTCGTCAATCGCTGAACATTATTCAAAACCCGGAGACGTTCGAGTCGCACGGCAGCCCGCCACACATTCGCTCTCGTCTCTCCTGACGGACGGAAACAATCACAACAGCACAACACAAGGCGTTTCCAGCCTTTTTGAAAAGACCAACGACCGCATCTCATTATAAAATCAGACACGTGGTCGACGTAGCACGAAGATAGTAATAGGCAAACATCATGCGTCCATCGCAGCTCCTCTCAATCGCCTTATTGTCGTCAACAATATCGGCATGGTCGTTGCAAGGCTCGTTGGCCGATATCAAGGCCATTCAGGGTGTTGAGAGGCTCTTTCGACGAGCTGATGACCCCGAGAGTAGTTCGAATCCGAATGGTATGGCCCTCTTCTGTTCTCTTCTTAGAGGTAAATACTAGCACCGACGGAGACTGACGTGTCATTGTATAGCACCCACATCCACAATGAATTCGGCACCCACAAACAGCGCCCAGAGTTCAGGCGATTCGAGTGATTCAACACAGTCATCGTCCGGTTCAAAACCAACAGATTCGTCGGATTCTTCCTCAACATCCGACGATAGCAGCCCATCCCAGACGGGCAGTGCCAGCCAGAAGCCATCCGGGTCGTCTGGAAACTCTGGCTCGGCAAAGACGACAGGCAAGGCCACCAGCACCGCAAAATCATCCGGCAAGGGAGATTCCGTCACATCCACACAGTCGTACAATGCATCTGTCGGATTTGGTGGTCTGTCGATGATAACCCCCAACCCCCAGTCATCGTCTTCGTATTACAAGGTCGGCAACTACCTGACCTTTGCTTGGAACATGACCAGCCTCTCCATCACTCCCACCGCTCTCGACATCCTCGCCACCTGTACCGCCAACCAAGCCACATACACTATCGCCATGAACCAGACTGTCAATGGCACAGAAGGCGCCGTTACTTGGGACACGGGCGAGTATCAATCCACTGCCACCATTTCGCTCCTGACCGAGACGTACACTCTGATCATCCACGACGCTGCACTAGACGCCACTGCCACTGCGCCATATGGTGGTCTGCCTGCTTTCTCTCAATTCAGGTTCGCCATGTATACACCACAGCCGGCGGATACGAATGGCCCCACGGGCATCAGGTGCATCACCTGTAGCGGCGCCATGAGTCAATCCGAGAGGCAAACTCTTGGTTTCGTCTTTGGTATGGCCGCCATTGCCGTCGTCAGCTTCACTTGCTTTGCCGGCAGTTTCGGCGTCTTTTAGTACATCTTGTCCGAACCTCTTCTGTTTCCGCATTGCTTTGGGTGTTTTACTGGAATCATGGGGGGGATTGGCTACCGTTCTCTGTCGATAGTCCTGGTTTTGCGCTTGCTCTTTCCGGTGTCATTTAGTCAGCTGGCCATGGCGTTGTTCTTGACTACATGGGGGGAAATCTGGTCCCAAAATCTTGTATTTACGCGTAACGAGACAAACTCGAGCCACAATCCTTGACACGTTTGGGCTTCATCTTTGGAGAATAATGGCTCCGTCTCGTCTCACATCTCTTCTTGCATCCTGTTCATTTTTCCCTATTGACTTGCTGATTCGTGTAGAGCATGATGATGCCTTTGAATCTTGTGCCAAGCCAACGTCGACAGCCTCTTTTCCCTTGAAACATTCAAATCTCTTTTTGGCAACCTTTTCTGTTTTGCACATTCTTCCATACCGCCTGGGCCACTTCCTTCTAGACGCTTCTGAAACCGCTGCATCTCATCCCGCCTCCTATTCCCGTGCTGCAAAGTTCTGCTTCAGATTCACATGTCATGATTCGAGCACCAGCCGCGCAATCCCTAACCTCTATACTGCTCTGCCATGTCTTACTGCCCGACGTCCATTTACCGGCCGATCATCATCTCTAACCAGCTTAGAAAGCCACATGCCAGAACGGGCTACTGTCTTTCATGATTGTTGGTCGAATGTTCCTGTGCTACCACCGCTACACGGTCTGTTGGAAGGATGAACAAGCTTACGGCGGCTGCCTGATGACTCGTAGAATCTTTTTCCGCCAACGTCACTATGTGAAGTCGTCGCTGCATCAACATGGTAAGTTTTCATCAGGTATGAGTCGAGCGTCGAGACCGGTCAGGTTTGCGTCTTCTTCATAAGAGATCCTTTTCGCGTCTATTGTCCGGTTTCCCTCACCTTTGCTACCTCTTTTCTTCCCCTCGCTATCTTGCATTCACTCCATTCAAGACAGAAACACTTTTCGCCTGGTGCGACGTAAACTTTAGATACTATCATTCTCTTCATCCACCTGCAATCGGTCAAGTCAACTTCCGGCCTCTTCAACAACAGTCGAAGCAATCTTCGACATGCCTGCCCTTGTCAACTACTACGTCACTACCCGGCCTTACGAGGACAACGAGGCTCTGGCAGCCCCAATCTCTGGAGACTTCCTCAATGCACTCATCATCTTCAAGGACACCGCTATCTTTGGCATATGCTTGGGGTTTGTCTATGGAATCTCTACTCTGGTTGTCATGATGCTCTCCAACCAATCCCGCATCTCTCCCTCCAAGAGATCAAAGGTCGACAACTACGGTCCAATCCTTTTCACAACTCCCTTCTGGACCAGCGTCCTCGTCTTGTCAAGCAGGTTCACCTCTGGCACCGTGCTAGCCGCCATCCACCTCCCTTTTATGGAATCCGTCTTCTGGGCCATGGTCGTATGGGCCGTCTTTGTCTCCGTCTTTGCAACCATCGCTGTCTTGAGCTTTCTTCTCCATCGCCCGAGCGACAGTAGAGATGCCATCGAAGAGCCTTGCAGCTTTGTCGACTCTTGCGACTCGGAGTTGAAGAGTCCTCGCGAGCCTCGCCATGAGTACGTCGAAGAGGTCACACCACGCACGCTTGAAGAGGCACCTACTGGTGATTCTCCTATGGTACCACCGCCTTC
>Ga0181466_1000212_pt1 | contig 19270 bp, 21 predicted proteins | sample InSIn4gowninarea_FD_119078 | JGI IMG/M metagenome (GOLD analysis project Ga0181466, IMG submission 119078) | Clean room microbial communities from NASA Spacecraft Assembly Facility at Jet Propulsion Laboratory, Pasadena, California, USA -... ... | reverse complement strand
GCACAATGTTCGAGATGCCCTTTGACACAAGTACATGTTGCATCATATAAGCCCACATAGGATAATTATCCCCATCCAATCTGTCCTCAGTGCAGCAAACATTTTGAACACATCTGTGTTGTTGTCAGCCATGCTAAATGCCTGTACCTGATGTGAAAACTGCTAGAAAAGAGGAGAAACAAAGTGGGAACAATACAGGCTATATAGCACGAACCTTAGAAGACTTTAAGGGGCCTGTTTTGCAGAAAACGGCACTAACAAAAATTTTGCACAAAATAACGAAATTGTCTGCACAAAACTTGTAATGCAAAAACAGAGACCGAAATGACCTCAGATCAAAATTCTAACACAACCAAGCTCTTTTAGCTTTCCCACAGAATATACTGACCTGTTAATGCATAGGAAACCTCGTCTCAAGTGGAGGAGATGAAGTGGAGGGTCCTGGCGATGCTGCCATGAAGCTCTTACGTTCTCTAATACCAATTGTTAGAATTAGGGTTGCACAAAAACACACACAGCTTGGAGAAGACAAAGGTAGCACAAGGCACTCAATAGAGAGTTGCAATAGAAAGATAAGATAGCCCTATAATGATGGGTGTATATACAATGCACGGGGGGAAAAACATCCTAGAGAGGGAAAAAGTGCCCCGACGGTCCTAAGTGTGTTCACACACATCACTACCTCATGTATATGGTAACAAGAGGTGAAAGCTTGAGTTTGGTCCTCAAGAGATGATGATTCCACTAATGAGTGCCATTAAATGAGTGGCCCAATTCATAAACTACCAAATAATTATAATATCACAAATGTATACTATCATCATCAATGTGAACCAATTTGCATGCCAAAAAATTAAAACCATCATCATGTCACCCATGCTAGCCATGTCCCAATGATCTACTTCTATCAAAAACACATACACAATATCAAAAGTGAGCATTTACCAAACATGGTGTGACCAATACCTAGTAGTAGTAAGGCACTAACCATGTGGCAAATAATCAAAAATAAATATCCAATATAAAATATACATATTTTCAAAAATAAATTTCATAATTCATTACATGCTCTGGGGTTGGAAACCAATTGACCTTAGTTTCGTAATTTATTACATGCTCTGGGGCTGGAAACCAACTGACCTTAGTTGGTCATGAAGCTAGAAAGATGCCTCAATTAGCAAGTTTTCTTCCTCTTCTCATGTTGCCTCAATTGGTGAATCTACACAAAACCATAATGCCTTAATCGGCAAGTCTATATATAATGCAGTGACACAATTAGAGTCTAGTAATGTCACGTAATTGTAGGACTGGGGCATGAGTTAAAAGATATCTACGACGGTCAAAGGACTTTGGTTGATCTCACCTCAGCAAAAAACAAGTTTCTTTTTAAATAATAATATCAGTGGTAATGTAATGAGAGAAAAGTTTTGCACAAATGTTCTATAAAAGCCTAAAAGTTCTAGAAAAGATCTGACATCATGCACAATCTTAGGAGTTGGCCAATCTCTAATGGTTGTTATCTTTTTAAGATCAACATGAATGCCATCAATAGTAGTGGAAATAATATGCCCAAGATATTTAATCTCACTTTAGAAAAAAGAGCTTTTATCAAGATTTGCATATAAATGGTTCTCCTTGAGAAATTTAAAAACAATTCTCAAATGGTTTTTGTAATCTTTTTCGGAGCGACTAAAAATAGGAATATCATTAAAAAAAGGTAATCACAAAATCTTAATGATTCAAAAAGGTTTTATTAATCATGTGAACAAATGTGGCAGGTACATTAGTAAGGCCAAAGGGAATTACTAAGAATTCATAATGACCAAATTAAGTATAAAATATAGTTTTATAAATATTTGTGGAGTTCATATACACTTGATGATAGCTTGATTTTAAGTATATTTTACTAAAGACACAAACAACTTATAATTTGTCAACAACAAGTAAATCATCTACTCTAGGAATAGGGTAATACTTTTTTATAGTCACTTTATTCAAGGCATGGTAATTAACACACATGTGATATGTTTCGTTCTTCTTTTTGAACTAACAAGATTGGTGCTCGATGTGAGGTCCCACTCACCCTATCCGGGTTAGGAAGGCAGCGGGAAGTCTTTTGGATAAGAATGGATGGGGACCTACACTTGGGGCCTTACCCACACTATTCCTTGTTGGGTTAACCCAATGCAGCCTTCCGCCGAGCTGTTGGGGAAAGATCCTTCTCACAAAAAATGCGAATAAGTCCACCAGGGGTTCTATTTGTTCCTATTTTCCCCCATTGAAAACTACTCAAAGATGTAAGTCATCACTCACGATATAGCAGCTCCCCAAGATAATCTTCTGGTGGAAGTGCCAAGGCCAAACCTCTGGTGGTGGTCACATCCCTTGAATGGGAGAAATTAAATACCGAGACTGGTCCCCTTAGTACAATATTATGGACTGATTTACTTCTTAGTCTCTTATCTTGGATTCCAAGAGCCTAACCCCAACCTTCCCATGGGTTAGCCAACCTCCCAACCACTCCGTGGAGTCCAAGGATCATTTTGGTTTTTGGGAGAAGGGGGGATTCATATGCGGGTGTCGAGGTAAACCTCAAGGTCCCCTAGCCGGTATGATCACAGGCAAAAGCAATCATACACGCATACCACTCACACACTCTTCTCATTACGCAAAGAAAACAATTCTTTTAAAGCAACACTACGTGTGAGAATACAAGCTCGGAGATAGCTTGTGATAGCATGTGATGTGCTGACATATTAGGTGGATAGCATGTGTGGAATAATGACCGCGTCCAGCTGGTCATGTGTGTGGACATTATGTAGGGTTATTTGGAGTGTGAACACTACACTATGTAGTAGTTCTTCTTTGTGTGAGTTTTCTGGGAAATGGATATGGCTTCCCTCTTGTGTGTTGATGCAATGAAGTAACTAGGGTTTACTCTTGTGTGTGTGCTGTCTCTACCTCTTGTTTTCTTTACATGGTATCAGAGCCTGGTGCTCAACATTAGGGTTGTGAGTGAGTGAGAGAAGAGGAAAGAAGAAGCTTGAAAAAAAGATGTGAAGGAAGCCATTGGAGCTTGAAGCAAAGGAGAAGATGTGGAGCACACACCGGCATCAGATCTGAGAGCTATAAGGACCATTGGTAAGTGTAGCAAGACCTCCTCTGCAGATTGCGGGTATCAAGAGCAAGTGAAAGAGAAGATTAAAGGTGCCAAAGCAATCAAAAAATTTCTATTTTGAAGCTTTAATGGAAAGCTTATGAAGGAGTATGTTCTTGGCAAATGTATTGGATCAAATACAAGGGAAACATTGAGGCTCTCATGTATTGTGAATGAACACATGTATTAGCAACTTTGGAGCAAGTCATTGCATGGAAAATTGTTGCATTACAAGCAATTTGTGAAGGGAAAAAATCTGGTTTTTGGGACTCTGCAAAACAGAGAACATATGCCCGGTGGTGGAGGATCAAATGCCAAAGCTAGAAGCAAAATTGAGTCAAACCCCTCATACCCAAGCTACCTTAGGTCATTGTGCTAAGGTGCCTATAACATCATTTGGGTATTGCCCTCTCCCCAGAGCCCTAGGAAGCAGGCGGCGCTTATTTGAGCTGTGTTGGAATAATTTGATGGTTTTTCACTCATACTTGATCATTACAGAGTCATTGGCAAGTGGTTGAACTCACTTGGAGCTTAGAAAATGCATGTTTAGAGCTGGAATTAACATTTGGGAAACTCACTTGAAGGATTTGGAGCTCATTCATCTCAATAACGAATCATTAGCGAAATTCCAAAAATGTGTTGCAGAAATAGAGCTTCACTAATGCAAGCATTAATCTCTACTTATTGAAAATTTGACTAATTCCTTTGGTACAAGAAAGAATCAAGGTGTTCCTAAACTTTTGAATCAAAAAGTTTTGAATTTGGCTCAGATTTGAAGAATCTAGAGCACTTTATGTGACTGCTGCTGGTCCCTAACATGAGCAGAAATAGCAATCCAGAGAGTTGGTAAAATTGGTGGTTCTCCTTCATCTTGAAGAATTTGATCAAACCCTCTTAAGGTTAGTTGAAGAAATGTGTTGGGAATCCAATGCAAGTTGAATCATTGAATTTGGACAAGAATTGAAGGATTTAGAGCATAATCTGTAAGAAAACGCAGCAGTGGAAGTAGAATCTTCTCACACAAAGCAATGAAATACAGAAAGAAATGGAGAGTAAACAAGATTACTGATTTGCAAACTTTTTACAACTCAGATGGCTGTCCGTCCACCCGTGCGCTCCGGCAAGGATCTTTGATAGCGATCTAAACAGACTCAGGATGGAGGATTTCTTACATGCAAAGGACGCTAGAACACAGTGAACCAAGATGCCTCAAGTCGTTGCCCACACGGCCTTTATATAGCCACACGGGAATAGTCGGGACGTAGGTCGGCCTCGATCGGCCACCTTACGACGAGTGCTTGTGCACCCAACCGACATATTCCCGACATGCTATACTAAGGCATATTATGGGCGAGGGAATATTCCCTAGCATTTTTCGTGCCGGGACGATGCCCCGGACCCAGCTAATGCTCGAGGCCCACTATTAACTCAAGGACCTGATATCCTCGAATTGCTATCAAATGCCCTCTAAGTGCGGTCACAGTAGCCCGCATAAACATGCATCCTACTTAGCTAACCGCGCTAAGTCTACACAAGTCGTCCCTAAACCATCTGGCCACACTGGCCACCATCAGTGTCTAAATTGGAAACTGTCGAGTGCCCGGGTGCTCATCCAAAATGGCTTCTCCTCATAAAGGGGGCCTTACAACTTGAGCACATCCGTCACCCGCAGTACAATCACGAGGGTGGAGCATTGAGAAAAATGCTATTCCAACATAATCTTTGATTGTGGTTATTACTAGCGAGGAAGAGGAAAAGACCAGAAAATTCAACTTTACCTTTTCTCAATTTTGATGATATAAATGAAGTTCTTATGCAACATGAAGTCATTTGTGGTGTGAATGCATATGTATAGCACATATTGAACCTGGTTCATAAGCATTTGGAGCTTTGGAAAGCATCGGGAAGAGTGTTACATCAGGGTACATCATAGGTATTCAAAATGGGAGATGGCCCAGTGCAAATTGTGGGAGAGAAGCTTGACAGGAACAACTTTCAATCTTGGAAGTACAAGATGCAAAGCTTCTTGAAAGGAAAAGGTTTTTGGGAATTAGTAACAGGTGAAGAAGTGGAGCCATTGATGCCTCACAATGCAATTCCAGTACAGGTACAAGCTCATAAGAATTGGACGAAAAGCGCTAACAAAGTATTGCATTACTTTGCCATATGTGTGACAGATAGTATGCTATGTCACATACAAAATTCAAATAATCCCAGGGATGCATGGGATACTTTGGTGAGGTTGTATGACACCAATACACAGGCAAGAAAGCTTCAGTTGAAGCAAAAGATGCATAGTGTAATAAGGAATGGTAGGAATGTGCATGACTATGTTCAAGAGATAAAGAGCTTGGCAGATGCTCTTGCATCCAATCAATGCACCGATGGTGGATGACAGTGACTTGGTAGCTATTACATTGAATGGCTTGGACAAAGAGTACAAGAACTTTGATACCTCTATTGCAGTGAGAGGTGGAAACCCCCCAGATTTTGATGAGTTGTGTTCATTACTCATAACTGAAGAAATGAAACTTGGACTTGGTACTAGCTCTAGTACGTCTACTCATGCTAGAGATCAAGCATTTTACTCTCAAGGTGCGAGAGGCAAGGGGAGATTCTCTTTCAGAGGACGTGGAAATAACCAGGGTTGGCAAGACAAACCACCCCACAAAACTTTCAAAACTCTTATGGTGCACGAGGTGGTGGTGGCAGAAATACATATTCCTCAAGCAAGGGGAGAACAGGTGTAATAGGTGCTCGAGGAAGAGGTCGTTGGCAAAGTCAACAACAAAATGCTAGTGGAATTGAATATCATTATTGTGGTAAGCTTGGTCATATGGTGAAGGACTACTATAAAAAGCAGAATGATGTAAGAAATGGAAGTGGTAGACCACAACATGGGAACTATGCATCTACTAGCAACAATGATGGAAGTGCAAAATCATTTGTTTGCTATGACACATGTTATGGTGGGGACTATGACATCTAACAGTGATGGAAGAGATGAGTCATGGTATATGGATTCAGGAGCATCAAACCACATGACATGTCATGGTGAGTGGCTTGATGAAATGTTGCCTACACAAGCACAGGGATATGTGGTGAGACAGGTGATGATACGCAACATGCCATCACACATATAGGCAATGTTCCTCTCACAATGCATGATGGTAGAATCAAAAACATGTCAGATGTGTTGTATGTGCCATATATTTCAAAGGATCTTACTTCAGTTGGTCAAATGGTTGAGCAAGGCTTGCAGGTGAGGTTTAACAAACATGGATGCTTTGTTGAAGACTTTAAGAATGGCTGTAAGTTGGTGGCCAAGGGTAAAAAGGCTGTAAGTTGGTGGCCAAGGGTAAAAAGGATGGCAAGTTATTCAAACTTGATGCAGGAATACCTGAATTGAAGATAGCCATGTTTTCTAAAGGACAAGGTGTTGTGCCAGACATTGATATTTGGCATAAGAGGATTGGACATGTAAACATACAGAAGTTGAAGACTATGCAGGCTAAAGGCATAGTTGGTGGGTTGCCCATATTTAAATATGATGGAAGCAATCATATGTGTGATGCCTGTCAGTTTGGAAAGCAAGCACGATTACCCTTCTCAAGGGATAGCCAAATGAGCAAGTGGCCATTGGAAATTATTCACAGTGACATTTGGGGGCCAGCTCAAACCCCTACTCTAAATGGAAACAGGTACTATATCACATTTGTTGACTACTCAAGATTTATGTGGATATATTTTCTTAAAGAGAAGAGTGAAGCCCTTGAAAAGTTCATTGCTTTCAAGGCTTTTGCAAAAAAGCAATATGGGACTTGGATTAAATGTCTAAGATCAGATGGTGGTGGAGAATACACCTCAAATGCTTTCGATGACTATCGTGTGATTTGTGAAGTGGCTAGAGCTATGCTCAATGAAAAGAACATGCCAAATTACTATTGGGCCGAGGCATGTGCTACTGCGGTGTATACGTTGAACAAGACACCCACAGCTCTGCTGCTGCTGCCATACATGAGAGTACACCTGAGATGAGACTTACAGGGTATAGGCCAGACATTGGTCATCTCAAAGTTTTTGGGTGCATTGCTTATGTACATGTGCCAGATGAGCTAAGAAAGAAGTTGGATCCTAAGGCAGAGAAGTGCATATTCATAGGTTATGCACAAGACAAGAAGGCCTACAAATGCTACAATCCAAACACAAGGCAGGTGGTTATATCAAGAGATGTTGTGTTTGATGAACTGGCAAGTTGGTACAAGGACAAGGTAGATGTCATGGTTGATGACATTGATTCAGACATTCATGTAAATTTTCCAAATGAAGTGTCTACTTCATTAACAGGACCTACAGGATCGAGTGATAATAGCAGTGTGAACCCATGGAATGGGAGATTGAGGAATGAGCATGGTAGCACAAGTAGTAGTGCTGTGGATAAAGGCAAGAAGAAAGTTGAAGGAATTGGTATCACAGGGTATGAGTCCTCGGGCTCGAAAAGCCTTGATGAGGAACTTGGTATTCCATCCGTACGAACACCAGGAGTAAGGCAAGAAAGATATGTGCCACCACATGCAAGAAGGTTTCATAGAGTGAGCCACAGGTTGTAAGAAGATCACAAAGGGTTAAATATCCAGTGGTGGACAGGTTGACGTATAAAGGGTATGCAATGCATTATGCATACATGACATCGATGATTAAGCATATGGAACCATCATGCTTTGATGAAGCAATTGGTAAGCATGTATGGGAAAAGGCAATGGATGAGGAGATGGATGCATTAGTCCGCAATGATACTTGGGAGTTGGTTCCTCTTCCAAGTGAGAAAAATGTTATTGGTTGTAAGTGGGTTTTCAAAGTGAAATGCAACTCATATGGATCAATAGAAAGGCATAAGGCAAGGCTGGTCGCAAAGGGCTATGCACAGACACAGGGCCTTGAGACTATGAGGAAACATTTAGCCGAGTTGCCAAGATGGCCACAGTGAGGTCCATTTCTATGGCAGCATCAAAAGGTTGGAAACTACATCAAATGGATGTCAAAAATGCTTTTCTAAATATGGTGAGTTGCAAGAAGTGTATATGGAACAGCCAGAAGGGTTTGTACACCCTAAGTATCCTACACATGTATGTAGGTTGAAGAAAGCTTTATATGGGTTGAAACAAGCACCACGTGCTTGGAGTGATATAAGATCAGCAACAAGTACCTCATAAGTATTGGTTTTCAGGTATGCAGTTCACATTCTTCATTGTATGTGAAGAAGATAGAAAGGTTGTCATAGTTATCTATGTTGATGACTCACAGGTGATTCTAGCCATGATATAGCCAGTGTGAAAGAGATGCTATGTGCAGAATTTGACATGAAAGTTCTCGGTGATTTGAGATATTTTTTGGGCATTGAGGTTGTGAAGACCAAAAGGGGCATATGGCTGGTACAAAGGCATTATGCCTTGGAAATGTTGGGCTAAATATGGTATAATGGCATGCAAGCCAATGAGTACGCCCTTGGAGCAAAACATGAAGTTGCGGGCTGAGTGATGAGGTAGAAGACATCACAATGTACAGGAAAATGGTCATCTACATGACTATCACGAGGCCTGATTTGAGCTATGCAATGGGACTAGTAAGTCAGTTTATGTAAAGTCCACGCAAGCCTCATTTGGATGCAGTAAGAAGGATATTGAGATATGTGAAAGCCACGGCACATTATGGATTGTTTTATGAACATGGGAGAGATTTGGATGTTCATGTGGCTACACTAACGTAGATTGGGCAGGTAGCCCTTATGAGGAGATCCACAAGTGGTTATGCATTTCCACTTTGGAGTGCAGTGGTGGTTACTTGGAGCAGCAAGAAACAGCCTATCATTGCTTTGTCTAGCACGGAAGCAGAGTATAGAGGAGCAGCTGGCTGCATGTGACATTATGTGGTTGAAGAAGATGCTCAAGGATCTTGGTGAGCATCATGATGGGAAAGTTGTCATGTTCTGTGACAACATGAGCAGTTTACAATTGGCTAGCAACCCTGTTTATCATTCTAGGACAAACACATAGAGGTCTATTATCATTTTGTACATGAGAAGGTTCTGGATGGGCAGATTGACTTGGTCTATGTGAAGACCGATGAGCAGGTTGCAAATATCTTTACCAAGGCATTAGGTAAAGAGAAGTTTGAGTATTTCCGAGACAGGATTGGAGTACATGAGATGGATGTTATGAGCTTGAGGGGTAGTGTTGAGAATGCAAGCTCGAAGACAGTTGTTGCTGTGCTGGTGATAGCATGTGATGTGCTAACATATTAGGTGGATAGCATGTGTGGAATAATGACCGCATCCAGCTGGTCATGTGTGTGGACATTATGTCTAGGGTTATTTGGAGTGTGAACACTACACTATGTAGTAGTTCTTCTTTGTGTGAGTTTTGTGGGAAATGGATATGGCTTCCCTCTTGTGTGTTAATGCAATGAAGTAACTAGGGTTTACTCTTATGTGTGTGCTGCCTCTATCTCCTGATAACAAAAACTGGTCGATGTTGTTGACCCCATAATTCCAATATCCACACTGGCCGCGCCGATGAGATTGGCCCCATAATTCCAAGTATCCATACTGGCCAATGGTACTAGCCCATAAATCCATACTCATACGACCATTTTCTCAGCTCAGGCCCAAAAGTGAAACATCATCCCTATTGCTCGGCTTAGGCCCAAAAAGAAACATTGGCCCTATTGCCCAGCTCAGGCCCAAAAAGAAACATCGGCCCTATTGCCCGGCTCAGGCTCGAAGTAGTACAGCCATATACCCGGCTCAGGATATATAATAGTAAAATAGTTTTGGCCCTTTTGCCCAGCTCAAGCTCTCGCCACCCACGATCGGAATCACTGGTTTAACCGGGAGCCTGTCCACCGTGGGTGATGGCCTACGGGGGTCTTCATTGCCACAATTCCCATCCACCACTGTACTAGCGACGTAGATAATTTACTATATGGGAGAGCACATGCTTGATGACTAAACCCCCTCCACTACTGAATCCCACGGCCTCTTCAACGGTCCTCAAAGTCCTCGTGGCGGGAGTACACCCCACGTTCCACCCGAAGGGGTCTCTACCTCAAAACGTCATCGTACGGGGCACCCGACGGGTGGCACCGCATCAACAAGCAGGGATGGCATTTCCCATCGTCACCTGATCCATGGATATCCATATTTCAAATCACAACCATGTACTCATGAATGCATCATATGCACATGCTCCAAAGTACACAAACAACCTTTTATCAAGCAACGGTAATCCATAGCAAGTAGAACTCTCAAGAAAGGCAACGGAATACACATATCGCGGGGTCCTTGGGTAGGTGAGGGGGAGAATTTTAAAGATTCTTTTCCCTCCGGCCTTACCCCTTTGGGAAAAGACCATAACCTCTAAACTAGCTCGAGGACACTTTACTTAAGTCAGGATAATCCTTCATCTCCTTCAAGGTCATACCTTATCCTGAAGGATTCTTGATTATCTCCAGGGAGTACTTGTATCTTAGTTGGTGTGAGGTCCCTTCTTACTCTCAAGGGTGATTCGTGATCACAATTTATTCATAAAGAATACTCATTTACTATTTTATCTATCCAGGACATTCCTTAATTAATGATGGATTATTTTTATGAATCCCTATCCCCCTCTAAGAAAGGCTTATTTCATTTAGATTCCTCTTTCTCTTCCTTAGGTCTTTCGCTTGAATATTCTTTTATACTTATTTCCCATTTATTTAATTGATTTAGTTATTAAATCTAAAATTTAAAGAAAATACTGAAATAAGAAGAAACACCTACTTCCAAATTTTTGTTGAAAGTTGAGAATATGTCGGGGCGGTTCTTTACTTCGGAATTCTCGTGAGCGGTCTTTGCTTGAATACTCCCCCGCACTCCACCTCGTACTTCACCAAAGATCTTGCTCAGGAATTATGTTAACGGGAATCCTTTACTCTCTTGATCAAGAGTTAGAGAGCTATTTCTATTCACCGGGGAAGCTTTGGGAACATTAAACGGGAGTATAAGGGGAAAATGGCTATATGGAACTCAAAGGATAATTATGGAGAAAGAGGTTATGGCTGTAGAAACTCTGAATTTTAGATTTTTGCAAGCTTGGCCACTCATTTCATGGATAGAATCCTTGGGAGAAAAAAGGACTCAATTCAAGCTCAAATTGGCGGGTTTTCATGCAAAAACATGGGCTCAAGAGTGGGAAGAAAGTGAAGGCATGGCTCTGTATGGAAGTTGGCAGCATAACAAAGTGAAGGAGAATCTTGAGGAGTGTAAGGGGATGGTTGGATAGCAAGTGGGCAAGAGAGGGGGCCTCTAAGTGAGTAGGGCTCCCTCCCCGTGGCTTTTTATAGCCATGGGAGCCCAAGGGGGGGACCACTTGGGTCCCCCACCTCCATCTCGAGGAGGCGGGCTATAGCCTACCACGCAGGCTGCGCCTCCTTCTTCCAGTGATGGAGGGGCCCTTAAACCCATTGACCATAGTAAAAATACTCACTTTTCTTGGTTTTTAGACCTCCCCCACCTATTTCTAGGGGGGTAGAGGGGGACAAGGAGTTAATGCAAAAAAGGGTCCATTTTCAGTTTTTCCATTCCACCAGAATTTATGCTTTCATTGGTTTTCAAGTTTTTTGAGTAATTTATACCTATTTTGGGTTGAAAATTTGGGTTTTCCCAAGCTTTTACTCCTCCCATGGGTACAAGGTCCTTTGATAGAAGTGGAGATTAATTTATGACATCCATCCCATCAGGGTATCTCCTCACATGAAGTTTGAGATTTTTTTCTAATATTATTTGTAAAAAACACTTATCATGATATATTAATCTCATAAATGCTTGACATTACAATTTTCTTTTCCATTTTCAAAAATCATTTCTCATACAATAAAATAAATATTTTTATGACCAAGGGTAAAACCTTTGATGGGGTATTGGGTTATTTAATCCAGGGGGTGACCTTAGAGTTGGTAATTCTCCTAAGGTCCCCCAACTAGAAGACAAGAGCCCAATTATCAAGGTTCCTTTTACCATTCCTTGGAATAATATTCTCTTATCCTAAATAATATTTTTAAACCATGTGAGACCTATCTTCAGCCTGTTTGCTTGAAGATGCATAGTTGCTTGAAGATGCATAGTTGCCATGCTGCAACTTTCCACTCTTTACGTCATTCTATTTCTTATAGCAGATGCTTACCATATGCCTTGGTTTCCTAAAATAATAGCATTCCATGTTGCTATGTGTCTGTTTGGTGGTTCCTTTACCATCCTCCACGATCTCTCTAGCTCCCCCTGCCTCAAAACTGGCCTCTTCCACCTGTATTAGTGGACTAATTTTCTGAGTGTTGTTGTTGATTTTGGTTTCCAAACTGACCACAACGTTCTCCTCTAGATGATGATCTACCTCTTCCTCTACCTATATCTGAGTAGAAGGCCTACTCCTGTACATTATTGGAAGTCATCTTGCTCCCAATATTCATCTCCTTTATAATCAACAAAGATATAAGATCCCAGAAAATTGGAAAATTTTCTTAAGTTCGGATAGATGTCCGAAATTGGTCATATTCCTTACTTAGACCATTTAATATGACTCAGACCAAGTCATCATCCTCCACAGGTGATCCAATAGATGCTAGGGCATCTTCAATTCCATTTACTTTCAATGAGTAATCATTTATCGATAGCTACATCTTCTTTACATTGTGTATCTCTTGTTTTAACTGCATTTTCCTTACCTTGGTGTTTATGCTATGTAGCTTAACCAAGGTATCTCAGGCATCCTTTGGTGTTGTTGCATCCTGTATATGTCAAATCATTGTATTTGTGACACTTATTAATAGCTAATACGTCACTTTATTGGCTCTCTCATGCCATGCCTTAAAGGCCTGCACCTATTGTGGAGTGGGATTCTCTTCCAGAAGTTTTGCCTCTTTCTCATCACCTGAGATAAACTCCCAAAAGCAATAGCCTTTTCCATTAAGAAAGGTTATCATCCTAAACTTCCATGCTTGGAAGTTATTCTTATTCAAATCCTCATTTACAATGGATGATAATGTGTCTGACATTATCAACTACCCTTTTGTTGAGTGTAACCAGAAAATCTACAAATTGCAGACAATAGCTCAAACTGCAATGAGCTCCTTGTAGCAGTACTTGTGGACTTTTGTATTTCACAAATACATAAACCTGTAACATATATGCAGGCTCCCCAAATCTCTATAGGCACTTCACATACACCAATGAACTGCACAACCAGTGTAAATATGCACAGAAACATTGTGCAACCAAAAAAAGTCGATTTTGAATGTTTTGTAGACTGTCTACACAAAGCAGGTCAAAAACAAGACATGCCCAAAATGTAAATCTTGCCTCACACTTCTCCCATAAGGATAACCTGATCTGATAAAGATAGACCTACTATACCTATTGCCTACTGCCCTTGCCTGGTAGCTAGTAGCTACGAGGCAGCTACCTGGTAGCTACCTGCAAAGATTGCTTCGAAATAAAAGGAAAAAAGATGGATTTACCCTTACCTGTGTACCACTTTCTTTGCTTGTCGCTTGAGCTCTCTTCACCACACCACAAACCAACAAGCTCTGATACCATGAGAAGAATGTGGGGGAGACGGAGAGGGAGAATGTGGGGGAGAGGGAGAGCTTCAAGTCCTTACTTTCTTTCTTACTCACACACACAACACAAGAGTAGACAAGCACACACAAGAGAGAGGGATGGCTGAATCTATCTTCTTCTTCACTCAAACAATGCATACTACATAAAAGATAAGAGTACACACTATAATGTAAAGTACTCCACTACTAACATATAAAGGTCGGTCCATAGTGTGAACCTGACTATATGAGTTGGCACTATAACTATGCCAATGCTCTACAAGCTATCACCCATGATGTAGTCCACTGGCGTATATCATAACCATAATGTTTACCAACCACGCCAATGACATAAGTGCGGAACTATCACCCAGGCTATCTAATCTATGTCTGCACATGTGGAGCTTGATATCTCAACAATAGGTGAGACTGTTTGCAAAAATCTTGCAAGTCAAAAATGGGGCCCGAGACAAAATACATTGACATCACACTATAGGGTGTTCTTCCTTCTCCTAAAAGGATAACCCAATCTAACAAAAGACAGACCTATTGTGCCTACTGCCTCTGCTACCCTTGCCTATTACCTGCAAAGATTGCTTCAAAATGAAAGGGGAAGAGATGGATTTACCCTTACCCATGTACTACTTCCTTTGCTTGCCTCTTGAGCTCTCTTCATCATCAATGAACCAAGCTTTGATACCATGAGAAGAATGTGGGGGGAGGGAGAGCTTCAATTCCTTGCTTTTTTTCTTACTCACACACACAACACAAGAGTAGACAAGCACACATAAGAGAGAGGGATGGCTGAATTTTCTTCTATCTTCTTCTTCACTCAACAATGCATAATACATAAAAGATAAGAGTACACACTATGATGTAAAGTACTCCACTACTAACATACAAAGGTCGGTCCATAGTGTGAACTCGACTATATGAGCTAGCACTATAACTATGCCAATGCTCTACTAGCTGTCACCCATGCTATAGTCTACCGGTGTATATCATAACCATAATGTTTACCAACCACATGAGTGACATAAGTGTGAAACTATCACCCAAGATGTCCATCAATGTCCGCACATGTGGAGCTCGATATCTCAACAATAGGTGATTGTCAGAATGTCCTCTTGTTGACAGATATACAAGCCTTGGAGGACTAATGTCTTACAATTATCACATATAATCTAGAGGAGGATAATGGTTTTGTTGACCAAGAAAAGGTGGACAAGTATCTTCTGGTGGATTCAAATGTTAGGGACCATGAGTTCCTTATGCCTGCTCTCAGACACACTAGGAATGATTTATAATGATGCTTTGCACTATAAAGCAAATCTTCTAAACAAGAGTTTAAAACAATACGACAAAGATTGAGGATTTTGAATATGGGAAGGGACATGCCATTGTCTCCCTGTCAAAATTGCTAACTCATCTCGTATTAATGATGCGAATCAAAAAATGTATGGTTAGAATATTGTTCAATATTATGATGAATTTGTAGGTGGAAATTTTTATAGACAACATTATTTTGTATCTTTTAGTGTATGAAGATGAGGTTATGGGCACACAACAAGAAACACACAATAGGAAAACAAAAGGGAGAAGGACTTGGTAGGAACTTGACACTAGGAGAGAGCATTAGCCGACTCACATTTCTAGGGTTCATGCCAACTCGTCAATTAACCTATAGATGCCTGAATCTCTTATTAATGATGATGAGAATAAGAAAATGTATGGTTAGAATATTATTCAATATTGTGATGAACTTATATATGGGAATTTTTATAGACAACATTATTTTGCAAGTTTTGGTGCAAGTTTTGGTGTATGAAGACCAGTTTATGGGCACACAATAGGAAACGCACAGTAGGAAAATAAAAGGGAGCAGAACTTGGTAGGAGTTTGACACTAGGAGAGTACATTGGCCACATTGTAAGGGTTTCATTGTCTTCCAACAAGAAATACTCAAAAGATAATGCATAATTCAGCTTGTTTGCAATAAAGATAATATGTGTATACTTGGGGGGCTATCATGTCATCAGTTGGTGTTGGAGTAGTGTAGACAAAGTCATGCTACTAGAGAAGCAGTTTAGCACAATTAGAATCTTTGGGTAAGGCTCCTAAGTATATGCACTTAGAAGTAAATATTTCTTGACCTATGCCACATATGAGCTTACATGTGGGATCAAGGATCCCAAAATGCTAAGTAACTATGGGAAAAGGAAACTTCTCAGATTTAGAAGACCGAGAGTTCCACCAGTTTTGCAATTGCAAGATGAAGTCGAGCATTCTTCCAAAGGGATGGACTATAGAGGATGTTAGTCTCAACGGGATCAAGAGTAGCAATTTCTCTTGCAATACAATAATAATAACACTTGAGCTCTATATCAAGAGTAGAAATTTCTCTTGTAATATAATAACAATAACACTTGAGCTCTATATCAGAAGTAGCAATTTATCTTGCAATACAAAAACAATATCACTTGAGCTCTATATCATTTCACTTGTAATAGTATGTTTTTCATTGTAATGCAATGACTCTTTCATAAGCTATTATGAGCTTTGTATCATTTCACTTGTAATAGTGCATTGTTCATTGTAATGCAATGACACTTTTATCAATTATGTTCATTTCTAAAGAATAATTGTTAATCATGGTCATCCAAATCTTTCCATGTCTTTGTTTACTTTGTCACCATTCAACATGCTTAATATCTGCATTAGATTCCCTCTCCAAATAGATTTCTTTCTTTCTCTTGATAAATGTTTTAGTGTTTGATTAATTTTAGGTGATTTGACTTACTCTTTTATTTTGGATTTGTATAGAAGCCTTCTATATGTCCACTGATGCAATTCGTCTAAACTGTTAGCTTTTGTTGCTCCTCCATCATGTCTTGTGTATGATTGAAATAACTGGAGTGTGCTTGATAATGGTTTTCTCCATTCCTTGGGTTGACCAGAATGATAGACTCCCATATTGCTTTTTGCAAACCAAGGAGTATGATTGTAAATGATATGCTATGAAAGAAGAAAATAAAACCTTAATCATAATCACTCAACATACTTTTCTAGAACTAGTTTAGAATAATAATCATATACCATATAGTGGGTGATGTGTTGATCTTTCCATGCATCAAGCACCGATCCCTTGAACTCATCTAGCACTATTTGATAGATCTCGTGGTCATTTGTAGTCCACATTTTCTTATCATAAAACTTAAACACAATGTCTAAGGATTTCCACATGTTGGCCTTGCATGATCTTTCTTTACCATTGTTTACATGGTCTACATGGTCTCCTATTGTGTTATGCATGCACTTCCATCTACTATTGTATTTCCATGCACTTCCATCTACTATTGTATTTTAGGGTTTGCACTAATTCTATTCTTTTACAATGCAAAGATAGAAACCTTCTTGCCTTAATATCCCCACCAATGGAAGGTTTCTTACCACCTTTAGACCTTTTTTCATCTTGTTCAATCTTTGCATGTCCACCATGTAAACCAATGTGTCTGATAGAACATTCTCTAGTGCCTTGATGGATATAGAGTCCATACAAAACATATGTTTAAGAACACAATTCTTTCAATGATTCTATGGAGAGCATGCATTTTACAAATGTGGACTCTTGATAATGGAATGTTGAGAACTGGCTTGAAGTTTGGGTCTGTCATGTACCTATTTGTTAGTGCCTTCTTGCAATACCTCCTATGAAAAGCCTTTGCACCACTCATGTAATATAAGCATGGGCTTTTTGATTTGGTACAATTTGACACATTGTACATACATTTCAAAGTTTTTGAATCACCTACCATATGCCACCAGCTTATATTGTCCCATGCCTTACACATCCAAGCTTTTGTCATTTCTCTTCTCATTGTTGTGATGATCTCAAGAATAGATGTCTTATGAAAACATAAAGTAGAATATCAAAATGATCTAAGGAGACATGCAACATGTAAAGAACATAAGAATGCAACACTTTGGGCTTGCTATATATAGCTAATGCTTTTGCACAAACAAATATCAAAAATATTACCTTGTAGGATCCTAAAGGGAATTATTATTATCAGATTGAACATTAAACCATCTAGGATCTTCCTTTTTAATACATGGATTGAGTGCCCCATTCATCAATCTGATGGGGTCACCCTTTCTAACTTTCTCTCCTTTATAATTTGACATTCATTGTATCGATTTGTAGACTACATCTCCCTTGGTGTAGCAAATGTGTCTTGAATATGAAATGGAGTTCCCAATGCATGTAATACCTCTTCATTTACCTATCTACACATTTTTAATTAAAGTATGATTTGGCAATAATGATCCTTTCATACTAGATTCCTTCATCTTTGATATAAAGTCTTATAATGGTGGAGTATCCTCTATGTGATATACTTGCATCATCAAGTATTACCTGCATGTCCTCTATGGATTTAGTTGATTCTCTTTTATGAATCTCTCTACCTGCTTATCGGTGACCTTCTTTTATTTATTGTTCTTCATCATTGCTTCTACATATTAAACGATTCACAAAAAGGAGACTAAGATGTGCACCAGAAGGTTTTGTCAGTTGATGATGCGTCTTTATCATGATGCAATAATGATCTGAAATCCAATTCAAATGCTATGAAAATATTATAAGTAATATCCAAAAACCATAAAGTAAAAAAGAAACTACAAAATCACTACAATCAAAGGGTCGGCCCCCCAAGTTGCCTTTGGGCCCCCCTCACATTGTTTTGAACTCAGCATGTTTCTTCACCACACTACAAATAAAGCACAATTTCTACATAATACTGAGCATTGTATTGCTCACAATGTGTCACAAAAACAAAAAAACATGGTCTCGTTGGCCAAATCAATACAATGCAAGGATGGACCTCCCCATGTTGCTATTAAGCACTCCTTGCATTGTTCAAATTGATATACATGAACATACATAATATTGATATACTTAATTATGTTTATACAAATATTATAGTAACAACAATCAAGAAAGAAATAGAAAGGAGCTTACTTGATTGCATGCATTCTTTTTTTGATGCCACTATATCTTAGCTTCAGCTTATTCAATATCCCAAAGCTTTTTTCACATCTACGTAGACCTAATGAGGTCTGCTTAAGCCTTAAATCATCCCTTTATTTTTTCAGCCCTAAAATGGTTTCTTGTTGCTCAATAGCTTCTGCACACTGCTTCATACTTTGTTTCAAATAAATGTTCTTCTCAAATAAGTCTATTTCTAATTTAATAACATTGTTTGTTGCTTCCAAATAATGTGTATATCTAAGGAACCCATTATAGCCATCTCTAACGAAGTTAAGCACAAAGATGTCATATCCTTGAGTGGGGGTGTGGAGTTTCAAAAAGGGTCTTTTTACATATAGCTTCTCATCAACCCATAAATCTCTATTTTTCTTCCCTTCCATCCTAAACATTTCTTTCAAAGTAGTAGACAAAGTATTAGGTTTATTCTACTTGCT
>Ga0181466_1000260_pt1 | contig 19343 bp, 17 predicted proteins | sample InSIn4gowninarea_FD_119078 | JGI IMG/M metagenome (GOLD analysis project Ga0181466, IMG submission 119078) | Clean room microbial communities from NASA Spacecraft Assembly Facility at Jet Propulsion Laboratory, Pasadena, California, USA -... ... | reverse complement strand
GGAGCGTGTTGATGCTGGGAGGTCGTCCTCCATGCCCACAACACGTTTCGTGCGGATGTTCGTACTATCAGAAAGCTTGACCTGTAGAACATCTTCTTCTGTGGGACTTGATTGTATGGATTCCACTGCATGGCCGAGTAGATAGACGAAGCCGCCGACAGCTCCAGCTCGACAAGTCACTTGAGCAATCTCAGAATTGCCTCCATACTTTGCCATAACGGCAGCAAGACCAGGGCCAAAGTACCCACTTGATATGAGATGCCGCTTCAGTCGAGCGATAGCAACGCCAAAGTTGACATTCGCAGTGACATCAGTCGTCAGCGTAAGGGCTTGTACTGCAGCTTCCAAGTTCTCAGGTATCTTGAATTGTTCTCGCAGCTTGACCTTCAGCGACTGCGACGTATCATCGGCAAATCCTTCGTCACTTTCGTCCAGCACATGACGAAGCAGGCCCATCAGCCGCCTCTTGTCTCTGACCGAAAGTGAATCATCGGCGAACACATCTTCTCTATTGCTGGGGATTTTCTTCAGTTGTCCATTTGAGAAAACCCAAAGAGCTCCCACGGCTTGAAACTCAAGCTGTGTATGAATCTGTGACGAAACAAGGGTGGGAAGGAATCGTGATTTCGCATAGATAATTTGAGGCTCGAGACTGATAGTGTAGGCTCGCGAAGGATTTAGGCCATCACCTTCTGCTTTTGAAATTCCGTGTGTAGTATGATTCTGAGAACCTAGTTACCACGTTAGCCAAGTCATGCTTGCAAGAGAGTGCACGTACTTTTCCGTGTTTCGATCCATGCTTCTGCTTCGCTGAGGCTAAGACCAGCATCTTCTCCTCCATAGTAACTGTTCTTATCCACATGCAGTACCTTCACATCAGTTTTGGAAAGTGCCCTGTCTCAGAAGACACGAGGTCAGTCTCGAGAGCTGTCAGAGGCTGCGTCGATGTGTTAGACGAACAATGCAAGTAATGATTGAGGTAGGCTTGTGCCAGAAATGACAACATCCCAAACCTCTTCTGTCAACGACTCCATTTCGGTTTGACCACACAAGGTCAGTTACTTGCAAGCGCTATACAGCATAATCTCCATGGATAGCGAGACTCATTGATAGAATCTGCTGCAATTTTGAAGTGTTGAACATCGAATGCAGCGGAGGTGCAAACAAATAAGATATCTGAATAGGATTTATATTTTCAAATGCTGCAGCTCGGACCACAATAGAGCTGAGCCCTGATCCACAGTCGCAGATATCGTCCTCAAGCACCGTACACAATTTTTTACAGTAGCTGTGTTTAACAAAATTTATTTATTGATTCCAAAAGGTAGAAATACCTCAAGTATCGTGAAGAGTAACCAGAACTCGTTCAAACGGCAAAAACAAAACATCAACATAATAGTGATTGCTGGAAAGCTGTTAGATCTTACTCCTGGACTGTATTTTACAGATAACTTACAGAGGAGTGGGATTCGAACCCACGAGGTTTCCCACTGCGGTTTCAGATTTAGATTCAATATCTACTGATAAAGATACCTAAACACAGCGCCTTAACCACTATATGATGGTCAGATCGTGTCAATACATAGAGATTATGGTTAATCTTACCTCGGCCATCCTCCCGGTTCAATCTGTGTGCGATTTTGGCAACGATTAACGCTAAAAATTCGAGTTTTAGATATAGATCTTTTCGGTTTTACCCGGCTCGAAATTGCTATTTTTCCGATCAGTTCTTCTTGCATATCCGGACGATGGTTTGACCAGAGTGCTTACAGTACAATACAATATGCTATGGAGTGTGGTGTGTGGTTGAGGCTTGCATGTCCACATGGGCGTTTCCTCGTGGTTGAGGCGATGGATGAACGACGCAGATCAGGTTGATCCCTAATGATCGGAACTACAGTAAGCCATATCCCCTGGTTGCAGTGAACACAAGATTGTTGAACTGTTCTTGAGCAATTGTAGCATACACTACAGTAGCACATCAACTTCGAAGCAGGCATTCGACTCATGCCTTGAAATGTGCCAACACAAAGACCTCGAGTTGTTTAATCGTATTTGCACCCGCTCCAGAATCAGCTTGTTCCTGCAATTGGTATTTCTCGAAGCACTTTCGCCATGACTTTCGGAACATTACCAATGCACATGTGGAAGTCTTCCGTACATAGCAGGCGAATGCACAACATAGTGCATGCGTTTCTACAGTAAAAGCAGACGTTCGATGTGGGGATGTAGCTATGTCCATGCGCAGGGACCATGCTGGTTCATGCGGTGTACTGTATGTGATGGTGGAGGTTGTCAAATTTGGCGGTGAGAGGGTGTGTGTCTAGAGCGATCAACGGTGAATGCTTTAATATCCATATATCGTGGGTGGACAAAACATCGCAACGGCTATTCACCAATCATAGAGAGTCAACAGAAAAGGGCAATCTTCTTCAAGCGAGTTTGTGGTGTTTGGTATTCATAGCTTCGATCAAGTGCCCCTCTAACAGGCTCCTCCAAAAAGGATATCGAGAACATACCTAGTGCCATGTCCGTTCAGGCAGGAGACCTCGGCTTTTCGAAGAAAATCTGTCTTCTGCTTGCAAACAAACTCTGAAACATGCAGATTACTTTAGTGCCAGTTGCGCAGATGCAGTTACAGAAATGTTGCTAACGTTTTCTATGACTCAAGTTTGCTGCAGCACGGATCAAATCGGTGTGCAAGAACTCAACCATGGTTTCACCGTCCGCCTGATTTCTGTCTCCCGAAGCGACCCATCGATTGTTAGTCCCCCCAATGATTAAGCACACCCTGTTCATTAGACGGCTTCGATAGGGCTTGTGTGCCTGTTTTGGAAATGCTGCCGGTTTTAGCAAGCACGTTCTTTTGCCATGTCCCTCATGTTAACGCCTTTTCCCATAGACCTGTCGTTTCCTCATAACGTCGTTTCTCGTAATACAAGCCAATCGTTTTTTATTATAGACAATGCGCCGTGGACCAACAGTGATATTTTCCAGTTTGGTAGAATGGAGTGACTGGCTGCATGTCAGCCAAGAAGCTGCATAATCATCCCCGGGGTAGTAGGTAGAAGCCGAATGTGTAAATCTGAACACTCTTGTACTGTACACGCGTGACGGTGTACGTCTTTCGCCACACCAGAAAGTCGTGGCAAGTCTGGAGGGCTCCTGTTGTGTAACGCAACCATGGAATCTCATGTTCGACGGGCCACATGATGTGCAAATGCAACCAAGAAGCTGGTCATGACAGCTGCCGTGTGGTGGCCTAGGATGTCAGACGGTTCTTGTGCACGCTTTGTGGCTTGTTGTATTGCCGGAATTTCCTCGTTCATATGTGTTGGTCGTAATAGTAGAATTGCTCAACGCCGGCCGAGGTTCAATATTCTACTCAATCGCTTGGTTTTGGTGCTTGTCTGGTTGTCCGACGATGAGCTCGATGATGAGCTCAAGTTCTCTGAGGAGCTGTTGCTGCTTGAGCTAGCATCCGATGATGTCCTGCTGCGGGAAGTATTGAGATTGCTGGCTGCTATGATGTCTTCCAGGCGCACGTCGTACTCAGAAGGTGTGACCTGACAGTTGTCATCCAGCATTTCGGTGAACTTCGAAGTCATGATGGGCTTTGTCTGCTGCAGCGTCTTCAAGAAGTCGTTTCGAAAGTGGTGCTGGCAGTAGGGTACGTGCTTTGGGTTTCTAGAAGACAAATCTCTTAACAACGAAATGTGTGTCGAGACTATTGAATATATTTGGACCGATCATCGCTTGGCTTTCATAGAGGACATGCTAGCGGTTTAACCTTAGCCATTTCAAAACAATGAGTTGATTTACTTCAAGTGCACACGACCTCCACGAAATTGATCAACATGATGGCGTGGCTCTAATGCACCAGGGTTCAACGCTATCCTAGCTAGTGTGTACCTGAGCATCGTGGGCGGGCATTCCCCACAGCTGAGTGACAATTGATCTCAACTGGTGTGGCTTCTGAGGCAGGTCGACGCGGCAGCCAGAACATGCAGACAGGGGCTGCTCTCTCCTCCAAGCTTTCGCCGCTGAAGGGAAGTGGCTCACTCGGGACGACACGCCAAGTTTTGTGGCTTGAAAGCGTTCACTCATCGCAAATTTTTGCCAGCACCCACGAAGCCAGGCCCGGCGCCATGCAGAGGAAATATTTTTTGCTTCCTTGCCCTCATTCTGCAGTGTCTTCCTCGGGTTACAAAAGCACAAGATCGCATTGCTGAAAAAACGCATTCGCCGCACACCGTGCCGTGCTACCGAAGGCTGGCCGCGCACTCGGAGCTTCAAAATAGACGAAAGCTTCTTTACGCAAAGCAGTCGATCGAGCTCCGTAGTCCGTTTACAAGACCCTTAGTAGTCGTACAATCAGGCCTTGGCAACGTTTTTCGGTGTCACATCTTATCAGTGCGTTGCCACAATGTGCGTAGCTTCCTTGCCTGAGGCAACACATCAACATGTAGGAGAGACGTGTGCAGACCTAAAGCTGTACCGGATTCGTAAGCAGAGGGCACAGCCGCAACAACATAGTGTACACGATCAGGCATGAATGACGTTGTGTCTGCGAGGCACTGAGGCGTCTCTTCCGTGTGTGATGCCGTTGTGCTTCACTTCGCTGCTCCACGAGGCCCGTGCCTGTATACATAAGAATTATTTGCGAACAGTTCTGTGTACGCGACTGAAGCGAAGCAATTCACGGGAAAATGGAAAGGAAAATGCTAGTGAACACGTTTCAGGCGTGCGCGTAATGCGCCGATCTATTCTGCTATGCTTTATCTAGCATGAATCACGTCAACTCGCGATGTTCCTTCACTCATGAACTGACGCATGCTGCTTCAGTCCAAGCTAGAATATTTCCCAGTCTTTTGCTCCACCATGCTGCGTGCGGAAGTGCTGTGTACTTTCGTGCACACAATGGCTTCGTGTTTTGGTTTTGATTTGGTCATGCTGCCTTGTGCGGCATCAATTGCCTTTGCGCAAGATTTGAGGATATCTTTGTGGCAGTGAGAGCTTCGCTCCGAAGGCTTCAGTACCGCGACCATTAGACCACTTCAGACATGCATCCAGCTGCTCATGAGCCATGTATCGTTGTGCAGCGAACAGCTCTTCATCGTGCAACTGATAGTTCCGCGGTACATATATGCCTGTTATAGTATAGACAAATCCTGTTGGTCGAGCAGCTGCCTTCAACCCTCCATTTTAGTGTCAGCCGCTGTCCCGTTCATCTCAACACCCTTCGCAGCAGATATCCAGAGAACATTGTTGCACCGTATCAAGACTTGGCCAAGAGTACCTGTGTGCTTTCGATCGATGTACTCTTCCGTGCCGTTGAGTTGAATATTCATGTAGGAATCCACGGAGACCAGAGTTCCTTTGTATTCGGTTTGACCCCACTTGAGCCGTACAACCACCTCATCGTTGATCCTGCAGAAGGTATATTAGTAGGGAGTTCAGTGTTCGTAAAGTGTCGCGCTTCTTTCGATTACAACAAGGGGAGCTTGTGAGGATTCCAACATACAGTGATTGTAGTAATGGTCGAGGATTAACCGGCGTAAACTGGAGATAGGTCAATAAATCTTCCCGGTCATGGTGATCGGGCAACTTACATTCATCTTGAGGCCGGCGCAGAATCGCTGACTAGGAGATTTTTGGTAAGTCTAAAGTGTCTTGAATGTGCACGTTCATGGAGGGTGCATTGCCTAACATTTTGGGTATGATGGTTCTGCGAAATTTCGCAGCCTCGTCCGAATAGTTAAATCCACATCTTCCCTTTTCAGGACTAGTTTGTGATGTTCCTTCACAGTCCATCCTATCCCTATGCTTCAGCACTAACACTTTGCCTCCATCATCCAGAACTTCTACGCCCTAACTATCTACATTCCGCATGCCCTGTGCTTAATCATGACTCTAAGACGCTCAAGGTGGTGAATTCATGCCCTTCGGACCTCCCATTTGATGTCTTTGATGCTCACTTCGTCGCCCGCTTTTTCGTCGTAGTCGAACCACTCACCTTCTGACAAGTCGATGCCAGAGAATTTGGTTCCCGATTCTGCTCCGGTAGCCTCCCACTCTCCCTGGCAGGTCAGCTTAGTCTCTGCTCTTTCGGAAAATAGCGTACATCTGGTCTGAAATCAGTGAATTCTAGCCCTCTCGAGTCAATTTCAATGATGTTTCTCGGCTTCGCAGGAGATGCTGCCTCGTATACGTTTGGCGCCGCCTTGATTGTTGCACTTGATTCCCGCTGTCCAGGTCAGCACCACAGACAATTTAGGCTCACCTAGACAGACCTTGCAATTCTTACATCGCCAAACAAAATTTGCCTCACCTCTGCTCCCGGACTGGTCGTTCATCTCCTGTAACATTACGGATTAACCACACTGGCTGTTCGTAACTCATTCTCAGTAGACATGGCTTCAAAGGTGCGCTTCGGTGCTTGACAGACTCAAGCCCAACCATTGCGAAAACTTACGTGACGGCTCACGCCGACCCAGTTGGGATGAGTTTCACGGCAAGATGTGCATTGGACTTTGAAGGTGTAGTAGTACGGCGAATCGGCAGTATCGGTGGGCTTCAGGTTAGTCACACTGGAACATATTAGTTGTGAGCTTACTTCTTTCTCTCGTTGTCACCACCCGTTGAGCTCTGCAGTTAAAGCTAACGCCAGCATCGTAAGGACTTTAGGCGATTGTCTCAAATAAGTGTCGAGACTATCCTCGTTCCACCGGATTGAGATTGGTAGTAACAGGTAGTGAGCAGCAATCTTGAATATAATCCATAAATATCACAATGAAAAGTGAGATACACAAAAGACGACGTGCACCATAAATCTTTTCTTACACGTCATTACATCACAACACATTTTCACATTGCGTGTTATACCTACATGTACATTTAGTATGTGCTATCGTTCCACAGGACAAGCTCTGGTCGACCTGCTCGCCACACGGAATCTGTAATCACTAGCTCACAACCCGATCATTTTTGATTCGGCCAGTTTTCCTGGCTAGCAGACAAGCAATACAGTCGAATACATGTTAAATATTGATTTTCCAGGACAAGAACGGGTTCGCTATGAGACGTCCTCGTGTCCGAAGACCCATGTATGGCGATTGTTAGATTCCACGCGACACGAGTTGACATACACAGATTGTCATATTTTCGCAATGCTTCTCGTTAGATGTTTTAACACACTGACAGTATTTATTTCTGAAATGTTGGAATCACAGATGTGACAGCGGTTCTCGGTTCAGGAGGGCTTCATGTCGGCACAAAGTTATCACCCGTGTCGTTCGTGTGGGTTGGAGCGATGTAAAGCAGGCTCAATTTCTTGTGTTGATCATACTCCTGCCATCAGCAGATACTCAAGCTGCTCAAGGTGGATGAGTGTAACGGTGTGAATTGAGTCCAGAACTTCGGTACGTATCTGCCGGGTCACTCCACGTGCTGTCCGATGGTAAAACGGGATTACAACAGTCTGAATGTCATGGCTGCAGTACCTGGTAACCATAATATAGCTTACAAACTCGTAGTTGAGGCTGTGATGTGAAGCTTTGGTGTTGGACTCGAGCTTGCTGCCTGAGGGACGCGGTGCGAAGAAACCAGGAGCAGCCACAACAGTATGCCATCAATCGGAGACGCTGGAGTCTGGTCGAACCTCTTGACTGTCGACCTTCATGCCTCTGTTCACCTCAGCTCGCAGCTCCTTGATGGCGGTCTTCAAGCTAAGTCAGCCGTAATACGTATAACGTGAACACAAACATACTGCTAGTGCCTCAGGGTTCACACCGTTTTCGATGAGAGAGACACAAAGCGACAACTGACTTCGATCGAGCTCGGTGTCCTGTCTTGTTAGTCTGATGCCTAAAGTCGCACATCTGACTTGCCAATAGAGTCGAGATCTCTTCCAGGATATCAACGACCTCCTTCGCTCTCTCTCGTTTGTTGTCTTTCGGCATGATAAACAACGTGTCGGGCAAGATCAATCAAGACTTGATGTCAATACAATGAAATATGTAGTTATGCAAGAGTAAGCGTTCGAAGAAACTCAACATGCAGATATCCAGGACCTTTACGGTACAGTGGATTTATAGTAGGTATAGTCAGAGTGTGCTTTAGAGTTATGGCGGGGAGGATGGGAAATGGATTGGATCGGTGTATAAAATTATAAATTAAACAATAATCCAATCACCGAGCCTGTTGCTAAGAACTATCGCCAAGCCCAGGCAACCAATTGCTCTGCAGAGTACCTCAACCACGAATCCTTTACCTACTTTGAAGAACAACCGACCCCCTCAAGAGCGATGGCTTAGTGCAGTCCAACGACCATGAGTCACCGCCACTTTTGCTACGTTGATGTGGACGACTATCGTAGGAACAGCCAAAAACGAATCCTATCTTGTTCACTCCCAGCATGGTCGAGCCTGTGATGCAGGAGGTTAGTCAAAGGAGATCGTTCTACCTCTCAACACAGTCCGTTTGGAACTGCTATCGAAGTGATCCAGGCAATCCTTTGTGTCGGGCAATGCTCAGCACATGAAGATGCTCGAGTGGTTACCCCTCGATACCCCTTGCGTCCGTGTTACCGCTCCTATGCAGTAACCGCTTATTGCCTGAGCACTTACATACCATCTAAATCATGCAATGGTCAGACATACCACCAGGGCTGCGAAGCTATAATGCTTGGATGTCTTTCTTATGCGAGCATTTCTGCCAAAAAAGCTAGATATGAATGCTTTCCTATCATGCTTTGACCGTCTTTGCAGCTCTCTGCCTCAGGAGCGGTATCGCTCAGCTCTCTGTGGCTTTTCCGCTTAACTCGCAATTACCTCCCGTTGCGATAGCTAACCAAGCATTCCGCTTCGCTTTCTCTCCCGATACATTTTCCTTGCAATCCCACGATACCGAGTATGAATTGGCCACAGCCCCGAACTGGCTACAACTGGATGGGCAGACAAGGACTTTATCAGGCACACCATCGGTTAAAGATGTCGGTCATTTCCAATTCGGAATCAGAGCCTCTGGTGGTAGTGAAACAGTAACTGAAGCTGCTACATTGGTAGTCATCGACCATAACACTATCTCTGGCAATCAGACCATGCTTGTGCAACAATTGAGATATCTAGGAAGCTTCTCTGTCCCATCGACCGTTCTTCTGCATTCCTCCACCTACTTTGACCTGAGTTTGGGCAATACGATATTTCAAGGGATTGATAACGATACACAGTATTATGCTGTGTCTGTGGACAATACACCTCTTCCAGCATGGATCTCATTCGACCCCATTAGGATCTCCTTCTCAGGAACAACTCCGCCACTTCTGACACCTCAAGCAAGCCCAGAAACTTATACCTTTACGATCGCTGCCTCGCAGGTAGTAGGCTTCGCACAATCCGCACTCACGTTTTCGATCGCGGTCACGAACCACGTTCTCGCATTCGCACAGCCACTCCAGCAAGTCAATGCTTCTGCAGGTGACTTGGTTCACGTTCCATCTCTGATCGATTTTCTCCGTCGCGATACTCAGCCAATCGTTCGGTCTACGATTGTCTCTGTTTCGTCTAACCAACCAATATGGTTGACCTTGAATTTACAAGATATCTCTTTTAGTGGGTCGTCACCCAAGGATCTGCAAAACACTTTATTTCGAGTTAGTGTTGTCGACGATCAGAATAACCTTGCCAGTATGGACATACAACTCCAGCTGTCGGGACCGTTACATAACAGTCCAATCGTGATAGATCTAGGAACAGCGACTGCCACTGCGGGACAGTATTTCAGCTATGTTCTCGCAGACCTCGTCAATGGAAGAAATGACGAGCAGTATGATGTAGACTTCGGATCTGCTGGATCTTGGCTAAATTTTGTGCAGTCAAATCTAACACTTCAAGATCTGGTACCAGTCGGGACTAGGAGAGGACCAATGAACATTTCGATATCGACTCATGACAACAATGACACTGTTCAGGTTAATCAACTTACAATCATGATCATAGGAGCATACTCGTCTTCCACTCCAACAGAAAGCCAACCAGATGGTGGGACGATGTCTCCGACAAGTACACCCGCAGGGGCTACACCGTCCGGACAAACGTCTTTTCGCAACACAGATTCAAGGAAGAAGGCCCTGGCGCTGACGATCGCGCTACCAGTCCTGACTGCTCTTGTCATCTGCTTCATCTTCTACCTCTTCAAGAGGTCATCCAAGAAGCGTAAACAACTTCCCATTCGTCTGGATACTCCTCAGCCAGAGAATGGAAGCTCCCTGCCTGAGGTTGTGGCAACGCCTGCTCAAAGTCCGACACATTCCAGAATCAAACAGATGACCCAGAGGACCTCTCCAATTCTGAGAATAGACCTGCCTTGGACAAACACTGCGAGATCGCGCGTAAGACAAGTAATGGATGTTGACGAAGAGGCTGTCGAAAGTCCCCAAACAAGATCCAGTTGGGATGAGATTATGCTCGACTTGGGAGACTCTCATATCAGCTCGGACTCGAGCAAGCCTGCAGCGATAGCCATTGTGGATGACAGTTCTGGAATTCCGGCACAAGCATCTCGCTTCACCGGTAGACGGTCCAGCGGTCTCGGTCATGGCTCGGGTTTAAGAAGTCCTGTATTGCCTCCGAACAGAACAACTTTGCGTGAAGTGCCGACATCGTCGATGGCAGAAAGAGGAAGATTCACGAGTGGCGCCCACGGCTTCAGGTGGTCCATATCACCTACACGTCGGCTGGACTTCAGCCTTCATCGAAACCTGTATCCAGGAAGTACAGGGAAAACCAAAGCGGAAGGTAGATGCAAGGCTTCATCATCAAGCAGCGGCTCGAGATATGACGAGAATGAACGAGTGAGCAGGAACTCAACTTCGAGCACAGATAGAGGTGGACGTATTTCCTTCTCTGTCGCAACGAACGATGGTGAACATGACTGGACGACTATAGGAAGCATAGAGGATTCAAGATTCTGGGGCCTCAGACACGGCGAAAATGAGCGTCTACAGGCATCTGATAAACAGGTCAATAAGGAGAACAGAGCAACACAATGGCTTGCGCAGCCATCCAGAGGACAGGCGATGGTAACGACCGCTTCAAGAAGTTTCAAAAGTCAAATTTCTGAACAAAGTCAGTCGAATAGCTTGCGCTTTTTATAGGCATTATCTGTAAAGATCAGAATTACGATCACCTAATTGAAACATCTTCGCGTTGTAAAAGGATATGTTGGTCCAGGATGCGGTGGCTAAGGGCGGCAATGAGGTTGGTGGTCCTGAAGGGAAAATGCCTGTCCGAGGCATGGACTTTTGACGACTGGGGTACTCCGTTTGCTTGGCAAAATGACATATTCGAGGACTAGGGTGGGCTGCTTTGCCCTGGCTCAAATCTTACTGCTCAACTTCTTTCGCAATCAAGCCTCGATCGCGTGAGTACCCTAACAGTGTAAGAGAAAGCATCCTTTGCAAACAAAATTTCTCCTTGTACAGAATACCTTCTAGCACGTCACGAGTCACAAAACGCACGACAGTCCAGCGGCTTCTGCAGCTTATATTCTATTTGCTTTCGTCGTTCGCAGGCCTTTTCCTCGATTTATCCCGCTTATCTTTACCACATTGCATGACAAGAAAACGATAGAACAAATCTCGTAGACTGAATACCCCTTCCGACAATGGGTCAGACATTATCCGAGCCCGTGGTCGAAAAGGTACAACATTCCCATCCGTTGTCCCCCGCAGTCATGGCAACATACTCGGCCATGCAAGAATTTTCCAGACCGAGTGCTGCATGTGAAATCACTCGTGGCGGATCTCCAAGACAGAACCATTGCTGATACTGAGTGTGCTTAGATCTCCGACAAGGGCGAAGATGACTGTGTTGTGTATGGTTTGTCAGCCATGCAAGGATGGAGAATAAGTATGGAAGATGCTCATGCCGCAGTCCTTGATCTACAATCTGAAGTTGAGGGCAAGCAGCAGAGTCCTGCGTCACCGGAGAAACGAATGGCCTATTTTGGAGTATACGATGGTCATGGAGGAGAGAAGGTTGCACAATTCGCGGGCGAAAACATACACAAGATTGTCGCCAGACAAGAAGCTTATTCTAAAGGCGATATAGAACAAGCATTGAAAGATGGGTTCTTAGCTACGGACAGAGCTATCCTTAGCGGTACGGGTCAAAACTCGTAATTCCATTCTCCCACTGACAAAAGATAGACCAGAGGTATGAAGAGGAAGTGTCAGGGTGCACTGCCTCAGTTGGCATCATCTCAAAAGAAAAGATATGGGTGGTAAGAAGCCACAGAACAATTCAAGCAGACATCGATTTGCTGACCAAACAAGGCAAATGCCGGAGATTCAAGAACTGTGCTTGGAGTAAAAGGCAGGGCTAAGCCTCTATCTTTTGACCACAAACCACAGAATGAAGGCAAGATAATGGCTCCTTGATCACAATAATACATACTCATATTCAACAGGCGAGAAAGCACGTATCAGTGCTGCAGGTGGCTTCGTGGACTTCGGTCGAGTCAATGGCAACTTAGCTTTGTCACGAGCCATTGGTGATTTCGAGTTCAAGAAGAGTGCAGATCTTGCACCAGAACAGCAAATCGTTACTGCCTTCCCTGATGTAGTCGCACACGATATCTCTGAAGATGATGAGTTTCTGGTCATTGCTTGTGACGGTATGGTAGCTCTATCTTCACCCTCACGGACACTGATTTTATGTAGGAATATGGGATTGCCAGTCATCTCAGGCTGTCGTTGAATTTGTACGGAGAGGGGTCGCTGCGAAACAGGAATTGCATTCTATATGCGAAAACATGATGGACAACTGCCTCGCGTCCAATAGCGAAACTGGAGGTGTTGGTTGTGACAACATGACCATGATCGTGATCGGCCTTCTTCATGGCAAATCCAAACAAGAATGGTACGACATGGTTGCGAAGCGTGTGGCGGATGGGGATGGTCCTTGTGCACCGCCAGAATATGGCAAGTCAGACCGGGACCAATCGGAGCAGTAAAAATCTAACATGAGCCCAGCGGAATTCCGAGGTCCAGGTGCACACCATTCGTTTGATCACGACAGTCCGGATGAGTACGATCTGGACATTCATCGCCACCAGGGTTTTGGAGGTAGGAATGGCCGCATAATACTTCTTGGTGACGGGACAGAGGTTTTGACAGACTCAACAGATGATACAGAAATGTTTGATCATAGTATGGACGACGACAACAAGGATGATGAAGACCAGACCAAGAGAGGTTCTTCCACAACCACCGACAATGACCCAGCAAGAAGCGATCGAGAAGGCACACCTGGTCCTCAGACCGCATCCGAAAACAGCAAGGAGCAGAACACTCCAGGACATGCTGGTCTGCCGCTTGGGCCCAAAACGAGTATCCAAGGTGTGGCTGATACACCCGGGAGCAAGTGATGATGGATAGGGACGCAATATGGCATTTGCGTACGACTCATGCACTGCACGTACCAGACTCAAGCTTGATACCCCATAGCATGTAGAGCATGACAGCTATTACGATAAACAAATCATTGACTACATGTAGCCGGGGCGACTTGAAGGGGGCGTGCTGTTCAGCTCTACGACCTCGGGGTGGGCGCGAGATAACACCGCAGTTTACGAGGAATTTCAACAGGCCGTTTTGAATCTTGGAGCCACCGCTCTAATTGGTCTACCGCGGTGAGTACAAGTGACAACTCAAGCTTACCGCCACGGAGGAGAATTAGTGCTTGTAAACTGCGGTGTTATCTCGCGCCCACCCTGAGGCCGTTGCTAAGGCTCTATATGCACCCAATATCGATCTTTCATCTCTGCCATTGATATTATTGGTGGTAAAGTCGTGGAGCACATACTGCGGTTTATGATTTGGATAGGTAGGATCAATCAGGCGTTGTTACTTGCCTACCTATGTCCGAGCCCTGGGGAATACGGAGTACTAGAGCTAGGTACCTACCTTGTGCATTTAGAAGCCTCGCTGCAATATGACGTTGGTCTGAAAAGTTGGTCGCGAGTTATTGGCGTGTTGCACACTTGTCTGTGCTTGATGAGTTGGAATATGATTGAACTTACTGATATTCTCTAACCTCAACTACGTTTCTCTTTGTTACAAATCTCCCTGGCGCACCCCTATCCAAGCTGCTGTATTATCGATAGCGAAGCCACGTGTTTGATCTACTTGACGAGCAGACCCTGTTTAAAGTAGATGAGCTGGGTCACCTCAAGAACACTTGTCTAGATTGATATCTAATCCCCATCATGTCGACACCATCATCCTCCGGCAGTTCTAAGAGGAAGCGAGGAGCTGTGTCGGACCGAACGAAGTCATCTGCAGTTGAACTACAGCAACCGTCATCGCGAGACGCTTCAGGGGAAGAAATGGCAGCCTCTTCTCCAGCAGCCAACACGCGGCATAGGAAGCAATTGTCGGTAGACCAAACGGTTGTTCAACCCCCCAGCAAACGAGCTCGAACAAGATCCAATGCGTCAACCAACCTTGCTGTGCCAGCCATCACAGCCGAAGATGTGACAGACGAGCAGGACCCTGGGGAACCCTCGAGCACGACTGAGGAAAGCGCTGAGGTGGAAGAGAAGTCTAAGAGACGACAAAATCGCGTCACAACCACGACCAGCGAAAGAAACGGCGATGAAAAGGAAGAACGAGAGCTGGATGACACCGAAAGGAAAATGGAAGGCCCAGGACGAGCTGGCCTGAGAGATCCTATTGGGGGTTACAAGACAAACCCTCCGCCAGTTGGACGGTCAGTTCGAATCTACGCCGATGGTGTCTTCGATCTGTTTCATCTTGGGTAAGCCGCACTCACTCTGTTTTTACAAGATAGCACTAATGCTTTGCAGGCACATGCGCCAGCTCCAGCAAGCCAAGACCGCTTTTCCAGACACAACTCTCATAGTCGGCGTAACAGGTGACGCTGAAACCCATCGACGCAAGGGCCTTACAGTTCTTACTGGCCAAGAACGTGCCGAGACAGTCCGTCACTGTAAATGGGTAGACGAGGTCATCCCCAACTGTCCTTGGATTGTCACTTCAGAATTTTTAGAAGAACACAACATCGACTATGTAGCCCACGATGACGAGCCATATGGTGCTGCAGAAGGTGATGACATCTACGCATCCATTAAGCGCGAAGGGAAATTCCTTGTCACGGAGCGCACGGAAGGTGTTTCGACAACTGGCATTATCACCAAGATTGTGCGCGACTATGAGAAATACATAGCCAGGCAGCTCAAACGAGGCACATCGAGGCAAGAGCTGAACGTCAGTTGGTTGAAGAAGAATGAACTCGATATCAAGCGTCATGTGACTGAACTTAGGGAGAGCATCAAACAGAACTGGACAAGTGCAGGAGGTGAGATCGGAAAAGACTTGAAACAGTTTTGGCAAAATGCGGGCATCAACATCAGCAGGCCTAACAGTCCTGCGCCGAGCATGCGGAGAGCGATGGACTCCGGAGAGAAGACAGCGTCTGCGTCTGTAGCAACGCTGGGTAGTGCTAAGAGCCCGACCACCCTGGAGCATTTGAAGCACCTGGATATCCCTAGAGCGGAGTCTCCTGGTATTAGACTTGGCAGGAGCGATGATTTCGCTGCCGGGTATAGCCTAGGTTTGTTGGGTAGTGTGAGGTCTTGGGTATGTTTCTTCGTTGCTGAGGCTGGCATTTGTGATCGTGGTACTGACTTGTTTGCTGCAGATGTCTCGCACTCGGAGGTCTCTTCGAGATAGTCAACACAATAGCCCGGAGGGCAGTGACGAAGAGGATCTGCGAAGTCCTGTGTCGGAGCGTGGTGGTTCTCTATCGCCCACTATTTCTAGAGGACGAATGGGTAAATCTGAGGGCGGAAGTGGGGATGCTGATGAGGATGGAGATGCTATGGACGTCATACACTAAGCATGATTCTTATTCTGGTACTGTATGGCAGCGTGTATAATAGGCAACAATTGGGAACGGGGCTTGCCTGCTGGCGTGTAGGTCAATTCGTGGAGGTGGCCTCTATTTTTGTAGGGCAAAAGTCATCCTAATAATGTACATGTTATCGTTATGGCAATATAATAATAGTCATTAATTATTGAGATGACAGAATTCCAACGATCTGGAAACGCATATGACGAGGCCACAGCGAAATGCAAGTAGAGTTTTGCTTCGAAGTTCAATATTTCATTGGTATTTGTTCTGATAAGTTTCCAGACTGACCATCTAACTGCCTTGAAAGATGCCACTTCTTGTCATGCAGCAGCATCGTTTGTCATCGTACATATCTCGCCTCTCCAAGCAGCAGCTGTATAGCAACAGGTGGACTGGGACAATAAAATGACCACCAGTGTCTAACACATCTATCCGCTTGCTTGTCGTGGTGTTATTCAATCCGTGCATTTTTGCAACCCTGCATATTCGTCGAGTCGTCTACGATCTTGGCTTCTCCTTCTTCTCCTTCCACAGAGCGCTCAAACCAACACCGGAAACCTTGACAACCTTGAATCGCACACCAGGAATATCACCCTTGGCCTTACCCTTTCGACCGAAACCAGCGAGCAGGACCTCATCGTTTTCGTCGACAAAGTTCAAGCAACCGTCATTCGGCACTGTAAATCACAATATGAATTAGCATTCCATTTCTCACGAGAGTTCACAATCCTTGGCAAGGCTGTTTTTGTCGATTCCGTCTATTTTCTGTTGATTGGGATTTTTGTGTAATATATCGACCTAGACCTACCGAAAGCAGTGACCTTCTTTCCGTTCTTGATCAATTGTACCCTCACACACTTTCTGATAGCAGAGTTGGGCTGCTTGGCTTCGACACCAACTTTCTCAAGGACGATTCCCTTGGCGTGCGAGGAGCCACCGAATGGAGAGGACTTGTAGGCAGTTCCGAGCAGTCGCTTCTTGTAGTGTAGATCGGCCCAGCGACCGTCTTTGCGGGCTTGGACGAGTTTACGGGCGGCGTTGAGACCGCGGGGCTTGCCTCGGTTTGTCATTGCTGTGGTATTTCGTTAGGATTTGTTCCAGGAGGTATGGGTGGTTGCTCAGGAGAACTTAGAAAGTGATGATTAAACTGAATTTTGTATGAAGAGAAAAGGATGGGAATGATTTGGATGCAAAAGTGGTAAAGCCGGAACAACCTGGGGAGGCGATGGACTTTTTATATTGTAGAAGTTTCAGGGCTCACACCAAGGTTTGGTGTAAATTAGGCCTGCAAAAGACGTGTTTCAACTTTGCGATTGTAGATAGTTCCAAGTTGTTCATTCCTCCAGAACATGGGCTGAATAGCCTACTACTTATATAACTGTTCCATCAGGGTACTTGTCGACTGTGTCTAACATTCCATATCTCATTATTAATCGTCAAAATTGCACTCTTGACTGATCATCAACGCGATACATTTTGATGACAACGCTGTATTTGGACTGGTGATCCCTGCAACTCCGATGAATGCAGGAGGGCGGAGTGCATCCAGTTCACTGCCAGATCTCATTGGTTTCAAGACCCAGGGACTGAACCCCTGTCTACCACCCACGGAGCTTCAACAAGTCGAAGATCCGTAGCCTAGTCGATTCACTTCCGGCGGCCTGGTTAGACGCTCCAATGAAGCACATGTTCAAGCACGTTGTCATGTGAAGTTCTCGCCCGAGTGGTCAATGCTTTGCAATACCATGCCACGAGGTACAGTAATACATTAATTTGTACTGTGTGTGCGGTTCAAGATGTGTTTGTTTCATTTGGATCATGCCCTGCCTGCTTTGGACCCGACTGTGATGGGGCACGAAAATCCTGTGGCCTCGGACTGGTAGGACAGGGCTTTACCAAGCATTTGTAAGTACCTTATATAGTGCTTACATCTTACAGTTATTCGCGGAAATGAAAAGATTCGAGTGTCAGTAGGAGCGTGGCTTAGACCTTCCTAATGGCCTGCACCGAACGCATGCAATAGACAGTTGAAGTGGTCAGCTGTACGTCTCAGCTGTGCTCAACTTTCGAAAACTATCATGAAGTGTGCAATAGGGACAGAGGTTCTTGGTCGAAGATGATCCACACCTCAAACTAAACCATGTCATCGCATGCCCTTACACCCTCATTGTCGTCTCGTCTCAACAGGACTATCCGGCAAAAGATCTGTGTCAGTATCACTATCCATCACCTTCTCCCCGTCTAGCTCATTCTTCCTACTCGTATCAATCTCATTAGCATCTCCATATTCCTCACTCCCACTACTATCATCCCAAATCTCCCTGCTCTCCTGTTCGACTCTCCGCATTGCATTGGCAACGTCTTCCAGCTTACTCACCACGTCCAAAACTCCCCTGTTGACCTGTTGAAAGTACCGGTCGTTCGCTTCTCTCCTATTTCTCGCGAGCTTGATATCCCGCTCAGTCTCCTCCTCCAAATTTCTACCGTTAGTGCTACTGCTACTGCCCTGTCTGTTGCGATTTTGTCCACCCGGTCGGGCACTCGCTGGACTACCACTACCGCCAAGCATCCCCGGCTTCAAAGCTCCAACAGCACTCTGCTCCTGCGTCTCATTCCCAAACTCCTCATCAACCACTTCATCTGTCTCACTCTTCGCCCAAGCCTGTGCTAACCCGAGCTGCGCACTTCGTAAATCCTCAAGTGCCCTAACATGCGTAGAACTGAAGACATGACTGGAACTCATAGCACTGAGCTCAACATCCGCTAGCGTCTTCTGCATCTCAGCCCAGACGACGTCAGCGCGAAAGTCATCCTCTTTCTTGCCGCTACCTGCGCCTCGTGCGACGCCACCAGGACCTTTTTGTGTCTGACCGACTGGAGATGCACGAGGAACAGAGAAAGACGTGGTGGGTGCAGTCGCACGGGGAAGACGCTGTGGCTTGTCTTCGGCAGAAGCTTGAGGATAATTGAGAGATAGGCGTGAAGCGTTACGAGAATGAGGGCCATGAAAGAGGGCAGTAGCAGGCAATAGTTGCGAGGGCGCGGGACCATTGAAGCGTTTGGACTTCGTAGGTGTATCCGCCGAAGAAGCCATGTCGACGAGTTATGTACTGTCAGAGCCTTTATGGCCCTGACTCTCCGTAAACGATCACTTCAGCATAATTCAGTTATTGCTTGTCGAACATGAAAGTGACGAGTTACCCGCACTGGCAGACAACGAAGTATGATCGGCAAACCTTCCCCGAAACTACCAGAACTCTTGGCAGCGCACGACTGCGGTCCAACCGCGCCAGCAGAGAATTTAGCCTCGCAAACCACCTACAACCTCCAACCTCAATCTCCAGCGTCGCCATCGCACAAATACCTTCAGTACGTCCATCGCAACCACCCATACCTCCTGGAACAAAT